>Ga0058698_10000282_pt1 | contig 30165 bp, 28 predicted proteins | sample AgamicAsSfe_FD_67288 | JGI IMG/M metagenome (GOLD analysis project Ga0058698, IMG submission 67288) | Agave microbial communities from Guanajuato, Mexico - As.Sf.e | ecosystem: Host-associated > Plants > Phyllosphere > Phylloplane/Leaf | place: Guanajuato, Mexico | collected 2012-05-30
CGAGTGGGGTGACATTATGTTCGTCATTAGCTATGCCATTATTGAGTCGTAATGTATCTAATCGTAGTTAACCCTGACACTATGATACGCAAGGTTTCAGCATTGTCTTGAGCTGTCACAGGCACCGCCCTTCGAGTCCAATCATGCCATATTATTCGATGAGACAATATAGTCCAGCAAGAGGCTTGCGCTTAAGCGTAAAAGTTGACGGTCTATCGTGCTGGTCAGCATTTGAGATTTCGTGGAAACCTGCACGGTACTCACATCCTTTTTCTTCGCTTGGACTTCAGCAATAGCATCCACGTAGTGCTCGTGAATGATCTTGCGATGCCCATTCCGTAGCGCAATCATACCTGCCTCCACACACACAGCCTTCAGCATGGCTCCACCGAACTCGTCTGTGCTGCGCGCTAGCTCCGCCCAATTCACACCGTCGTCCACTGTCATCTTTCTGCTGTGAATCCTCATGATCTGTGCACGAGCCTCCTCATTGGGCAGTGGAAATTCGATCTTTCTGTCCAGACGACCAGACCGCAGCAGAGCAGGATCAAGGACATCAACACGATTCGTTGCGGCGAGGACCTTGATTCTGTCATCCGAGGCAAATCCGTCAAGTTGGTTGAGCAGTTCAAGCATAGTACGCTGTACTTCACGGTCACCCGATTTCTCACTGTCGAATCGCTTCGTGCCGATAGCATCAAGCTCGTCGATGAAGATGATCGACGGAGCCTTCTCCTTGGCTAGGGCAAAGCAGTCACGCACCAGTTTGGCACCGTCACCGATGAACATCTGGACTAGCTGCGGGCCGGCTAGCTTGAGGAAGGTTGCATCTGTTTGTGCTGCACAAGCCCTCGCAAGCAGTGTCTTTCCTGTACCCGGTGGCCCATACATCAGAGCGCCTATGCATGTCAGTAGTGTCTTTAGCTGGTGAAAGACTGTACCCACCTTTAGGTGCCTTGATGCCGATCTTCCTGAATCGCTCTGCCTCTTTCATCGGCCATACCACAGCTTCAACTAGCTCCTCGATCTGCTTGTCTAACCCTCCGACGTCTGTGTACTTTTCCGTGGGCTTCTCGTCGACCTCCATCGCCTTCACTCTGCTGTCGTACTCTGCGGGCAGTGTGTCAAGGATGAGATATGAGTCTTTGTTGACACCGATGAGGTCACCTGGCTTAAGCTTCTCGTGATCGACAAGCCCAATGATCGGTAGGAAGATGGTCTGGCGTGTGGAGGTCTTGATGACTGCAGATTTGCCAACTCGTATGGCATCGAGGTCGATATTTGCTCCTTCTTCTGCTGCCTCTTCACTGACATCAAGATCCAGTATTTCCACGACATTGCCGACCAGGTATGGTAGTTGTCTGATAGTGTAAGTTTGTGAAGTCCTCTAGGCTCGCCTCATCTGATTGTGCCGGCTTACCTGTTGTTCTCAATCTTGTCTACATTGTCCTTTATCCGCTCGTTCATCGTTGCCTTTTCGTGTGTCAACCTCTGGAATTCACTCTTCATGATGCGCAGGTCGTTCTCCAGTAACCGCCTTCTGTTTATGATGTCTCTAGTACTTGAGTTTAGGATTTCTGCGTCAAGCATATCTTCCTCATCCTCCTTTTGCTCATCCGCATCCTTCATCTGAGCATCTCCATTTCCAGCTGCACCATTCTCCTTGTTGTCCTTGCCTTCCTCATCCTTCTTGTTGTCCTTCTCTTGCCTCTCGATATCGTCGAGGTCTTCGAGCGTAGACATGATGGTGGACAAGTATGAAGATCTGGACAAGTATGTGGTTGATGTCTATTGGTAGCTCGGTTGCAACTTGTGTAATCGGGTAATTGGAACGGTAATGGTATGAGGTATGAAGCTCTAGATTGATGTCTAGGTAAACCATCATTCGCGTGCGGCGCACTCACATGTGCATGTGACAGCAGTGGTCATGCACCCGCAACGACTAGATACCCTACTTCATGTACAACATGAAATGAATAACCCATCTTCCGGGCTTCAACATCATTAGCAGCGATGGCTCGTTCCTTCTAGTGCTGAATGTCTTGACAGAGACGCCGAATCTGATCTACGGCCAATCGCAACTCCTCGCCAGTAATGCAGCTAACTTCTCCAACCACGCCTTGTCAACCTCGTCAAACCCCTCGATATCAGCGCAATCCACATCTATCACGCCTACCACTCTCGGTGTATCACCCAAATCCTTGCTGTGCAAAACCTCGACGATAGGCACCACAATCTCGCTCTTTGTGGCACCATCGCAAGCTATGTGACCAGGTCGAGCTTCCACATCAGGGACTATTTGCGTTTCAGCTTTCACTGCTACATCACCACAAACGCCTTTGCCATATGGTATTGTCTGACAAGCAACTTGTCCCATGAAAGGACCTAATATCAGTCGCGGAAAAGTTGGGGATGCTGTCTGATCTTTGACGTAGAACCCTGTCCAGTTCACGGACGACGATGGCGCAGGTAGTGACTGAAATGCATGGTGTAGAAGTGAGGCAGTATTTGCCAGGTTGCTTTCAGGACGAGCTTGTCAGCACTGTCTCTGATGGCAGACAGAAGTCCAAAAGCATACCAAACCCAGTTGCGCTGACCCTGAAAGAGTGCCTCTGCTTGTTCGAGGACTTGCTCGTAGGCTTCCTCTTTCGTCACCCCTGGCTCGAAGTGCGAAGCGTCTGCATGAACCTATCCCGATTTCTTAGTATACTGAGCATACCTCACGAGGAAAACATAGAGTGCTGACCATATCTTAACAATGGTTTGGGAATCGTGATATCAGGAAAGAAAATGATCACCAATTCGGGAAAGAGGCCGTTGATCACGTGTCCACCCTCCCTTCCAGGTTTCGTGATAAGCTTCATCTTCGTTTCAGACTCAAGCACCATAGCACTAACCTGCTAGGGCGGTGTGTATACAGATTGTAAAGAAGGTATTCTAAGGTCAGAACATGCATTATCCACATCCTGTAGTCTGCCTCAAACGAACACTGATATCGTCAGACAATTAGCTGCGAGATGCCGAGACTGCAAGCACAGTGAATGACTACTTGTTGGGGTCATGGAAAAGTAAGCTACTTAGTATCGGGAACCAAGTCTAGCACCCACCCATGAGCCATATGGACAGTATTCGCCTTCTTAGCTCAGTTGGTAGAGCGCGTCACTAGTAATGACGAGGTCGCCGGGTAAGCTTCAAGTGCCCTTTGACGGAACAGTCTAGCTAATTCGTAAACAGTTCGACTCCGTCAGAAGGCAAGGAGAAGACGTAAGCCATTCGTTTTTGCGATTTTTATTGGTGGATATAATAACAATGGCAGGGCGCTTTCGTGACTTCACGACGAGGACGCGAAAGTGGAGGTATATGCAGGGGCTTCGGGGTTATGGGATCAGGGGCATTTGAACAGGAGTTCCGCCCAAGGCATATGCCCCTTGCGGCCTCGTTTCTCCATCACAGTGAACGTAAACGATCTGCTTGGTCATGATTGTGTTACGGCAAGCCACTCAACGACGACTGAAGCTTCCTCCTCGACCTCTTCCACGTCCACGACTGCCGCCACCTCCACCGCTCTTTTCTATTCGTCCACCTCTTGTTTTATCAGCTCCTAGGGGTCTTCTCTCACTCTGAGCTCCTCCCCTGGCACCACCTCTGCCGCTTCTACCGCCTCTTCCACCTCTATCCCGATCGCCTCGGCCACCACCCCTCATACCGCCGCGATCCCCTCTGCCAGCACGGCCACGACTCATACCCCCTCTTCCACCACGATCTGCGACAGCCCTAACAGTCTCTTTTATTGCTTCAGCCTCTTCCTCCTCGTCATCACCGCCCTTGTCCCGCTTATTCGTGAATTTCAACTTATTCCGCTGTCCTCGCACCGGAGCGTCCCGACCCTTGATGGCTGCCACGTACGCGTCGATGCCCTGCTCGAGACTAACCCCCCCAGGGCCGTCGAGGTCAGCCATATCTGCATCACTATCGCTGTCGCCCTCCCTGAAGAGCAGCTTCCCAGACTCGACGTCTGTCTTGACTTTTCGTTTCGTTGTTGGAACAGTAGGAGCTTTGACTGGCCTTGTTGAGGAAATGTGTGCGAGTGCCTTGCGATCCAGCAGATCGAGTGGCTCGTCCGCATCATCGACAATGTATTGCTGATCCCGACCTGCCTTCTTCCCCGTGCCGCGGATGTGGCTGTCGCCATCAACTTCCATATCATCCGCATCCTCGTCGTTTGCGTCGTCCTCGTCGCTACCATAAATAGCCTCATCGAATTCATTCTCAAACTTGCCCTTCCTGCCTGCTTGTGGCTCGTCCTCTTCGTCATCGCCATCTCCAGCTTCCTTGTCCGCAGCCTTCTTCTTCTTGTTGCGATCTCTCGTCTTGCGGATATTTGTGATCAGCTTCTTATCCTCTTCAGGACAATACCGCTCCACAATCTCCACCCCGAATCGTCTGATCATCCTCTCCAGGATATTCTTCACCTTGACTTTGAACTGCGCTTTGTGCTCCTTGCCCCAGTTCATCAAGCTCGGCACAAGAGTCTGAAGTCGCGGCTTCATGAACGGTATGGGCAGGGAGATGATGCAAACCTTGACGAAGCCGAGTACGGACCGGACGATCTCGCGGGATGGAGAGGAGAGGAAAAGATCCATTGTCTGAACCATGTCAGCAATGGAGGTTTCTGATAACTGAGCCTTGAAGTGGAAGAGAATGAGGGAAAGTGCAGTAACAGTCGCGGAGATCATGTGTGGCGTTGTCCCTGCCAGACCAGCTGAGAGCATAACCGCGAACTCGTCAATACTGGCTGGATGCACATTCGGAGCACCACCAGTGCCACCATTGATGCGGCTGTGGTCGATAGAGCCACCTGTGGCCATTTTTGTGCCCATATTGACAATAAGATCAAACGCAGCTTGGCGGGCACGTTCATTTGTTTCCTTGGTGTCAAGGATGACCTCAGATATAATGGATGGGATGAAATGGAGCTCAGTATCTGGCAGACTGTCGACGACCTCAGCGAGCGCGCTCAACCTGTCACGCTTGGCCGGAATCATGACGTGCTCCGCATTCGATAGAAGCAATTGCTGAAGGTCAGCGTTGCGTGCGATCACGGCTGCTTTACCATTCGACGATTGCGCAAGACGTGGTATCAATTTATATGCTTTCTTCTGAAGTTGTGCATCCTGCTTCTGTCCGATCATCAAAGATGCGGCGGTGAAGAGTGATTCCAGGCTGGTGTGCGGCAGATAAATGGCAATCGTCACGATAATGTCCATGAGAGCGTGACTCAACGGGGTCTTGGTATCTTTGGCTGCAGGCTTTCCAACCTGTGCCGCACGATCGGCTGTCTCCTGCTGAATAGCATTGTTGAGCTCAGTGGCTACACGATCAAAAGTTTGTGAGAGCTCGGCATCTGCGATAATGCTGAGATATGAGTCTATACATGCGAGGACAGGACCTCGGTACTGTGTCGCTGTTTCGGTATACACGTTGAACAGGACAGCTACCAGATTAGGCGCGAAAGTGGCAAGATGTTCGAGGTTCAGTTTGGCATCTGCCCTCGATATTCGTCCTTGTGCGAGCAGGTTCTCCTCTCCTTCCATCTCCGAGATCATCTTGTTGCTATCAACCAGATTTTGCAAGGACTTGCATATCAGGTTCCTCATATCAGGTTGATTGTACAAGCGTTCAGCCAGAAGTTGAGCGAAGACCTGGTCAAAGGCTTGACAAATGTCCAGGGCACCGTCGCAGTACCCAGGCAAGATTGCCCAGATCTGCTTGATCACGGTCTCAAAGATTTTGGCTTCCATCGATTTTTGCGCCGCCTTCTGATCTTGGATCTTGCTGGACATCTTGTCGCTAAGTGGGAGTAACTCTGTGCGGAAGTGGCTCAAATTTGTGTTCCGGACAGAGTCTCGCATGAGAGGAAGCATCCAAGCGCGACCAGCCTGTCCAGGCTTTGGTGAGACCAGGTTAAGAGGAAGAATCTCAAGTACTGCTTCAGGCCCCATAGCACGAATTGCTTTGTGAATAACCTCATCCGCCTTCTGCTTGCCAGAGAAAGATTCATTCGCCCTCAATTCACCAATAACGGCCACAGCTTTATTCATACCAGGCGAAGATCGCCACCGGAATGCCTCCAATGCTGCGCCGACTACATCAAACACTTCCATCCACGATGACTGGTACTTTACACTGAGTAACTCTGTTATTCTGTTACAGATCTTCTCAAGAGTCTTTTCATCATAAATAGTTGGTTCCACGATAACACTCACAGGTACACAACTGATCAGCATCGAGATCAGACATTCCGCTGCTGAAACCCGGATATTGTGCGAAGATGATGCTAGGAAACTCGATATCATGCTGAACAGTTCTGGTAGCTGTTGGAACGTTTCTTCGGGCTCTACCTGCGCTGAGACACCGTATCCACGTGATATAACAGCTAACCAGGGCGGCAGCAGTTGGGAGTCTTCTTGTGATGGTCGGAGCTCAGATACTGCCTCGAGAAGTCTTGGTAATCTGCTGAACGAGTTGTTTGCTGCCATGCCCTCAAATATAGCCTCGAACACATCGAAAGCTGCCATTGTCAAGAATTCGCTTTTTGATTTTGCAACTGTGAACAGCACTTCACACAATGATTCCAGACTCTTGCTGGGCCAGCCCCCAGTGGCAGCAGCGATCGTCTTGATGAGTTGTAACGAGTGTATGAGGCCAGGATCGTGGGCTTGTGTTTCTGGGGATGTCTTTGTCTTCTTCGGCTGCGCGGCAGGTGTGGCTAAGGTTTGAAAGCTTCTTAGTGCAGTTTCGGCGCACATGTCTGCCGCAGGATGGTCGATAGACGGTCCAGGAGGTCCATGTTGTAGCACTGAAGTCAGTGCTTCAGTAGCTCGCTTGCGAACCTTCGGCCGAGGATCCATAGCTATCTGTAGTAGCCCAGCCACTGCTCTGCGCGGCCCTGTTTGACTTTGTGGAAGCGCCCATGCCTGGGCATCCTGGACGACCAGCAACGACTCGAGGCATCCGATTGAAGACCGGAGAAATGGCGCATCAGCATCTCCCCGCATCAGCGCGGGTGCGAGAGTCTCGAATATGAGCGTAAATTTGGAGCGGAGGAGTGGTTGAGGAACGTGAGGGGTGACCAGATCGAGGAGATATACTACAGTTGCCGCAACGTCCTTGCCCTGCGCCCCATTAGAGCTCAGTAGAGATAGCAGAGCAGCGAAGTAAGCGGTCGGCGTGCGCTCTGATTTCTGCTCCTTCAAAGTGTCGTCCACAGCGGATAGAACAAGAGCAGTCTGTTGCTGATTTTGGAGCTTTGGCATGGATCGGATCTGGTTGAGTCTCTCATCCAGGGACACAACCTTGGCCGCAGCACCTCCGTCCAGCTGCTGTTTATCGGGCGCCATGTCGTAAACGAGAAGTAGGAAACGACCGTCCTTGCCGTGAGTCCCCGCGAGCCTGAAAGATTATTTTTCAAAAACCAAACAGCAGCATTTTCGGCTCTTCTCCGATCGATGATGAAACAGCAACAAGAACACACTTCCTTCTTCTATTTCAGCATTCACAACCGTGATGGCAGAAAACGCAGTACCAGATACGATGAGTGCAGCCCCTGCAGACGAGTCGCAAGCGCAGAAAGCTGCCCGTCTGAGAAGAGAAAAGAGGAATGCCAAGATCTTGAATGGAGGATCGGATCGTCTGAACAAGATCACGTCGCTCAGTGGGCGTCCTGCTCCAATGGATGAAGGTGCGTCGAGCACATTTGTGCTGCGACCCGAAGTTGACTCATCGTCTAGGTATCACAGCAAGTCAAACATCGTCGCCGTCTTTCGCATCACATCCTACACGATCTTCAAGCGCGTCCAACAACCACAACTCGCACGACGATCCCGCAGAAGTCGACATCAGCCAAATGTTCCAAAGACCACCTTCAGATTTCAACGCGCAAGACCCGCAAGCACTATTTCGTCAAATGTTGATGGGTGCTGGGCCGCAAGAGCAGGGAGCGCCAGACGCAATGGACGGTCAAAATCTCGACGAGGATCCAATGATGCGAATGATGCAGCAGATGATGAGCGGTCTAGGAGGTGGAGAGGGAGGCGCAGGTGGTGGACTACCTCCAGGACTGGCGAGCATGTTTGGTGGACAGCAACAACCTGAGCCTGACACGTTTGGCAGCAACATCTGGCGCATTGTACATGCAGCATTTTCTCTACTACTCGGCATATACGCAACGATGACATTCACATTCACGGGATCGAAGGCGGGAAGGAATCAGTTTGCTGTCGAGAGCGCAGCACCGCAACTGTTTTGGGTGTTTGCGACAGTAGAGTTGTTGCTCCAAAGTGGACGCTACTTTCTCGATGGAGGTAAACTACCTGCGTCAGGTATACTGGGTGGGATAGGACAAATGCTGCCGGAGCCGTATGCAAACTATGTTCGCATCTTCAGCCGGTACAGCACCATCTACACGACGGTAGTCAGTGATGCGATGGTGGTCCTGTTTGTGCTAGGTCTGGTCGCTTGGTGGAAAGGCTTAGCAGCGTCATGAAATATGATGAAAGAATACAAAGCATTAGAAGGACAGTCTGCACCACTACACCGTGCACCCGGTGACGCCTAATATGCTGCCCGACGCGTGTAGTCCAAACCCGTCCATGTGTCTTCTACACACTACGCTGTCGCTGTTTCACCCACGCTCTGTCTCGCCGCCGCCAAGATCTCAGCCTGCCTCTTCTTCTGTGCCATCACGCCAGCCTGTCTCGCCCGGTCCCCTTCACTCCGCGATTGTAATTCCTTCAGCTCCTTCATCTGTAATTGCTCCTCCTCACTCGGCTCCACCGTCTTTCCTTGTGTTAATCGCAGGAACTCTTCCAATATCTCTTTCTCGCCCTTGTGCTTCATATTTATGCTTTTCGTGCTTTCCACTGGTGCTGGATCCTTCGAAGGTTCTTTGTCACCAGATGTCGATTGTGTTGGGTTGGGAATGGCAGAGCCGGTCGGAGGCGCCGCGAAGAAGACAGTAAGGGATGCGGGTCCTTCCTGATCAGCGGATCGGGAAATGGTCATTGGGATGGCGGGATTGTGGTATTTTAGGCGTGGGAGGTAGTGGTGCCAGAATTTTCTGAGGATATCGAGATGAGCTATGGCTTGACCCGCGGCAGGTTTATGCCTACCTTGGTCCCATGTGCCCGTCGTTCATCTTGCGTGCAAAGTTGAGATGTATTCGCTTGACATCGCTAGATATTATTGCTGCACCCGGCCCTACTCGTATGTCTAGTAACTGGTCAAGTGATCAGTAGCGGCGCTAGCGACGGCCGTGGATTGACATACTTTCTGTAGGCGTATGTCAGCATTCAAGTCAGGGGCATCTACAAGCATGTATACTGACTGTCTTCAACTTGTTCATCCGCTTCACTAGAGACACCATCGTGACTGCTTCGGCGATTTGCCGATACAAAAGAGATTGAGGAGATGACACAGTCAAGGATAGCGATTCAGCGTCGTGGGCTTAGCTTGTTACGATAACGCTTGTGTTTCATTCCGCCCAAGTCCCGTCGTCTTGGAACTTTTGAGAGATCACCATTGCCACGTGACTCAAGGCAAGTTTCAAAATCTGCAGGAAGCATTCTGAAACACTACACTCATTAACACTTCCTGTCTTTCTTGTCCATCCTCCACCGATTTCTCTGCCAACGTCATGGCGGACGGCGAAACTTTCTACGATGAGATTGAGATCGAGGATATGACATTCGATGCAAAATTACAGATCTATCACTACCCTTGTCCATGTGGCGATCGCTTCGAGATTGGGCTTGCCGACCTCAGAGACGGAGAGGACGTCGGCATCTGCCCGAGTTGCAGTCTGATGATCAAGGTCATCTATGATCTGGTGCGCATATATTTTCAACATGTTATCAGCCGGGTACTGATGTAGTGCTACAGGACGATCTACCAAAAGAGAATGAAAAGGAGGACATGATGAAGAATACTGTCACACCTGTCGCCGTGTCTGCTTGAACGAATTGTCTCATCAACGTTGGCGGAATGGTGAGATCTGAACACACGTTCTCCGAGATCTCTCGACTGCTCGGATCTTCATGTGCTGCATTCGGTGTACGGACACAAAGCCTCACTTTTGACAGCCAGCATCGAGTGTCGTAAACATGCTTCGAAAGAGAGCCCGAAGCATCTCTGGCTCGTCACTATCTTAATCGGCAGAAGACAGCAATGCGCGTGCGCTCACGATCCTGTCGTCACTGTAATCCCGGTATACCACGACTTTAGGGGCTAGTGTTACACAAGACCAAGTGCCACATATGCAGGTTGCCGGATGTGTCACAGGGAACCCTGTGTAACCCTGTATTCTTTTGCCACACGTCACTTCATGACAGACCTTAGCTTCATACACGACCTGCTCAGCGCACCCTGAATCCCCCACAGTCGCATCGGTCTGTTTTCAAGACTCACTTATCGCAACCTGAAATCACGAACAGGACATCCCAGCGAAGCATTATCCCTCCTCTCGAGTAGTCAAATCATCCGAACCTACATACGACGGGTGAGCAAGGTCTGCACGACACACACTATAGCACTTTGAGACAACCGAAACACAATCGATCACCTCGGCACTGACACCAACCCCTGCACGTATCATCAGCCAATCCTCCAATGTGTCTTGTCCGCTTCCGCATCATCGAGTTCGCCTGCAGCCATCGGCAGTTTCCTCAAGAATCCTTCGAGGAGTGCGACAAACAAGCCACAGACGAATGCTTCGCGCAAGAGCACGACTACATTGAGCCCCCACACAAGGTCCCGGAGCGCTGCCCGATCTGCGTCGAGTTTGAAGAGGGGTTGAAGAAAGGTATCAATGGCTTTGGGAGACCGGACAGGCTTGGGGGTGGGGTGAGGTGAGATAAATGTTGGTCGAATAGGAGGACTGGCTTTGGAAGCAAACATGAAGGAACTATCTGAAAGGCTTCGCGAGGGATGTTTGGCGCAGCAGCTGGAGGTAATGTGGGGTGCGGTCCTGCACAGTACCGCCTATGGATGTAATCGATTATATCGAACGTGGGTCATGGTTCAAATCATTACACGGCACACGATCATTGTTCCCGTATCGTCCCATCCATACTCATGAAGTTCATCGTAATCTTCCTCCCTCGTCAGCGACCGTCAAAGCCCAGTCCAAGGACCGCATCCCCGTCGTGTCCCTCACCAACTCTCCCATTTCTGGCCTCCCATCGCCACCAACCGATTAAACAGCTCATCCCTCAACGGCAGCGCCGTGATCTTCCACACACTCCCACTCCTCTCCACAATCTCCAACCCATCCGCGACCTCCCGATCCAACGCCCACCCCACCACCAATCTCGTCTTCCACCCAAACCCACCTATCTTCTTCAACTCCTTGATGTTCGCCACCGCAATCGTCCACACAGGATGCAGCTGTTCGTCGCGGTTCGTCGATCCAATCTTCTCTACGGTACTGTCCGTCGTGAACGAGAGACATGGCACAGTGGCGCGTGTGCTGATGAAGATATGGCCCTTTTTGCCGTTATAGCGTGCGCGGAAGTCGACGGGGCCAGAGAGGTCTTGTTCCTTCGAGCGGCCGGAAATGACGCCGAGGCGGTCCTTGGCGTGCTCAGCGCCTGCAGCGGCCTTGAGGCGATCTGCACCCATGGCTGTTTCGACTCCGGCACGGACGGTGGATTTAAAGAAGCCGAGGATACGAGCGCCTTTCTTGCCGTGGTGGTGTGATTTGGAGGCATCGATGTCGGAGCCCTTGGTGGCGCCGGCGTGATTCGGGTCGTGAGAGGCGGCGAGGGCGACTTCCTCTGGGGACGCACCGAGAGGCATGTCTGCGCCGCGGCTGTCCAGGTGATCGGTGGTGAGCTCGGCGGCTTCGGAGGGTGGGGCGCCTTGACCTTGAGGTGGAGGTGGAAGAGGAGCGTGGTTGGCTTCGCCGATGCGGAGGAGAGTGATTGTTAGTTGGGCATTTGTCTGGAGAATATTAGCAGGCGGGCAATATGTGAAGATTGTTAATACATACAGGTACACCCTTGAGCAGAGTGTTGCGTAGCTCAAGGAGCTTCTCCCAGTGCGGATAATTGCGATTGAGCCATACCATACCACGCTGAATAGCTGGGTCGCCAAAGAAGCCAAAACCGACACCGAAGGTCACACCTTTCATGAACATGTATGAGCTGGTTACGAGACTGACAGCTAAAAGTCCGGCAACGACACCTGCAAGTCGTAGACGAGCTGCATCTTTGGGGAATGGCGGGACTGGAGACAGAGCATTGCCGAAGCGCTCGAAGGTGTCGGTAACGTCGTTGATACCGTGCAGCGCTGGTCTCATCTTGCTCCACATAGCTGCCTCCATCGGCACCTTTGCCTTGTCGTCTTTGTGAGCTGTTGAATTCGAGCCTGCAGTAGCACGAGCATTGGCAGCACCACCGACTAGCGCGGTAGGATCAGGCACGGTGTCAGAAGGTGAACCATCCTCTGCTTTTGGCTCGTTCATTGGATGTTTGCCAGCAACACTGCTGAGGGCAATATGACCAATGCCGTTGACGAAGTGAGAAGCTTCAGCCTCGACCGCTTCTCCCTTGTAGTGTTCTGGTGCGCCGGTTGCACTGTCGTGACTTCCGAGGACACCAGCCGCAGGTTTCTTGACGCCGCCAGTACTGCCATCGACCAGGGCGAGCGGTGCAGGTGGAAAGAGGAAAGCTCGGCTCGGCGGATAGACTATCATGATAATGACGGTCGTCAGAACGAGGGGCATGATCAGATCCAGAATCCAAGCCAGTGCGTATGCCTGGAAGGTATTAGCTGCGGCACCCCTAAAAGGTCAACGTCGCCTAACACATACAACGGTGAAATATGTGGTGCGTCGCGATTCTTTCCAGCTACGAAGCCGCATGATGTGCTTTCCAAAACCCAGAAGAGTTATGAGCTACACAATCTTCGCGTCAGAAAAGCTGCACTGTCATCTTCCCTCGCATTTACTCACCACCTCCATGTACAAGCGCTCTACACCACTCCGCAATTTGTCCGGAGAGAACTCGTCCTCATCTGCCACATTGAAGTCGAGCCCACCAGGTACCGGCACAGTGAGTTCTTTGACATGGTATGTTTGCTGTTGTGTGTGAGCTGTTGATCGGCACTCAAGCTATCACCATCTTCCTCACCTTGTTGAATCTTCGAACCAATTGCCAGACCTCCTCGTTATCGAGTCCTCCAATCAACGGCGCTGGTGCTTGAACTCCTTCCCAGCCCAAGTTTCGCACGTCATCAGCAACAGGACCAGCATCTATCTGAGCAGCACCTTTGATTGGTGCAGCACGGTTGGAGTTGGCGAGAGCATGGGACATGGTTGGTTCCTCGTGTAAAGCATTGGCTCTGCCATGCTCGTTCATGTTGCCGGGGTTCGCATGTGGGATGGGCATGAGGTCAGAGAAGACGAGCCCTGAGCTCGACGGCATGCTGCTGTTGACTTCATCACGTTGTTGTTTTCCATAGCTGTTGTAAACTGGAGTTTTGGCAGTGTTGACAGGTCTGACATTTTCATCGTCGTGGAGGTCCTTGAAGACCAGGCCTGTTGCGACCATCTTGAGAGCAAGCACTTTGAAGCCGTGTGAAATGTCGCAGACTTGAAGATCAGCAGATACCAGACAGCGCGCCTAAGAAGCGCGGTCTTGGCGGTGACGCACCGCACGTGTTATGCTTTCAATTCCTTGGTTTGCTAGTGGGGCGTTTCAGGATTCTGAGCGCAATGTTCCAACGTCAGATCTGTTTCATTCACGTCTGAGCGTACATTGCATGCCCTGCATGCCTTCCGAGCGCTGCAATCTACAGCAGAGTGAAATGCCGTACGGGTAACAGGAAAAGGAAACCAGCTGCAGAATAAGTGATGTCACAAGATCAAGTCAGCTCGCACAATGGCCGGTGTAGAACTATGGTGACGGTGAACATCCTTGCTCTGTGATTATGTCAACAGCAGGATGACAGGATGCCAGAATGAGTTTGCGTGAGGCGCTCTCCAAGAGGTCGCCTTGGTACTTGAGAGAGAGCTGAAAAAGCTTGGCCAACTCTGTCCTCGCGCACGATGTTTACATTAAGGGTCGCATGCGTCTGCAGCCTATGGCATCGGCACCCACAGACAAGGGCTACCATGTGAGTGCGAAGCTCAAATCATGATGAACATTGCTTTACATTGTGTTGGGCAAAAATGTGCAATGTCACTTCTTTGGTGTTACAAGCAAGCACCAAGCACTCTCAATGTGTCAAGTGTCGTACGGATTTCTGACGCAGGACGTGACTCTCTATTGAGTGCGCATGCCTCGCATAGTTGATCGAAAATGCGCAACATCACCTTTTGTACGATCCAAGCAGATTTGCACGCGAGGGACGTCAAAACGATGGCAGCACGTGAGACAACTGCAAACAAAATGGGAAACAAGAGCAACACAATGCCAAGCCGACGGACATTGCGATAGCAAGTGAAAGCGATTAACAGGATGAAAACAGGGAAGCAGGAAAACAGGAAAAGCGACCGACCCCAACGGCTGCAACCAGGACAAAGACCAAGGCGATAGCTCAGCAAAAATGCGGCGAGAGCCTGCAGAGCGACAAAGTAACCTTTATTATTTCATCAGAAAGATGCATTTTCAACTCATCGGATGGTGCAATGGTCACTAAAATCGTTCTCAAAAGATCGTACTGCAGATGTATCAACAATGATCCTGCCGTCTCTAATCCAGGGAGCTGTTCGAACACCAGACACGCCATCCGGTCGAGGAAAAAAGAAGTACTCAGAAAAATCACATGATGAGTTTCCTTTCAAGGACCACCACGGTCTGTTCTTGTTTTGCCAATTTTTGGTCCTGGCTTTGATCAACTGGAGGAGCGAGCGCTATCATAGAAGTAAGTGGTGCTGTTGCTTTAGCAAGTCTGTCAGCGAGGGTACTTGGTGGCGACCTGCTGCTCTGCTACGCTTTTAGTCGGTCGCAGAACATGCGACAATACCGTTGTAGAGCATAAGTCCAAGCAGAGCCCCACCAGTACTCATCCTGGGATATGTTCATACTTTGATCTGGTGCAATAGGCTGAAAGCAGGAAGGTGTTGCCACCATTCCACATAAAGCAAAGTCAAAGGTGATGTTCAAGCGAAGCATGTGAAGAGGGCTCACAAGGTCACGCATTGCGAGTGTGAAAGATACAGTGAAAGCAGGAAAGTACGACCGACACAATATAAGCTAACTATCAAGCGAACTATCTTGCACAGGTCCGAAATCACAAACCGACACTTTATTAAGTGGTAAGTTCGTTCATTTGCTCACCGCCTGGTTAGCGCAACTGGATTAGACTTTCCGGTCACAATACATTGAGTTCATTTAGGACGTAGTCCCTTGAATTCTGTTCACCGTGATGCCGCAGTTCGAATCTCAGGTACGTCAGTCGCTCCGGGTTTTCCAAAAGTCGTTTCGAGTCTTTATGCGCTTGCTTTTGCCACTTTCTTTTGCCATTTTCTTGTGCTTGGTCGATCTCAGACTGTCGAGGCAAGGGCGTATCGCGGAGATACGATGCGGTGCTATTGTTTTTGTGTATCCCAGACTAGACCTGGTGGCAAAGGCGAACGGCTGCTTTCTTTCACTTTGCGGACCGCGCAGAAACAAACATCACTCTGCTTTATGAGTAAATAGAGTCACGCAGTAGCGTCAGCAAGAGCGAGCAGCAGCGCACGTTAGCATAGCAGTATAACATCATGGCACAAAACAGAAGAAGCACGAGCATGACTGGATCCTGCCTCCTGCCACTTGTGCCTTGCATTGCGCGTTTTGTCTGAACTGTTATGAGCCCATCGTATGCGACCATCGCACGGCATCAGCAGCCTCGCAGTAGGGTGCTCCTCAGACTCTCATCGACATGACATCGACAAAGATACTCCTCGAACTTGGCGTTCTGCTACATGAAATGTGGACGACCGGTGAGACTGTTGCTGTAAAAGTAATAATCCCAATCCAAGCACATTCAGGCGTAAACCATAAGACATATCTCATAATTCGTTACAGTACACACATCACCTTCTCCTATGCTTTGTACAGCGTGTCCAAAAATGCACCCGCCAAATCCCTCACAATTCGCTTATCAGGAAACGATCCCGCCACGCCATACAACGCGCTGTTCGTGCCCTCCGCCATGCCCTTTCTCCCTAATCCACTCGCCACCCTCGCTCTCTGCTTTTCCTTCTCTTCTGCGACTACAATTTTCAGATCAGCCACGAGCTCGTCCACCGCTTTCACGATGGGCAGTGTGACTGCAACATGCATTCCCGGCGGGTTCTGCAGACTGTTCAGATGCCATCCACGCTTCGACATCGCGTCTGCCACGTCATAAATGTTCAGCGTCTTTGACGTGAACGCCACGACGGTGACTTGTGGTTCACCGATTATGCTGAGATCAGCCCGAAGCTCGGGGTCGTGGCGAATACAGGATTCGAGGCGTTTTGCGGCTGTGATGATGGACCGACAGGCGGTGATGTAGCCGGACTCGCCGCAGTGCATCATGGTGGCCCAGCAGCCGGCTATCAGGGCACCGGGACGGGAGCCGGCGATGCTGGGAGAGGCGTAGACGCCGCCGCTCCAGTCGGCTGAGATGAAGTATTGGTAGGAGCGGAGGGCCGGGGTGCGGTAGAGGACGGTGCTATTGCCTGGTGAACAGATGAGTTACGTGGTGGCGATTGGTGGGAGAGAGGGACACTACCTTTGGGAGCGCCACCGTACTTGTGAGTATCACAGCTTATCGACGTGACTCCTGGAAGCCGGAAGTCAAAGGGCTCACATGCGAATCCAGCTCGTGAGAGCATCGCGATCATGAAAGAACCCAGGCAGCAGTCAACGTGGAGAGGTAAAGAATGACGAGTGGCAAGAGTGGACAAGGCGGAGATGTCATCGATGATGCCATGAGGGAAGTTGGGTGCGCTACCCACGAGAAGAATGGTGCTAGGATTGATGAGGCGGCAGACGGCGGAAATGTCAACTTTGTATGAGGGTGCTGGACATGCCACTAGGTGAATGCGGATCTTGAAGTATTCGCCAGCCTTTAGGAAGGCGGCGTGTGCTGTGTCGGGGACAATGCTGTCCCTGTGTGAGTCGTATACGTAGAAATTCTTGTTCGGGAACATACATCTCTGGGTGACGAATGCCGCGCTCCTTGTATGCCTTCTGCCGGGCACTAAGTACTGCCATGAGAATAGATTCCGTGCCTCCAGATGTCGTGACACCTGCTGCTCCTTCCGGCGCGTTGAACATATTCAGGACCATAGCCACAATCTCTGCCTCCATCTTCCTCACGCCAGGCCAAACCGCAGGATGTATGGGATTCGCAGTCATGAATGTCTTGATCGCATCTGTCTGTACTTCCACCAGTTCATCCTGTCCGAAATATACTGCACCACTGACTCTCCCATCCTCCCACCGGTCATGTTCCATCTCGTTCAGCCTCGACATCTCCGCTTTGACCTGATCCGCCGTCCAGCCTTCTATTGGCAGTTGAGCATATCGAGTCACGCCTTCGCCGAGGCCTGCGAGCTGGTGTTCCATATCATCCGTCGCCCTCAGAACGTCCTTCTTGATCTTCTTTCGCACGGCAGGTATGCTGAGGAAGACGCCATAGGCGCGGAGTCGGAGGTATAGGTAGAGCTCTTTCGTGGAGCCCAGTATTCCTCGGCCGCGGAGCTGATACCATGTCTTCTTTGTCCAGCGAAAGAGGAAAAGAACGAACACAAGTGTCTGAAGCCTTGCGTGGTATAGTGGTCAGATTGATATCTCGTTTCTTGTTCACGGCGGCTACATACAGCTCTATGGATTGTTTCAGCAGAACGAATCTGCTGGTGGCGGACGCCGACATCAGCCTTGCTCGTGCTGCCGAAACTCCGCCACTGAGCGTGAACATGGCGCGTGAGATTGCGGACATGTCAATGGTGGACGCGTGAGGCGCTCAGCAACTGGGGCGAAGAACGAGACAGACAAGTAGAGGATTGTTTACCTTACCTGTGAAACATCGCCGAGGTTGTGACGCAAGTGTTTCAGCGACTCGGACCGAGGTCTACAATTCACTATAGCATGTTCTGTCATTCTACGGACAACAACGACGAGATGACTATGCTATGCTGTAGTATAGTGTTGGCGAACATGATCATCGTGACGTCCTACTGGAGAATGCTTTAATTGGAGACCTCTTAAACCACCTTTCGCTCCTGTGTCTGCCTTGACTTTCTTCGTCCTTGCCTTTCCTGCTGAGCTCTTTTTGCCTCCTTCTCTCCGTCCTCGAATGTGTTGTCGCCCGTACAGGATTTTCCCATACCACTAGTCCATCACTCTCGTGTCCATCACCATAATATCTCTATCGACAATCACATTATGTCTTACATTCGACCATGAGCAGTGAGCCGGCTTCAAGCAGTTAGTCAGTAGTTTACAGATTACACTGACATGAAGAGTCCGAGGTTCTGCAAACGAGAATGGAAATAAGAGCAGTGCACGACAGTCCAGGATCACAAAAGGTAGTACTTGCAGGTGCTCTGTGCGAGATCTTGCCCGACGCTAGATATGATCGCAAAGGTATCAGGAGAGGAGATGGAGTGTTTCCACGTGATGGCAACGATACGTAGCTGGTGACAATGAGTAAGCACGGTGCACATGTCGGGCATCTGTGCGGGCAGGGATATCTGGTAAGAGACGTGATAGACCGAAGTATGGCTTGTCAGCATAGCGCGACCCGGTTTGCGTGATCATGACAATAGGATGCATGGCTGATTGCAGCATTTGCCATGACTCAATTTATTGCTCTTCTGTTATACACATATGCTCAGAGCAGCTTCCGACAACATCATTCTACCTAGCAAGATCCACCGGGAAGATTCCGTTATCTGCATCGCTTGTTAGCTCTGCCATACACGACATTACTGTTCTGCCCAGACATACCACGCTGGTCATCCCATCTTTCACACCATGCGCTTGGGCACAATGATCGGTATGCAAGGAAGAACTACATCTATCAGCATTTCCTCCTGATCTTGAATTTGGACTTCTCTTACTTGGCGGCAAGGCTTGAACTCTTCACCCTTTGCAAGGATACACTTGTGGTAGTCGACCTTCCATGTTGTTAGAGTGGACTCTTTCTAGTAATCTTGTTTCATGTCGTACGTAGTTTTGCCAGCAGTGCTTCGTTCTGAAGTTTAGGTCAGCTGAGTGTTCCACAGTGTACTTGATGTTCTATATTCTCACTGGTTCATGTTCGGGAATCGGGCATCGAAACCTAGACGGCCCGTATTAGCAAAGACTCTATGATTTGCAGCAAAAGTCGTAGCGCATGGGCTGCCTTGAGATGTAACATACCAGCAGTTACGAACTTGAAGGGCTTCGTCTCGCGCTCATCGCTTTCTTCGGGCATGGTTGCGGGTAGATTTGGGGACTGGAGGGGAAGCTTTGTGGTTGTAGGTGCTCTGAAGCTGTTGCGATTTCCGTCCGAGAGGTCGGTCGTCGCTTCCTCACAATCAATGGCAAAGGCACTAAGCCATAAATGGACAATATACTGCAGATCCTTTGAGCTTCGACGACCACATCCGTATGTTTGACCGAGAAGCACTCTTTTCTGAAACAGTAAACACATTACATTATGCGCGCCTCCAGGATCCTCGCAATGCGCCCGTCACCATTCATGGCCATGCGCCCGTCACCGTACATGTCAATGAGAGCTACACGCCCAGCTCTCAAGGCTGCTCCCGTATGACCAGCTTCGTCACAGTATCGTCCGTTGACTAACAATTGCGTAGAAAGAAGAACACAGCGGTTCGTGCCTCCGAGATGAGATGAACTCGATGATCCCACGAGAGATGCAAGATACCACGCCTGCGCACACAGACTAATATGATCCTGGACCAGCGCACACGATCTCTCAACGTCTACGAACACTGAAGAAGATTCCCGTCGAGCTGATTCCCATTGGTATGACTTAAACGATTCGAAATATATGGCGACTTGAGCTGACATAATCGCGATAGGTGTCGTCCTGGGGTATGCCTTTTTGCCAAACGCATCGTATAAGGACTGCATGATTAACGATGTCTTAGTGTTGCCGTCGGAGCGGCGTTTTACTCACTCATCCGTAAACTCTACGTCGACAAGCAACTACGTCTTACTCGCTCAGGAGGTGTGTCTACCAAGAACACTGCCGATCAAGCGAGGTGATGGGAGAAGTATAGGAAGTGCAGGAAAGGGAGAGTGGAGAGGATGATTGATGTCTCGGTATCTGCGGAAAGCAAGAACACAATATCTGAACCTTCAACCCAAGAAGCGGACGTCAATACTACCTTGACTGTACATTATCACTGCTACGAGTAAAACTTCATCCGGAGATGCCTTGCCTGCAGACCTTCCGCGTCGTGCTTTGACTTGGATGTACTAGTCGTGGAGTATCCGGTTCTTTACTCCTGCCCCTCCACGCCATATACGAAGCCAGCTTGCCCAGCCACAGCCAATACCACAAATGTCAGACGTGGTCTTTGCGTCTGTATTCGTCCGCAACTTCCTTCGACTTCGAGGCCGGTCTCCGCTCCGCGCTCTAGCTACGACCTCCGTTGCGCGTCGTGACACGTCGTGGCGGAAATTGTGAACTTAGAACTGGCACCTCTACACAATCGATAGGTCGTCGTTGTGCTTTTTCGTCCATTCGTATGCTGATCACTTCACGCTAAAGTATGACCAATTCGTGTGATGACTGTCCTCTCGCTCAGAATGACCAGAATAATCTGTATCATATGTGTGCAGCGTAATGACAATGCGCTCAGCCTGCTTTCGGACCTGCTACATCAAGCCCTTCGAGACCTTGCATAGGGTCCATAGGCACATCGCTTTCTGCTACTGGTATGCGGTCTTCATCATTGACGGCGTGTGACGCAAGATAGCCCTCCTGATTGATGTTAGCAAAGATAGGGAGCATGAGATCAATACCTGCTGCCATACCTGGTTCCAGACTGCGGTCCTGCTGCCTAGGCCCTCGCTGTTGTCTTTCTGCGGCTTTGCTGCGGCGACCTTAATGACCCTCCCGAATAGCTCGCTTTGATCCATGTTATCCATTGCTTCTCTTGCATCCTCTGCCAATTCGAACTCGACGTAGCCAAACCCGCGATGCGGATCTGTAGATGATGGCAGCTCAGGCTTCGGGAGGGAAATATCCACGATCTCGCCGAATGGTACAAAGGCAGCATGTAGTGTACCTGCTGTCACGGCATTATCCAGGCCGCCGACGAAGATGGTCGACTTGAGTCGCGCAGTGTCACTCATTGCACCTTGCACCTTCGTCAGATCAACTATTGAAATTAAGAGCACTCCTCGGCGAAACTTGAATGTTGTCAGCAGCCCACGTAGATGCGATGGGGACAACTCCGCGCCTTGGCGCTGTATGACGACCCCTTTCGTTAATATAGTTACGAACACAACACGTCGTCCAATCTGAGCACCTCGACCACTCTTTCCTATCAACGAAGCAGGAGAGAATTCCATATCCTACGCCTGTCTTAGAGCTGTTTCATTAGTACACATTTCGGAACGGGATTGTGCGCAGACTTTGCACAGCCTGTACAACAATTGTACTAGTTGATCAGGACAACATCACGTAACTATGGGCCGTCTTCGCGAGATCCCACGCACAGCGGCATTCGCCTGGTCTGCTGGCAGCCCAAAACCCGCCCTCGCCACTGGTACACGCGCTGGCGCTATCGATGCAGACTTCACGAGTGAGAACAAGCTTGATATCTGGGACTTGGACTTGGACAACCACAACACAAGTGTCGATCTGAAACCTGTTGCCAGCTTAGACACAGATTCGAGGTGTGCAATAGATGATCTACGTCTTCGAGGACGGAGCTTTGCTGAACTTGGAGAACAGGTTTTACGACATTGCATGGAGTAAGCCTACAGCAGACCACTCGGAGGGCATCATTGCTGGTGCGCTGGAAAATGGGTCGCTCGATCTATGGGACGTCGCCAAATTCAAGACAAATGCCTCGTACGTAGTACCTGTCTGGCGACTGCTCGCCTGATCTCGCTGATTTGGGGAATAGGTCCTCGCTTATATCCAGGACGAGGCAACATAGCGCAGCTATAAAGGCTGTGCAATTCAACCCTCACCGACAAGAGCTTCTCGCAACATCAGGTGCCAAGGGAGAGCTGTATATCACGGACCTCAACAATGCCGACAATCCGTTCAGACTGGGTACGGCCACCGCAAGAGCAGACGACTTCGATGCACTAGACTGGAACAAGGTTGTACCTCACATTATGGCGACTGCAGGAAGTGGAGGATTTGTAACAGTATGGGATGTGAAGGCTAAGAAAGAAAGCTTGACACTCAACAACTATGGCCGCAAGCCGGTCAGCGCGGTTGCCTGGAACCCAGATCTCCCAACGAAGCTTGCGACAGCTTCACCTAGTGACCAAGACCCTCTTATATTGCTATGGGATCTGCGAAACTCCAGTGCACCAGAGCGTATCTTGAAGGGTCACGAGCAAGGTGTCCTTTCTCTCTCCTGGTGTGGTCAAGATAGTGATCTCTTGCTATCGTCCGGTAAGGACAATCGCAATATTTGCTGGAACCCTCATACTGGTGAACAGGTTGGCGAGTTTCCCATCGTCACAAATTGGACGTTCCAGACACGCTTCCATCCAGAGTACCCACATATGCTGGCCACGGCCTCCTTCGATGGCAAGATTGCAGTGTCGACTCTACAGAACACAAATGCAAAGACAGACGCGACTGCGGAGCCAGCAAATCATGCTCAAGACGCCGCCGATTTCTTCGCAAATGTTCAAACCCAGCCTCAAGCATCTTCTTTCTCTCTGCAGAAACCACCAAAGTGGCTCAAGCGTCCAGTTGGAGCGTCATTCGGCTTCGGTGGAAAGCTTGTTCGGTTCTGTGCAATCAAGGACGCAGATCCGAAGAAACCTTCGACGAAATCAAAGATCGAGATTTCCAAGGTCGAGACAGACCCAAGGGTGGAAGAATCCATTGCCTCCCTGCAGTCAGCGCTTCGAGGCGACGACCTCACGGCACACTGCGAAAGCAAGGTTGCAAATGCACCAACCAAAGATGCCAAGAACGACTGGAAGATCATTCAGACACTTACTTCCGAGACACCACGCAAGGGTCTTCTGACACATCTTGGCTTCTCGGATGCGCCTGGTGTTACAAGTGACATTGATGATTCGACGACTAACGGTGACACCAGTAAGCTCGACGGCGCGCTCTCTGCGGCAGCTTCAGACCCCCGTCGACTTTCAACGTTCTTCGGCACGGGCAATGACGACAACGAGGGCGACTTCCTGGCGGATCTCGCAGCATCAAAGGGCGGCCGGACTAACAATCCATTTAGCATCTACAAGGGATCGGAATCAGATGTGGATAAGCAAATCACAAAAGCACTTATGCTCGGAGGATTCGAAGCAGCAATGGACATGTGCTTGAAAGAGAAAAGAATGTCTGAAGCTTTCATGATTGCTATCTGTGGTGGTCAGAAGTGCATCGATAAAGCTCAGGCAGCATACTTCTCGCAGCAGGCGAATGGTCCGAACTATCTGAGACTACTCGCTTCTGTCGTGGGCAAGAATCTCTGGGATATTGTCTACAATGCCGATCTGGACAACTGGGGCGAAGTCATGGCCACATTGTGCACATATGCCGATGAGTCTGAATTTCCAGATCTGTGTGAGGCGCTTGGCGATCGACTCGAGGAAATGGGCAGATCCCGAGGTGAGGCATCATTCTGTTACCTTGCTGGATCTAAGCTGGAGAAAGTCGTTCCCATCTGGATCCAAGAGATGCAGGAAGCTGAACAGGTGAAAGACGAAGCTGCGGGTGATGAGTCTGCGTTCTCCATCCACGTTCAGGCACTACAACAATTCGTCGAGAAGGTATCTATTTTCCGCAAAGCTACAACGTATGAGGATAAGGATATCCAGCAAAAGATCTCGGAATACCGATTGGAACCACTCTACATGAAGTATGCAGAGTATGCCGATGTGGTTGCCTCATACGGCCACCTTGATCTTGCCGAACAATACCTCGGTCTCCTGCCAGCGACCTACGCGCCAGCTGAGACTGCACGAAGTCGTGTGCAACAAGCGTCCAAGAAGGCACCCGTTGCAACGCGAAAGCAGATGCCGGCAGTTGCTCTAAACACGCAGCCAAGCTTCGTTGCAGCAATGCAACAGCCAATCAGTGCCATACAGCCAATCGCTTCAGCGAATCCCTTTGGTGCAGTCCCAACACAACAGAACAGCTACACACCTGTAGCCTCTGTAGCACCTACGCCAGCACCGGCACCATCTCAGCGTTATGGCGTGCCAGGGTATCAAACCTCGAATCAAACGACACCTTCCTACCCAACAGCAGCAAACGCATTCGCTCTTTCGTATCAACCCGCTATGCAGCCATTCGGAGAACCACAGTCAGGCATGCCTCCACCAAAGGCGGTCGTTCCACCGCCATCATCACGTATTATGGACGGCTCAAATTGGAATGACTTGCCTGCCCACATCGCTCCAAAACCACCCACTAGACGTGTCACCCCAGCCTTTGGCGGTCCAGCTGCAGTGACATCACCTTTCCTAGGGCAATCTGGGAATGTCCCTCCTACAGCCATCACCCCTCGGCAAGGTCCGGCAAGGGAGAGGACACCGATCCCACCGCCACCCAAAGCTGGCCAAGCGCCGCCGCTGCACGCAATGGCAGACCGCTCAGTGCTGCAGCCACCTGCTCGTCCAACCTCTGCAGCTGCCAATGCCTATGCACCTCTTCCATCAGCACCTCAGCAAACCCCAGCGCAACCGCAACTACAAAGACAAATATCAGCAGCCTATCAATCAGCCCCTACCACAGCGCCTCCTTCAAACCGATACCAACCCGCTTCAGGCGCCCCAAGTACACCAGGCCAGCCGAGCTTTGGTGGACCTCCTCCATCAGGCGCTCGTCCAATAGCACCAAATCCCTACGCCGGGGTGCCTCCACCTGGTCGTCCGGTTTCGGGTTACGGTCCTCCGCAAGCCCAATCACAAATTGGGGCGCCGCCACCACCAAGAGTCGCACCTCCTGGTGTAGCGCCACCACCTCAAGGTCCACCTCGAGGCACACCTCCAGGTCCACCACCTGCTTCACGACCAGTCACAGCACAAACTCAGCCTCCCGCGAATGGTTTTCAAAGTGGTGATTATCATTGTACAGAAATGATAAGTAAGCAGTTGCTAACAAGTCGCAGCACCCGGTGACCGCTCCCAAATTACTCCTAACGACATGCCTATATTTCAAGTACTCAACGCTGAGATGCAGCGTGTCAAGAGCGCGGCGCCAGCCACATACAAAACCCACGTTGATGATGCAGAAAAGAGACTAAACTTACTTTTCGACCAGCTCAACTGTAGAACGATCAGTCCCGACGGCCTGGCAGCTCTTCGGCAATTGGCTGATGCTATGAGTGCAAAGAACTATGATCAAGCACAGGCAATACATGCGACGTTGGCACAGTTTCCGGAGCTCAGTACGCCTGCCATGGTGAGTCATTTTCGCGTGCCAATCATATGTTGACATGATTCTAACATTATACAGGTTGGTGTGAAGAGGCTTATTAGCATGAGCCGTGCTACACCTGCTTAGGGTATTTGCATAGGGAACCGCAAAGAGCATAGTTGAGATAGTCCGGTTACCGCCAGAACCGTTTGTCAGGTCGAGCGACTTGTAGTGCATCCATGCCACGATTAGCCATACATATAGACATATTGTACTCAATCCATCTGCCACGATCCCAATGCCCCAGGATCTGACCTGTTTGCATGCCGATCACCTCTTCCGTCCTCTCCTATCCAAGTATTCGACTCGCTGTACTGCTGCCAGCCCCAGTCGCAATTTGCATGCTGCCCTAGAAAGTCGCTGTCCTCTTCGCAGATTGGCTCACGTCCCATCTGATAGCCATCACAAGTTCTTTGCGTGTAGGTTTCATGGACAGAGCTGTGCCATACATTCGAGCGTTACCTCTGTTTACGCTCTGATCCTGTGGCCTGCCCTCTTCGAATCCGCCAAAATAGTCTCTCATGTAACCCTCGTGCCTTTCCACTACCTCCTCTACTCACCGTCACCGCGGCATGGCAGTCTCAACATAAAACCCGGGATCCGGCCGCCTCGCTTCCTTGATCTCCTGAGTGGTCATCGGCTGCTCAACCTCGGATACTGCCACCAATTCCTTGACCTTCATGATTTGACCTGCGACTTGCGGAGAGACTGGGTGGAAGACTGTGCGCATACGTTTGCGCAGGCCGAGGGCGCGGAGGACGCCGGATGTTTTGCTGGGGAGACCGATGGCGGAACGGATGAGTGTGATGCGGAAGAAGGCCATGTTGTGTGCGGGTTGTGGTGCGTGGTAGGTGAGAGACGATGGGGAAGCGGTTTTGTTGGTGGTGTATAGCGAGTTTAGGATGAGCAAAACTTTCGTAACTTGTCCGCGATGGAAAGTCTTGGTGCCGAGCGCAGTGCTAGATGATCGGAAATAGTATAAGCTGGTATAAAGGCGTGAGGGTGGTGAATTGTATCGATCTTGATAGTGTTCTATTGCATCTTCTTGTCCATCGGTTTTACATTGAACTTCGCCGCTAGTTCTACCCCAGTTTTTGGCAAGCCGTCGCGACAATGATGGACGACCACCACCACCTATCGTCTTGCGCGCTATCGCTATCAACGAACTTCGGTGACGTTCGATGAACACAAGATAGCATCCTGATGTCCAGGTGCGTGAAGGATCAAAGAGAACTCGTTGTTGTGCGGTCAAGCTATACTCTATCATCTCCCTGAGTATACACCACTACACAATAAACCATGAGTGACGGAGACACGCCGGCCAAGCTCGCAGAGCTCCTGCGCCATCCCGATGACCTGTTCAAAGTTGCCGCGCTCAAGGCCGACTATATACGCAAGAAGACTGCCATTGATTCGCAGCTCAAGCTAGGTCTCAATGAACAGCTCCAAGTCACGAAATCTGGCATGAACTCATTACACGACGCTCAACGCCTCACGAATCTAATCAAGGATGAGATGATGAAGATAGACAGGCTGTGCGCAGAAGCACAGACGATGATACGAAACTTCCCAGAGATTAATGCTGTAGCACAGACACATCGCAACTTTGCACAAGTGAATGAACTGAAGAAGAATATTGAGAACTTCGACGAAAAGATTGACGAACTGAATAACATGATTGCCGAGGATGAGGAGGACCTGGAGAATCAGCCAAATCTTATCAAGATACATTACGGGCTGAGCCAGTTGAGGAATATAAGAGATGAAGCAATGGAACAGGTCACTCGGGCTGATGATCACTCTTTGGAGGGCAGTCTGGAGGAGCACTTCCAACGATTAGACGATGCTATTGACGGCTTTGACAGTCATGTTGGAACTGCGTGCATGAATCTGATACCATTAGTACAGCAAGGGAACACAAGCCTGATTGTCAGACTAGCTATTATTATCGAGGAAGAGGAGAAATTCGATACACGGATCAAGGAGCTTCAAGCAGCACAACAGGAATACAAAGGATTGGCATCACGATTTCAGTCACTAAACACAGGACCGAAACAGCTGAGGGGATACAAGGACAAATTCCTGGAGGCTATTAAATTGCGTGCCCAGGAACAGATTGACAGTTCGGATCGAACATTTACGGAGGATCCGGATAAGCTGGAGAAGAGTGTACGATGGTATTCCAATGATCTGAACACTGTCAAGCTTGGAATGGTTAATCTCATGCCTAAGAAATGGCGGATATTCAAAACATATGTGGATATATATCATCAGCAAATGCACGAGTGGCTGCAAGCGAAAGCGTCTGATCCGAGCGTGTTGCCAACACACATGCTCGCTATCATACATTGGAAGGAGAAGTATTATTCAAAGATGGAAAAGCTGGGCGTTCTGCCCACGGACATGTCTCCACTTCTACCGGGTGGCATGGACAGTGATCTAGTTCGGGAGTACCGACAACTGATCGTTTCAGCTGTGGAGAAATGGATGGCGCAGATGAACAAGACAGATCGTGCCGAATTCCTCGAACGCAAAGAGACTGCTCTCGAGCACGACGAGCACGGCTATTTCCGCACTAAGACCTTGGGTGACATGTGGCGAATGCTTCGAGAGCAGCTCATCGTTGCAAGCAGTTCCGAGCTCACACAAGTCACTGAAGGCGTCATCGACGCCATGTTCCGCGCTCTCAAGGCTCGTCAAGACATGTGGCTCAGTCTCGTCGATGCCGAGCTGAAGCGCTACACGAGACCCATCGCCGACCCTGAAGGCATTCAAGGACTCCAAGACTGGCTCATCGCGCTTGCCAACGATCAGATCGTCTGCATCATCAACCCTGACGATGAGCCTGTCTCCGCCGCCAGTCCGACCAGCCCTACAGCCGTCGACCCCAGCAGTACCACCACCCTCGGCTACCTCTCCTCCTTCCGCCGCGACTACGAATCCCTCGTCTCCCCCGCCTTCTCCACTTCCGCTGAGACACGCTTCGATGCACTCCGCGCCGGCTTCACAGACCTCGGCTTCCGCTGCATCGCCGTCTTTGCCAAACTCATGTTCGCAATCGACTTTCGCGCTGTCCTCCCTGACTTCTTCACCCCGCAGTGGTATGCAAAACCAAACAGCATGCGCCAGATCACATACACGTATGAGGACTACCTCAACGACTACTCCGCCACTGTCCCCGAACTCCTCCACGACATCCTCATCGAAGAGCTCGCTAAACAGCTCCTCCTCGCCTACCTCGGCTGCGTCCACAACAAAGGCGCTCGCTTCCGCCGATCCGACGGTTTCTCCGAACGCATGCGCGCCGACGTCGTTGCCGTCTTCGCCTTCTTCGAGAAATTCCCCGGTAGTTATGACGCGATTCGCGAGCAGTGGCGCGTCGTCGAGGGAGTGTTGCAGCTGGTTGAGGTTGATAAGAGCGGGCTGGTGGAGGAGTTTGTGACTTTTATGGGCACGTATTGGGATGTGAGGATAAGTTGGGTCGAGGCGGTGTTGAGGGCTAGGGAGGATGTGGATTGGGGGCCGTTGGGAGATGGGAAGGGGTTGTTGAAGGCAATTAGGGCGAGGGCGGCGGAGGTGAGGACGGAAGGGGAGAAGGGTGATACGATCATGTGTGAGATTGATTAGTCAAGGCGAGATGTTGCCGGATTGTTGTTGGTTAACTTTCCCGCCGAGGCGTATGGCAAGCATACAAATACCAAATGTCAAGTACCTGGCACACTCCCCTCCCCCCTATCGATTCTCTTCGTCAATGCAACCAAAGCAGCTGCCTAGCGTCGAGCATGAATCTCAGTATCACTTCACTTCACATTGACCAAGCTCAGAAGCACAACCTTTCCAGATCAAGTCATGTGCAGGGTCATATGCTGTGTAGTGACTTGTGCGAATCATCAACGATATCATGGCCTCCAAGCTAGGGCAGTTCTTGATTTGGACTTCTGATGGACTTTAGGACGAGCCTACAGCTGACCAGCATTGACGACGTCGTGCAACTAAGGCAGGGAAGGAGATATTGCAGGGCAGCTGCGAGTATTCATAGTGAGGGTCAAAGAAGGGCAGGTTGGGGGTGGCCGTGGGTGGGAAGGAAGCTTTCTGGGTCTGGAGTGGTGGACGTGCAGTACTGTACGAGTACTAGCCTACACTCACAGAGACAAAGTCCGAAGTCTTCCCAGTGGAGGTGCCGTAGTGTTTCTTCTCATACTCAAACTCATATCCTATCACTATACTCTTTCCCAAACACTTTTTCCAGTGCCCCTGCGAATCTCAGAAGCACCTCACCCCTATTGCACCAGGCCCATACCCCTGATTTCGCAAGACTGATTGAGGTGCAAGGTGACATAACGTGTGTGTGGTGATTGTGCGGCTCATTACCGATCTTGTTCCTTCCTAACTACTGTAGCAGCTCAATCTTTCATGGTTTCTGATTTTTGCCATTCTGATGGAGGACTGCAGGACGAGCCAGCAGCTGATTGTGAGCCCGGCGATACACCTCTCTTTACTGCGTTGATTAAAGGGCAGAGGAAGGGAAAGTGAACGGGATGGTGA
>Ga0058698_10000283_pt1 | contig 30153 bp, 37 predicted proteins | sample AgamicAsSfe_FD_67288 | JGI IMG/M metagenome (GOLD analysis project Ga0058698, IMG submission 67288) | Agave microbial communities from Guanajuato, Mexico - As.Sf.e | ecosystem: Host-associated > Plants > Phyllosphere > Phylloplane/Leaf | place: Guanajuato, Mexico | collected 2012-05-30
GTGAGGGGAGGCGCATGATGGAGGGTGTACGGTTGGGTGGGGTTTGGGCGGTGTATGGGTGGTGAGGAGGTGGTCAGGAGGTGGTCAGGAGGTGGTCAGGAGGTGGTCAGGAGGATGGGTGAGGAAGGTAAGAAAGGTGAGCTTGGTGGATGAAGAACCTGGTGTGGTCCAGCGCCGGGATGAGGGCGTGATTGCAGGTTGAAGCGCTGCGCGTATGAGCCTCGGGTCGAGCGAGCTGTGAGTGTGGTTTATGTTGTAAATGGGCAATAGTATGCGTGTCGTGATCAACATTCAACAACAGATGTACAGAATCGAGGACGACCCCAGCTTTCCAATGACCTGCCGAATCAGGGGCTCATTTGTCATCACAGAGCCCTACCCATCATCCATGCTCTTTGATTGACCTCTTATCATATTCATCCAATCCTTCTTCATTGTATATACATGGCAATGGGCAAGAAACGCTACAGCCTCGAATGGGCGTCAGAAGATACTCTACAAGCCACAGAATTATCCGGTGACTTCTCCCTGCACATCCCCCTCGACTGCATCGTCGACGTCTTTTCCCCGTACGCCCATCACGAATACCACCAAGTCGCCTACGTGACCATCTCCGACTCTCCCGCCGACTTCAAGATCGAGATGCGAACTTCACTGCAGGTCATTGCCGTGCCCACACTACCCGCCGACGTGATCTCGCGCTACACGGCCGAAAGTCAATGGTTCCTGCGAGCATTACTCGACAACAAGCACGACCACGCCAACCTGCACGTCATCATCTCAGGCAAATCGGGCGGCGAGCTGGCGCGGACGGTATATGACGCATTACTGGCGCCGTATCTCGCGTCGCTGGGACTTAGGGAGGGTAAGGAGTACGTGATGCATGAGACGACTTCCGCCTCCTTCATCAGTGATCTTGCAAAAGGGACGTTCTTGCCTCGTGCGCAGGCTGGGGTTGCGCAGTCTGTGATTCTGCTTTCGGGCGATGGTGGGATCGTGGATTTGATCAATGGCCTTTTGAGCAGCGGCGTTCGGTCAGAGCAGTACGTGCAGCCGGAATTGGCCGTATTACCCATGGGCACCGGGAATGCACTCGCTCATTCAACTGGGGTCACTTCTGATCGTACCCTCGGCATGTCGACGCTTGCTCGTGGACGGCCGAAACCGCTGCCACTATTCAAAGCACACTTCTCGCCTGGGTCGCGGCCTGTCGAGCATGGAAAAGCAGTGGAAGACGCGAACAAATCTACTGCCGTTGCATCTGTGGAGAATGGCTCACCAATCGTCTTCGGGGCTGTCGTGTTCAGCTACGGCCTACACGCTTCCCTTGTTGGCGACAGCGACACGCCCGAGTATCGCAAGCACGGCGCAAAGCGATTTGCCATGGCCGCGGAAGATCTGTTGCACCCTCCGCACGACGCGCCACCTCATGCCTATCATGCCCGAGTCTCAACAAGGGACGCGAAACACGACTGGAAGGCGGTCGACCGCGAGACACAAGCTTACGTGCTTGCCACCTTCGCGTCCAAGCTCGAAGCCGGCTTTACAATTTCGCCCGCCTCTACGCCACTTGATGGCAAGCTACGGCTCATTCACTTTGGACCGCTCGAAGGAGGGGGCGATGCTCTTATGGATATTATGATGGCGGCGTATGGTGGGGGTAAGCATGTCGAGGATGAGAGGGTGAGCTATGAGGAGATCGAGGCGCTGGAGATTGACTTTGATGTTGAGGATGATGAGGAAGAGGAACGATGGAGGAGAGTTTGTGTTGATGGGAAGATCTTCGTCGTTCCGAGAAAGGGACATGTTATCGTGGAGAAGGAGACTGGCACGGTGCTCGACCTTGTGACCTTGGCCACTTGATAACATGAAGTCCGGGATGGTCGATATGCAAGACGTGTGCCGAGTAGCCAGCATCATCGAGTATACCCTCTCGATGCATGCAATTCCTCAATACCCAAGGCACTATGGCTATGGCTGCATGGTACTGCCCCCTATCTCGAGGTACGCAGTACATTCGAATATGCACCTAACCAGATCTCGCGAAGATAGTTGGCCATACTCCTCGCTCATCTCCCGCAGTTCTCAATCCCAAGAGACCCCACAGGACGATGCCGCCTGCAAGCTCGACGCAGACCATCGGATCTGGCAAGGGCCTGGGTCTATCCCATCCACAATCCGACGTCCTCCTCTTTCCGAAACCGCACCGCCGACCCAACACAGCCCCATGGTTGCCACGCCATCCGCATAGCTTAACACAGCAAACCCCGACCCGGCACGCCACTTTATTGCGAGCTTCAGCCTCGACGTCCGACTTGAACTCCAGTTGGGTTCTTCAGCACGTCCTGCACGGTTGGACGCGAGGATGTTTCCCGCGGCCACAATGCCACAATGTGTGCGGAGAGGGAGCTGGTCCGAGAGGAAGGGCATACATTGGGACGCTCGATGATCGTGGTAGTCGACGTGTGTATAGGTAACCTGAGACCGTCCTGGCCAGGGGAGGAGATGGGTTCAGGGCCTTGCATACCAAGGGGGATTTAGTTGGACCTTGTCAACTGACTCTGGAGGTTGGAAACGCAGGGCTGGGACATGAGTTTCTGCGGCACTCCATTTGAAGTATGTTCCATACTTTTGTCCTACGAGCGGGTGTCCAAGCAGGTCGCGAAACATTTGAGCGTCAAGATTGGCTGGTCATGCAACTGCCTGTCGTCTAAATTCTTCGCCAGGATATTATAGCACACCGTCATCAACCACCTCACCTCACACCATGACCCCGACAGCCTCCGTTCCCACATCCTCATGCAATCTCGCACCACTTCCATTTCCACTCCCGCTTCCATTAACACTGCTCATGCCAAACCCTCCACCCCCATTACCACCCACAATCCCAAAACCCAACCCTCCATCCAACCTCGGCGTCCCTCCCACGCCCATCCCAACGGACCCAGCCACATTCATCACATCCGCCCTTCCCTGCAGTTCCTCTGTCCTATCCACTCCCATGCCGCCACCAATACCCGCCCCCTCCTCCAACGTCCTCAGAATATCAGGCAAATCCGCCTCGACCTCCGCAGCAGGCAGCGACAGCGCCGTGCCAATCAGCCGTTTGTACATGTCGAAGCGCGTGCTGTCTACCGCGCCAGATGGAGAAGCGAGGCTGGATGCGGCAACGACAGAGGAGACCAATTGCCGGCGGCGAGATTGCGACGCCACGAGGGTGCCGGCGAGGTGAAGCTTTTCTGCGACGTCGCTGGCTGCATCGGGTGGTGACGCTGAGTTCGGGACTGCAGCTTCTGCTTCTTGCACGGCCCGACGCAATTCCGTCGCTTGCTCCAGCTCAAGTAGCCTTTCGCTTTCGCGCGTCAGCGCATCGAGTTCGCTGAGCTGCTCGTCGTCGTAGGTAGTGTCTTCAATACTGGTATCACCAAATCGAGCACGTAATGCCTGATTGCGATTATGCAGGACCTCCATCTCCTGCCTTCGCTGATCGAGCAGGCGTTCAGCTTCGTGGGCTTCGACTTCGCGTTCGGCGAGCTCGGACTCGAAGGCCGCAGCAAGGGCTTCGGCGCGGCTGGTGATCAAGGTGGGGAGTTGGGAGGCAAGCATTGTGGCGGCTTCGCTGCGGTAGTGCAGGACGTCGCGGCTGCGTTGGCGGGAGGGACTGACTGTTGTGGGCATTATGGTGGGCGAGGAGCGGATGTTGGAGGGGGAGGCATTAGATCTGGCAGGAGGGGAAGAGGAGCCTGCTCTGTAGCGGTCGCGGCGTCGGGCGTTGAGTTCTTTGATGAGTTCGTCGGCAGTCTCGCCACGGGCGTTGGGTGTTTCGATGTTGACGCCGTGGTTGAGTAAGCTGCGGACGCATTTTCGGGCACCGTATCGTGCGGCCAGGATGATAGCCGTGTCTCCATTGTGATCGCCCTTTTCCAGTAGCGCGGTCAGCATTTCGGGAGGCCAGGTCTCGCCAAGTTTCGTCAGAAGAATATCAAGGTAGTAGCGAGCACACTGATACTTGCTTTTGCTGCATGTTGTGGCTGCAATGTGGTGGAATACTGTCGAGCCAAACCAGTCGCTCATGTCGGCAGTACCTTGAAGTCTGTCAACTAGTCTATCCATAGTTTGTTTGTCCCAGTTGTTCGTGAACATGACGGCACGCATCAGAGGGGTTTCGCCGTTATGTGCCTGACAATCAAGTCGTGCTCCGCGCTGCTCAAGAGTACTGACAACATGCAAATCACCCATTGCGGCTGCCCAATGCATCGGAGTATGCCCTTTGTCATCGACCGGTCGATTCAGATCAATAGTCTGTGGTGGTTCTGGCGGCTGCGGGAGTGGCTCATTCGAGTTCTGAAGCATGAAATAATCCAGCAGCTCATCCGTCCAGAGAAGATGTTCCTGCTCAGAAAAGGACATCTGAGGTGGTGCTTCCATGCCGCGCTTGCGCTTCTTATTGGAATACTGTGACCCCAACATGCTAGGATCTCCGTCTTCAGAAACCATGATTGAAGCATGATCAGGCGTGCCTTCATGCCGAAAGCTTTCCATTTCGTAGGCTTCGTTGATGGTGTGAAGCTGTTGCGGCTGTGCCATCACTTGTTGCGCATAGATCTGCTGCTTTGCACGGGGAGCCTGGCGGCCAGCCTGTCGCGGTGCTTTTGGCTTGCTGACGGCCGTTGCATGTTTCGGCGCAGGAGGAGGACTTTGGTCACCCGGGACGAAGTCGAATATTGGGAGTAGTCGATTGAGCACGCCGTTCCTCTCTGCCAGCATTCGCCCGTCGGGAAGCGGGATCCATGTGCCTAGTCATTGTCAGGTTTCCTCGAGTTTCTTGTGCGGCAAATCTCTTTGCAAACCTTGGTATTTTCCATAACCTCCCTGCACCTTTTCGTGTGTTCCCTTCTGGACTTCTCTTTCTAATATGCGTGTTCTTGCAGGCTTGTCGTAGTCGGCGACCTTGAGGATGTGTGTTGCGTTGATCCAGTCGTCTGCGCGCCGGCGCATGACATGGTTTCCACTTTCATTGTACTCGTAGACCGGGACCTAGACCTCGAATTAGGCTTCGAAGTGAATGAGACAGGGTGCGGAGACTCACATTACTATACGTGGCCGAGTATATTCGCGACATGATCGGAGGAACTCGGTGAAAGAACCACCAAGACTATGTGAGGTACAGCCGCGGCTAGTGGTGTGAAGTCCTGCGAAAAGAAAGAGCAGAAGCAGGTGGTGTTGCTCGGCGTTGTGCCCAACAAGAGAGAGCCAGATTAGCAAAGCCGAGACCGAGACTATATCCAATTTGCGATTGATCAGCCTCGGAGCGGGAAGGGCGTATTGTGGAGTGAAGGTCAGCGTTAAAGTGGTTGCAGGTAATCTCAATCTTCGACGCGTCGTCTGGACGTGAATCTCGGCCAAAGCCAATGCTGATCACGTGCCACTTCTCTTGCATCCGCCCAAACAGGTTCTTTCGACAATCTGTTCGTCGACCACGTCCATGGTGATGCCAGTGAATCCTCAAGCGGGTGGCGTGATGGGTGCTGCAGGTGGTCCACCGCCGCCGGTCGTCCCCAATCCGTTCCCGCATGCGGGCTATCAGCAGGACCTCAACTACGTGATGAACTTGCTCAACCAGCTCAGCGAGCAAGTCCGCCAGAATCGGGAACAGACTGAACACATCGTGGAAGGTGTGCGGCAGATCCACACGCGTAAAAAGACACCGGCAACCGCAGGCGAACCGCCAGAAGGTAACGGTGGGGCGAAGCAAGAGCCACAGGATTCACAGAGTATGGATTATCCTCCTATTTCTATGAATCCGAGTCGCTGACTCTAGACTCCCAAAGGCGACCTCCTCGCACGCATCGCCGACCTCGAGCGCCAACTTGACACCACCACAACCGAGCGCGACTCCGCCCGCGCCTCCGCCTCCTCCTGGTCCCTCATCAACGAGCACTACCAAAACGTCCTCTCCTTGGTCAACGACAAAGTCCGCGAATACACCTCCCAATGCCAAGACGCCATGTTCTCCTGGCACCACCACTACCTCGATCTCTTGCAAAAAGAAAAGGACGCAAACTTCACCATGCGGGCGGAACATAGCCGATGGCAGGAAGGGCTGGGGAAGGTGCTGGAGTATAATAGAGAGGCGTTGAAAGCTAGAAGTGAGGAATTGCAGCCGTATGAGGCGGAGAGGGCGGAGTTGAGGGTGCAGAATCGGTGTTATAGGAGATTGTTGGGGTTGGAGGTGGAGGAGAGTGAGGACGAGGAGGATGAGGATGAGGAGCGGATGCAGTTGTGATGTGAATGCGCATGAGGACGAATTGATTGGCATAGCGATGGCGTTATATGGCATAAACGAAGGGCAGAGAAAGCATGGCAAGGATAGCAGGATATTCCCAGAAGATCTCAGCATAATGCGCGTGACGCAAAGAGAGCCAGTAAGGATACTGAAACTCATCTATTACGGCCAAGCACAGCACTTGTTCATTAATTATAGAGCCTTCATACACGCCGTCCTCTAGATTCCTTTGTGGAAACAAAGCGCCAAAGACTCAGCTGGAACTGCTTTCTCGTTGACAAGGGCATGCCGCGCAATGCGGCGACGGTGGCGAGGTATTGGGAGAGATTGTGTAGAGGCGGTAGAGATTGAGGAGTTGGTACGGCAATATCGACAGGCGTTCGAGGATGCGCGGGATGAAGAGGCGTGTTTGGGTATGCGCGATCTGTGGACGGGGTCGGTATTGGTGGATGCGGAAGCAGTGGCGAGTCTGTGTGAATGGGAGATGTTCGGACGGTCTTCGGCGTCTGAGGAATTGGGTATGCTGCTTGGGTGCATCAGGGGACTGATGCTGAATCCATCGATGGTGCAATCGGCGAGGATGGCTGCAGAAACATTCGTGAATGCGCGTTTGGCTGTTTTCAGGGAAGAAGCTTCGGAGATGTGTACGCCGCGGTCCAAGCGCAGATTGATCTTGTGATTCGTCCGGAGGCTGGATAGTACAGAGGATGACCTGAGGGGGAGGCAAGGCTGTATATGATCAGATGTGTGGCAAGTATGCTGCATGCTGCAGGTCTGGGCATTGAAAATTTGAAGTTGGAGCTGATCGAGCCCGAGGAGAGGCGCTTCCTGCAGCTTGTACCGAAGATAGATCGCTAGATCCCACTGTCCTATCGATAGAGCATAAGGGTACGCTGGGACTATTCTTAGTCAAGCCTGGACTGGCATTGATTGTGGTACCCAGCGTAGGGAATACCTGGTCGTGCACATCCAGTCAGTTATCAACCACCAAAGATGCTGCTGTAGCCGTGCCTCGACGACGTCGTTGATGGAGACGTCAAGGACGTTGCGAATATGCTCGGAATATGCGTGTCAGTACTCGGCACGTTTGTGTCGAAGATGCTGGTATACCCGGAGGGGTCAACTGTTGTTGTCAATGACGGTGACGCTGAAGAGCTTGTGAGGAATGAGGGAACGGTCATGTCAGTGTCTGGCCGAGTTGTCGCAGGATCCGACGTGTCCATCGTGGCCGTATCTGTTATAGATACTGCTACTGTCATGGTTGAGGGCAAGGTTGGTGTCGAGGCAGCGCTGGGTCGTGCGTCTGTCGTGTCCAGTGCTGGTGTTGTAGTCCTTTGTATCTTCGATCGTTTTTGGGGTTTCCGCTTTGGTGCAGCGTCCTCTTCTCCGTCTGCTGCGGCGTCCGCTTCCACGTCGGCAGTCGCTCTATTCTTGCGCTTTCCCTTCTTGCCTGTGATAGGAGTGAGTGCACTAGGAATGTCTACTGGCTCGCGCTTGATGTATATGTCCGGCGTTGCACTTTCCTCTCTTTCTTCGTCTACATCAAGGTCAATGTTGGCTGTCCTTTTCCTCTTGCCTTTCTTGCTTGTAGTTGGAGTATTTCCTCTGTCGGCCTCCACCAGCAAGTCCTCACGTCTTGGCTTTACGTCAGCCGCGCCGAAAAGTTCCTTCTCCAACCCAGTCTCCTCACCACCATTCCTCCCCGGTCGACCGAAAATCTGCTGGCTTATATCCAGCTTGGCCATTTGACCTGGGCCGGTCATTTCGTCCTCGCTGATCGGCAAGCATCCAGCATTCTGGATGATTTGTGCCATGCCCCAGTCATCTGTGAGACTCTTTGCAGCCCGCCCGTGCTCATCACGGGTCATGTTCGTCGAGCGCTCGAGCATCGCCTCTTCTACAGTACCTTCAAGCACCAACGTCTCCACAAACACAGGCTTCGTCTGTCCAATACGATGGGCACGCTTGATAGCCTGTGCTTCTAATGCAGGACTGTAAATCGGATTTACGAAGAAAACCCGACTTGCGCTGCTCATGTTCAGACCATGTGCCGCTTGTTTCACGTCCATCAGAAGAACACGATGGCCTGGATCCGTGTCGAAGAGGACAATATACTTTGAGCGGATGTTACCTGATGTCTTGTTTGCGTATATGAGATGTTTGACGGCAAAGAGATCTAGAGCTTGCGACAGGTACCATGCAATGTGGTCGCCACTGTAAAATATCAATATCTTTTCTGTCCGATAGAGTGCCAGAACCCGTGAGATGAGGTAGCTGAATTTGCTCGAGGCAGTGCCGACGAGCCTGGTCCGACCTAGTGGCGAGGTCGCCTCGAGATCAATAGTCTTGTCACCTATTGATAATCTTTGGCGCGGCTTCTTCTTTGGTGCGTCTTTTTCAGGCGCAACAGTGGGCAGAGTGGCATCTACTGGAGTCTCATCATTCGGCCTCGTCTTGCTCTTCTTCTTCGCTGGCGTCTTCCTTGGACTACTGGCAGCTCCGGAGATTGGAAGCCGCTTATTGCTGTGGTCGAAACTGGACAGTGGCACGCCTGATTTGACCATCTGCAGGGTGGCCTCTTTGCTACCTTTCTTGGGAGCTCGTTTTTGAATAGCTTCGAGTACTTCCGCCTTGGCTGCTGCCACCGCTGCATGATCTGCATTCCGAGCTTCTAGCAAACCTTCTGTCGGGTCCTCCTCAGCCAGATGACTATTGACCCACTTCATGCTCTCGAAGACTTCCGTAACAGACATGAGAACCGGGTCTCGACAATCAGAGAATGCACAAGTATCCACGACATGCGCTGGAAAGTCTTGCACAAATACGCCCAATTCCTCGCTCTCTGACATGGCGCGCCAGGCAGGTGATGCGAGTGCTGCCTTTGCAGCCTTCATTGTCTTTTCCATCACCAAGCCATCCTGCCACCCGCATTGCTTATCCTTTTTGGCGAGATAACGCTCAGTCACTCCAATCGCAGCAGTCATAGCTTCCTCTTTGTTGCCGGTCCAAAAGAATGGAGACTGACGCAAAGTCGCGATCAATCTCTGCAGGTGCTGCTTACTGCTAGGGTGAAAGAGATAATCCTGGTCTTTCCGTTCACTGGTAATGGCATTTGACATAAAGAGGAAGACAAACAGATTCGCGGTAAGCTTGTCGAAAAAGCACGGTTGTAGGCGGACGATCTTGTGATGGAGAGGTGGTAGGTCGATGTCGCGCTCTACGTCGTCAGGTTGTGTTTTGATGACAAGTGTTTCGAGCATTCGCCGAAGACAGTTTGTGAATCCGGTTAAAATCTTCGTCGACCCATTGGTTTCATATGTGTACACATAATCATCCCACTTAGCAGCCTCTTGGAATGCACCATGGCTAGATACTGCCCAAGGTTGCGCTTTAAGAAAGCGGGAAGCGAGAACACCGAAGCTCTTGATCGCACCGGACTGGGTTTCCTGAGATAGGCTGAAAGACTTACGCTCCTCTAATGACTCTTTTCGAAACATGCTCGCGTCCTCTGGATTACCTTCACGAGTCAAGGCGTCCATATCTACTTCAACGCCCATCAAATCTTTGGCTGGCGTTCCTGATACCACCCATCGGCGTTCTGCTCGGACTAATCGATCAGCCACGATACTTGCATTGGTGTTCGCAGTGGCGAAACTGTGCCCTTCGTCGATGATGATCCGCAAGAAGTGAAGCCGCTTGAGAGGAGATTCGTAAAGCTCATCTCCACGGTCTTTATTTTCGAATTCAAACCGCGGTCGGCTGAAGAGTATAAGATCAAACTTCGTAAGCTCATCTGGCGCAGGTAGCGACATTTTCGTGTCCTCCATAACCAGGATATTCAGAGTATTCGCGTCGACGTGTTTGTCCAGTTCCAACTGCCACTGGTGAACCAAGTTTCGCGGCACGACTACGATTGTGGTCTTACACAACCGTACTCGCTCCGGTGGTGTGGCAAAAGTGGAGCTTCGACTGTGCCGTATGGGAGTAGGAGGAATGTCGTAGTATGATTGCTGTTCCTCCATGACCTTGACGCACGACGTGAGCTCTTCCCCAGTCGCCTCATGATGGTCATCGAGTGCTTTTCGCCACGGTATCGAGTAACGAACTAGAGTTGCCGCTGTCATGTCAACAAGAGTAGCAGTCTTGGGGCGTTTGGGCAATCGGTTGGCAGCATAATGCGCAGGCGCTCTTGGGTAATGGTTCTTGGTAGAAAGTACGAGTGCTATACACATCAGGGTCTTGCCCAGGCCCATTGTCTCTGCTAGGATCCCTCCTCGGACTGTATCATAAATTCGGGACTCCTTGACGAACACTAGGTCGCGGGCGCCGTAGTAGAATGTTTGTCCTGTAGGAGACTTCCGCTCCTCTAGACGAGGATCTAAGCGCTTCTGCGGGGCAACTTCACGCTCAAGCATTAATGCTGCCGATCTGGTACTTGTTAGAACATACTAGTGCTCAGTATGAATGTAAAGAGTACCTTCTCTGATAGGGATACAAGGTTGCAGCAAGTCCTCGTACTGGTAGTGTAGACTCCAGCAATTCTTGCATGGCAATCCTTGCATATCTGTCACGTGCTAAGCTCGGATCTGGGTTTGGTGATGGCAGAGTGTTGAATATGTAAAACAGCGAAGAAAGGTCGGTAGTCATGGACTGTTGGAACGTCTGCGAATTGTCATCACTAGCTCCTCTGCTGAGATCTACATATCCGCTCCAAAGCTCGGGTGACGTATCAACCACTTGCAGGACTCGAGAAAGTGATTTCCGAAGAGATTGCCCGTTGCGGTCGACTGAAGTTCTAGCAGTGTCGTCAGGAAGCACTGAGATCCTCCATATGCGTGTTTGCTTGTCGTCGCGCGCAACCGAAGTAAAGATTCGAATCCAGAAAGCTCTCCATAACGTGACAAGAGCTTTCCATGGGATTTGCTCGTTCAGGAGTTCGGGCAGGTGGTCTTCGAACTCGACCCAATCTGACTCCGACAGTGGCTCTTTTGCAGTATCGGTTGAAGGGTCGACGAAGGAAATGCACCCAAGAGCAATGTATTGCTCAATCGGTATCACGGGCACTTGTGGCTCATTCGCTTTTTTCTCTATAGGCGCCGCTTTCCTCGCCTGCGGGATGATCTCAGGCGTCGATTGTCGAGACTCTGGCGAGACAACATCGGACATCGACTCTCCTACTGGGTCGTCGAACGATGGCATTTTGGATTTGGCTTATCCTAGAGCTTGCTATTTGCCAGAGGGGAATGTCATGATCACTTGATCACTGAGGATGACTTTATAAGGCAGACATAAAGTCCCGTCCAGTATGCTCCTAGTGACGTAGCCGTCGCTCACTTGTCTGTTCAATTCTCTTTCCTCCTCTCCAGAGATGCAGACGTGATGGCAAGTGGCAAGAGAGTATGGAGAACCGACCGACATCACACATTAGCCACTTTACTATTGTTTCACTCCTCATTGGAACGACCCCAGCATTTCAGCCTTGTTGACATCAGCGTTCCCTTACACTCATGCGAACGATTACTGTCTTCATCATCATCGTTCGCAATTGTAAACAACTCAAGCACTCTTTCTACGCTCTCTTACTCACTAACCTCACAGCTCTCACTGTCAATCTGATCACGCTCACTCAATAAAGGTCTTTACAAATCCTCTTCGACCGCCTCACAATGCCGCCCGCTGCCGCTACCAAGCGTTTGACCAGGGAATTCCAGAACATAAGCAAGAACCCTCCGCCATACATTGTCGCACATCCATCAGAGACGAACATCCTTGAATGGCACTACATAATAACTGGACCTCCAAACACACCCTATGATGGCGGTCAATATTGGGGTATGTGGATCTTGCGGCGCCCGAGCAGTCACTTACTTTATTCTGTACTGACCTCCACCAGGTACACTCATCTTTCCCAACGACTACCCCTTCGCTCCCCCAGCAATCCGTATGCACACTCCGTCTGGTCGATTTCAGCCATCCACCCGCCTCTGCCTCAGCATATCCGACTTCCACCCCAAATCCTTCAACCCTGCTTGGGAAGTCAGCACAATCCTGCTTGGTCTGCAATCTTTCATGACAAGCGACGAGATGACAACCGGGAGTATCAATGGCAGCAACGCAGAGCGTCGTAGATTCGCCTCAACCTCGAAGTGGTGGAACAGTACTGGCGGCGGCTCGACGAAGAAGGAAATTCCAGGAGTGAGCGGTAGCAATGCAAAAGGTGTCGGCAATGTCAAGGCTGGCGATGGCGGTCAGAAGTTCAGGAAGGAGTGGGCAGATCTTGATGAGGAGAACTGGCGATGGATGAAGGAGCAGCGGGTGGATCCGAAGACAGGCGTAGTTGTGCCAGATCCGAATGCGCCGGTTTCGTGTGCACCAGGCGCAGATGCGTTACGGCGGCGACCTGGTGGGAGTGGTGTTGGAGGTGGAAACGCTACGGATGCAGTGGTGGAAGGGGCACAGCAGGCGGCTGAGGTAGGAGGAAACTGGTTCGCGAATCACAAGATGCTGACGGCATTAGCTGTGCTCTTCGCATACACCGCCATCGCAAGGCTCTTGAAGGTGTAGGGTGGTGAGATGGCAGTAGAGCAGCGGGATATTGCATGGTCGGTGTTCATTGGGGGCGGATTTGGGAGCATGATTAGATATCCCATGGTCATTTGGCTGCACTATACATTGGGCGAAGCCATCTGAATTGTCGTTTCGTGGCACCGATCAAAGCTGTACTGGATGATCATAGCAGTTGACACTTTCACGAATATGTACAACTGGAACACTACAGGAGATGAAACAAGTCCCCACCCGTGCAGCACTTAATGGTGGAGCAATATTGATAACGCGCCAAGACACCGGCTATATGTGGCAGGTAATCGACCCGCAGGCCGCAAGAATGCCTGTCAGCTTACACTTGATGATATGCCCCAGCCGTCTCCCACTCGTTCATGGCCGAGGATCTGAACACTCACGAAGTGAAGCTTACCTACGAGGTTGACAGTTCCCGCCTCATCTCTTGCCGTAAAAAATGTCCACATGCAGCGTAGAGGAACCTGGACCTTGCGTGCTTAGCGTGGCACTGACGCTCCTTGCCGGCAGTCTTATCATTGCAGTCATCTCCTACTTCGTTGTCATAGGTTCTGAAGTTGCGCAGAACGCCCCAAAGGTGCTTCAAGATCCTTCTCAAAAGCTCATCATTGGACCGAGCGACTTCTGGTACAAGCGATGGACTTTCTGGAAGCGAGCGATGGCGTCTGTGGGAGGCAATTTCACGTTCAAGGTGGGACAGTATACTGCTGTTGGCATGGTCTCAGATACTGCTATTGCGGCACATTATGAACACAAGGACCTTGATTTCAGTAGTGGGTATGTGTCTCATGAATAGTGCTTGTGGACTAGCTATATTTGCATTGAGTACTGAGGATCACAGGTTCGAGCTTTTGACAGGCAACAAGGTACAGCAATATCCTATGAATGTTAAGGCAGATGGCACAACATTGATCATGACTGGCGACGCAAGTCCTCCTAGCCTCACATAGGCGTTCCCTATGGTGAACTCCTGGTGCTAACTTGGCTCGCAGCAATTCTTCAAGAAGAGGTTTGTCTCGCTCCTCAAACGCGACTATATCAAGAGTCGTAAGTCGACCGGTCGAAGGGATCATCACTCTTGCTGACTTTGGTAGTCATTTCTCCAATGGTCGGAGACGTCCAGACACGGCTCGATGAACTGATGAAAGTAATCAATCCTTTTGAAGAGGTCTATCGAGTCGTATGGCAGCTCACCATGCGCACCGTCGGACCACATGAAGTGGTAGAGGATCGAGAGCTGCTGGAGACCACCTTAAAGTACATGGAGATGATTGACGAGTCAATTGACATAGTTGGGCTATGCTACTTTTGGCTACCAACACCAGGGCGAATTCGGCAGTATTATGCTGGCTTGAGACTGTACCTGATCTATAATAGTATCATGTCGAAGAGAAAGAAGTCTGGAGAACGCAGAGCAGATGCCTTGCAGGCCATGATCGATCAGGGTGATAGCCCTAAAATCGTGATACCGACCATCATCGGATCACTCTTCGCGGGGCAATTCAATTCCGGCTTGATGAGTGTGTGGTCACTTATCCATATGGCTGAACAACCCAAATTGCTCGAGCGAGCACGCGCCGAAGTTGTGGAAGCTTGTCGACAACACAACACGGCCATAGACGCACTGCCACTGGAGGCCTGGGAGAAGAGTTTCCCGTTCCTTGATAATGTTTTGCGAGAGACTATTCGTATACACATGTATGAGATCATTCGGCACCTTTTATCTTACCATGGCTGACTTAGCATTACTAGGCATGGAACGTCATTTAGACGGAATACCAGCAACCATGATGTCCCGATCGGTAATGGAGAGGTCGTGCCAAAAGGTGCTTTCTCGGTGCGTAATCTCCTTCGATCTCTAGCCTGCAACTGGTCCTGATAGATAATAGCTTCTTGCTGTCGGACAATCAAGTCTGAGCCCAGAAATCTACACCGACCCTCATGTCTTTGATCCAGATCGATTCAGCCCCGAACGCGCCGAGGACAAGAAGGGAAAGTATGCCTTCACTGGCTGGGGCGTAGGCTTGCATCCGTGTTTGGGCATGAAGGTACGTTCACTCTACGAGGAAATCCTTACCCAGTGGAGAATGTCCACTGTCATACCACTATTCCTTATGCACAAGACTAACTTGGGGCGATTCCGGCTTTTAGTTTGCGAGAATGGAGATGAACATGCTCCTTGCCTTTTTCATTGCCAAGTTCGATTACCAGCTCATCGAGCCGGACGGTACACCAACGACTAGAGTGCCCGTGATCGACCATGAAGCGTGGGCAGTGCACAAGGTGAAGGACCCAGTGTATTTTAAGCTGAGTGAGCGGCAGGCAGGGTGAGTGAAAGTGGCTGCAGAGGACGCCAACGATCCAGCCAAACAGTAGCAAACGTGCAAGGATACCGACTAGCCTAATCATGTAGCAAATCTATAGCCATACATGTTGAGAGTCTGCGGATGGGATTGTCGAGCTCACGATCACTCTGAGGCGTGTGCAGTCTTGATAGTACAGTATCCACGCTTGCCGTTCCGGGGCAGTCGCGATGAGTGTCCTTTGAATTTTAAGGACACCTCGAACTTTGGTCGTCATCCTTGCTCTGCTCTCACGAGTGAGCGCCTTGTAACTCCATCACCCTTTGCTATAATACCATCCTTGCTATACTTATTGTACACAGAAGACAACATGGACGGCCCTCCTCCACCACGCCAACAAGCGCCTCCTGGCAACCGCCTCTACCTTGGCAACCTGCCACCTACCGGTACGCTTTTCTGACGATCTGAGTTCTGGTCTTTCATTATGCCAATATCCGTTCTGGGAGGTCCGAGGGGAGCATTCAACTGAGCCTTACGGGACTCACATGTGGACTGGTCCTGACGTATATCGTCATCCTATCGTCATCATCATCTTTCCTCGCGGTGTTTCTGGCTTTGCCCTTGCTTTCAACTGACCTGGACCATGTTTAGCCACCAAGGCGGATATCGAGAACCACTTCGCATCTGGAGGTGGTGCTAGCCGAATCAGCGAGATCAAGCTCATGACTGGATTCGGATTCGTCGAGTATGAAGATGTCAACGATGCGAAGGACGCTGTCGATCGTAAGTCAATCCTGATATTGGTCGTGCTTACTCTCGCTAATTCCGACTACAGACATGAGTAAGAGAAACGTTATGACTCGGGATACACTCGATATATGCTGATAACCGCTAGACGGAACGGACATGATGGGAAGTCGTCTGAATGTCCAATTTGCTCGCGGAGGACGTGAACGTCGTGAACCTTTCTACCCAGATCGCCCAGCTCCTCGCACCAGACGCACCCTCTACCGTCTCAACGTTGCTGGGCTACAAGGAGAAACAAGCTGGCAGGTAAGATTTGACACATCTTAGGGGACGTGAAGGCGTAACATGTTGCGACATTACAACTGCAACATAAATTCCTACCCCACATCCTCCAATGTTGCGCAGTAGTTGCTGATGACTCGAGTAGGATCTCAAAGACTTCGCACGTCTGGACGGACTTGATGTGGTGTATTCGGAGATCTCTCGCGAGCGTGACGGCCGTGGGTCAGTAATTTGTCCCCAATGGAAGACGTCCCTGAACTAATAACCTTGCAGCTTTGTCGAGTACGAAACTGAAGACGACTTGAACCTCGCCGCATCCAAGCTCGACGGTGCGGACTTCCGTGGCGCTATCATCTCCGCCAGTGCAGCTGTGCGTACAGTCTACCTATCAAGTCACACTGGTCACTAACAGATACGTTCAGATCCAGACCGAGATGCCTCAAAGTGGTGGCGGCGGCGGTGGACGTTTCCGATCTCGCTCACCCGGTGCGCGTCGTGGAGGCTATGGTGGTGGACGCGGTGGATACGATGACTACGACCGTCGCGGACCTCCTCGTGGGTATGGCGGAGACCGTGGTGGTGACCGTGGCTACCGTGACAGATCACCTCCTCGTCGCGGATACTACGAAGATGACTACAGACGTGGTGGTGGATACGGCGATCGTGGCCCTCCTCCCCCTCGTCGCGGTGGTGGCTACGGCGGTCCACCTGACGACTACCCTCCTCGAGGGGGAGGTGGTGGATACGGAGACGACTACCCACCACCAGCCCGTCGCGGATATGGCGGAGGCCGTCCCCCTCATGATGACCCTTACGGAAGTAATGGCGGCGGTGGTGGCAGAAACGGCTACGACAGGCCGCCTTCGCCTGGAGCAATGCCACCACGCAGAAGCCCTCCCCGTGATGGATACGACGGTGGTGGCTATGGTGATCGTCCTCCCCGCAGAGGTGGCCGTTACTAGGCGTTATAATGATCTTGGGCAGCTTGATCTGATGCTGGAAGTGTCTGTCTAGGTATTCGAAGTCTGGATGTCTTGTGGCTTAACCTTCGTCTGGATTGTGGCTTGGTACAAAAGTTTCGCGAGCCTGTATCTGGAGATGGGTTCGATGCTGTTACGAACAGGTTTTGCGAGTAAATAATTTGGACTTTCCACTGGCTTTCCTGCTTTCGTTGTCTAATCATCTCCTGAACCTAATGGTCCATGGCCAAACTTCTTGCAGGACCGGGTATTTGACGACTGTTCTGGCGGTCCTTCCTGCTGTGCTTTGATCACGAGATGATCTCTCTAGCCCGGATTTACGTGCGCATCCCAGTCACCACCTCGGATCTGCTTGCTATATACATCACCATCATCTCTAGGCTATCAACTCTGTATCAGTGTAAGACTCCCATCGTCACGGTCACAAGCTGTAACGCCTCGCTCTGGGGTCGTATACTTCCCGCAAGGACTCGGTCCCGTCCTTATTCGACTGATTCTATTCACGACCAGCATCATTATTTCAGGAACCACTTATTGTGTGCCTGCGTTGATCCCTGGTGACCTGAGAAAAAAGGCTTAGGCCTGCTTTCTTCGGAGATCACCACCGCAAATCTTGTTCACACTTTCCGGCCGGCAAAGGATTACAAAACATCGTACATATGGCACCTCATTCTTCAGCATATCCCAGGACAACTTCTTTGAGATCCTACCAGTAGACTTTCTCCTCAAGTGCTCCACACAATCAGGCATCTTGAATAACATGACGCCGCGGCGCGGACCTGTTATGTCGACAAGGTCTAGGTGCAATCACAACTTCGTTTGAGTATGTTGCAGCTCTCAGTCGCACTGCGGGCAACTAGGTGAGTCACTGGAGCGTTCTATGAATGTGAGGTCTTGAAAGGTCGGTCGAAGAGAAGCGGGAGCTCAGCGTGGTATGGCCCGTCCGGCGCCTGCTTGACAAGCACGTTCCATGTCCTTGCACGTTCGAAGCTACGAACGGGTGGGACAAGGAGCGTCGGTACTGCCGATGTGGGATTACATAGTTACATAGACCTGCGCGCGATAGGCAGACTCTGCAGAGGCTCGTTTGTCTATGGCCTGGGGTCGTCTGCTTTGTGTTGACGTCCAGGCCGACTACGAACAGACACCCCTCAATGGTGCACTATCGGTCACGCTGTATTGGAAATCGATAATATGACATTCGCCAAATTGGCGGTCAAACTATGTGAGCTATCTGACAGCGTCGACAGAGTGCATCAAGACTCCAAACAAATGTTCAACTTTTCTCAAAACTTTTGGAAACGCCAAATCTCATGATTTCGACTTCTTCAGTCCACACTGTTCACCTCATATCACTCCCCACACCTCATCATGCCCCATGTTTACCACCAAAGTCCGCCACAATACTCTGAACCCTCCCCGCCAACTCATCCGCCTCACTCCTCGTCGCCGCCTCCGCATACACCCTCACCACGTCCTCCGTCCCACTCGCCCTCGCAAACGCCCTCCCCTCACTATACTTGCCCACCTCCTTATCAATCTGTTCCTGAATCCCCCTCGGGCTCTCCAACTTTCTCTCCGCGTCCGTAGTGCGAAACGCTGTACGATCCAGCACCTCGACTTTGAGCTGGCGGTTCGGCAGGTCTTTGTACGTGTTCTCCCATTCCTTCAGTCCCCAGGATTTGTGCGCGAGGATGGCTTCGACGAGGAGGAGGTCCGAGAGCGCGTCCCCGACGGCTTGGTTGATGAGGTTGTAGCAGGCCTTGAGGGTGTCGAGGGCGGAGGCTTGGGCGGGGGATTTGGGTTCCGTTTCGCGGATGGTGCGGATGGCGGAGCTCGAGAAGACGACGGTGCCGTGGCCGTTGGCCTCGAAGTAGACGCCAATGTCGAATCGAGCGGCGGCGTGGTGGAGGTGCTTGACGCCCGTCGGGGTGCAGATGACGGGCAGCGAGAGGATCTTGTTGATGTAGTCTGTGCTTGCGCCGTTGGCGTAGGCGGTTTGCACGACGCCGATTTGGAGGGAGGAGGCGAGGCCAGCGGACTTGGCGAGGTCGCCGAGGAAGGAGGCTGCGAGGGTGGCGATGCGGTCGCCGTCGAGGAGGATGAAGCGAGAGGTGGAGTCGGTGGTGTAGTAGACTAGGCGGTCGGCGTCGCCGTCAAGGGAGGCGCAGCGGTCGAGGGGGGTGGCACGGAGGGAGGGTGGTGCGCGTTGTTTGACTTTGACGTAGTCGGCGCCGCACTAGGTGGGAATTGAGTGAGTACGATGTAGCAGTGAAGCAAAAGATTGGACTAACGTCAAGGTTCAATGCCTCTGTTTTGGCGACATCGTCATTGATGATGTTGATGTCCACACCGCCTTTGCTAGCAGGCTCGAGGTGCTTGACCAGCTCTCGAAGTTTCGGTCCTCCCACACCATTCGCGCAGTCTACAGTAACAAACGCCCGCGTCTTCCTGTACTTCATCACGACCTTGAAGGCATCGGCCATCTTCTTGTAGTAACCCTCTTCTGTGGGCTCGCCAAACGAGTACGTGGTATCCTTTGTGTTGAGACAGCGTGTGACATAGTGAAGTTGAGGAGTGGTGAAGATGCCAAAGTCTTGGTACTGGGCTCCTGTGGCCTTGAGACCATCCTTTAAAGCTTGGACAAGCGACGGTCCTGAGACTCTTGTATCGCGCGCAAACACTACCTCGGCCTCCACTTCTGGTTTCAGCTTGAGATCTGTCGCGAGCTTGTTGTAGATCTGTACGACAGCTTCATCGCTAGGAGCATTGGCAAGCTGAGTTGCATAAAGCTCCCAAGATGACTATACAGGGCGTGAGCTTGGTGTACATGGCCAGCATGTGTGGTGTGTTTGTTTACCTCCAACATCTCGCCCTAGTTGACTGTGTCAGCTACACGTCTTCTTCTTCTTCTTCTTCTTCTTCTTTTTATACACAGATACGAGACATACCATTGGATCCACCAGCTTGACACCATTGTCATCAGCTGGATTGTGACTCGCCGTGATCATAACACCAATTGTTTGTCCATGAAGCTTCTTGCTGCGAAGAGTCGCAAGGAGACCGACCCGGAAGACGACAGGGTCCAGAAGGCTCCTATTCTCACATAGTCAGTATATTGACTTCTTCCAGGGCAATTCGAGCGTCACGCACGCTTTGAGACGGAACTAGCACGATCGTCAGTCTTGTAGATCACCAAGGTGAAACGCAGCGGGACGTACTCCGGCAGTGCCGTACTCAAACACACGGTCTGCTGGCTTAGGATGTTTGGCTGAAGCCGCCAGAATCTGCTCGTCGTACTTCATGGTGATGTTAGTACTATATCGATGAAGAAGCAAACATGTAGTTGTAGGATGGAGGAAGCAGAGGAAAGGAGACACAACCTAAGACGACACCACAAACTATGACGTGGCATTGGTCGAATTCCATCCACGCCTTTCAAGGATAATCTAATCGCATTCCCCACTTCTTGAAACTGCCGATCTTGTTTCAGCTTGTTTGTTTGTTTCATAGTAAGCAGTAAGTGTACTTTATTTTGTTTCTCTCCTTCTCGGTACAATTCATAGACTACCGGTACCACCAGTCCCCAGCCGTCCGCCCATCTCCGCGCCGAGCTCGTCCAAGAATTTATTAGCTTTCAGCTTCCCACGCTTTGCTTCTATGACCCTTCGCCGTTCGTCCATCTGCTTCTGCCTCTCGATCTTTCTCTGCTCGACCTCTCCAGCCTCCTTCCCCTCAGTTCCTCGCGTACGTTCCGTCTCTTGCCTCTCCTTCTCCAAATTCCCCATCTGCTTCTGCCTCTCTTCCGCATCGGCACTGAACTGGAAGAACCCTGTGCCTCTCGTCCTAACCTCCCAATTCGCATCGTAGTGTGCTTCCGGCGGTGGTGTCAAAGACTTATCTCGCTTCGATGCCAGCTCTTCCATGGCCGTAAAGGTCGTGTCGTCCGGTCTGAATGCATTGCTTTGTATCGTGTCTCCAAAGATAAGATTCGTCGGTACCACTGGTCGAGCAGTGAATCTGTCTGCATCATTTCGTCCTGATTCAGCCAGTTTGCGCCTCCGTTCCTCTCGCGCCGCATCACCTCGCGTTCCTTTTCGTTGCCGACCAAATTCATCTGTGTACTCAACAACTTCCTGGTCCTCTGCACTGTCATCCTCATCGTCGCTTTCCGACGCCGACGCCGAAGCCCTGGCTTCTTGCGTCTCTACCCAATTCCGGTCAAAGTCAACCATGTGCTTTTCTTGGTCGTCCTCAACATCCCCACGTTTCATCGCCGCGTAAAGACGTGCCTTCTCCTCCATCTTCCTCTTCGTGCGTTTCCACGCGACATCGTCAAGCTGTTCTGATTGTACATGTGATGACTCTTGTGCTAGCAGGTCGGAAGCGGCGCGCTTCTTGCTGTTTTTATTGTGGGATGTGAATATGTCTGGCTTCGTCGGCCGCGGTCGACCTCGTGATGTGCTTGTGGATGCGCTGGTTGACGAGGAAGGTGTCGTGTTTGCCGCGGAAATCAGGGAAGATAATGCGGAGGAGAAAGTGAGGGAGGAGGAGGTCGGAGTGTCTCTGCTGGAGACGGTCTTCTTGGCACGCGGCGCGGCATATAGATGACCATCTTTGTTACTTGGTAATGGCATCGTGGGCTGAAGGTTGATGGAGATTGAAGAAGTGGCTTTCGCGGCGAGTATGGGGTAGGACGACGGAATCTTGGTACGTTGCAGATCATCTGAGGCGCGTGAAACGGCCGTCACCAATTTGATATTGATCTCCAGTCGGGGCTTCTCAGTACAGAAGACCTTCATCCAGCGCAGAAACCACAATATCAGCTCAAGCGCAAAAGGCTGCATCGCACGGCGTATACTATAGATCATTTAAACGCGCTACGAAGCTATCATCAACCTGATATCGACCTCAAATTCGAGCATTAGAGTACCTTCAACCACCACACCACGCTAAATCACACTACCACAACAGCTCAAGCGCAGGACGCCGGATCACTAGAGAAATATGCCTGAAATTGGCGAAGTTAGCAGAATAGTCCACTTCATCCGAAAGCACCTCGTCTCTCGGCGCATCGCAAATGTCAAAGCAGCAGAAGATGCTATCGTGTATGGCAAAGTCGGCACCTCCGCCGAAGCCTTCGTGACAGCAATGAAGGGGAAGACCATAGTGGGCGCGAAGCAACAGGGAAAGTACTTCTGGCTCGAGATGGACACCCAGCCGCATGCGCTGATGCACTTTGGAATGAGTGGTATGTTTTGGTCAATCTCCCTCCGGCACTTTTCCAGGCTGCTCCTGTCTATATCGTACCCCCAGTCGCAGATCTCGCTGACCTCGATGCGCAGGCTGGATGAAGTTCTCCAACGAGGAAACATTCTACTACTCCTCCAATCGCAAAAGCCAGGCCACAAGCGCCGACGCCTCAGACGACGACGCCTCTCCCAGCACATCCAAGCCCAAGTCCAAGAAAGCCAAGAAAGCCGAACCCAACGACGCGGAGCCCGAATGGCCACCAAAGTACTGGAAATTCATTCTCGACATGGACGAATCTGACGGCAAGCCCGCGTGTTCTGCAGCTTTCATCGACGCGCGCCGTCTTGCTCGCATCCGGCTGGTCGATGCCGCTGCGGAGGAGATGCGCAATACTACCCCACTGAAAGAGAACGGACCGGATCCTGTTATTGACAAGCACATCCTCACTGTGGACTGGCTGCAGACGCGGCTGGCGAAGAAGCGCGTCCCTATCAAGGCGTATCTCCTGGACCAGGCGAATATCAGTGGAATAGGCAACTGGGTCGGCGACGAGATCCTGTACAATGCCAAGATCCACCCAGAACAATACAGCAACACGCTCTCCGCCGCCCAAGTCGTGCAATTGCATGAAAGTATGAGCTACGTATGTGGGCTAGCTGTTGAGAAGCTTGCGGACTCGAAAGAGTTTCCCGAGGACTGGCTGTTCAAGCATAGATGGTCGAAGGGAAAGAAGGGCCAGGGCGTGAATGTGCTGCCGAATGGCGAGAAGATTGAGCATATCACTGTTGGCGGACGCACGAGTGCTATCGTACCGAGTGTGCAGAAGAAGACGGGCCCTGTTGCTGGTGATGTTGAGGATGGGGATAGTGACGATGACGTGGCGGACGGTGAGACTAAGAAGGTTGTCAAGAGTGCCCCTAAGAGAGCTGCGAAGAAGGGTGCGGCAGGTGGAAAGCGAAAAGTGGAAGACGACGACGAGGTATCACTAAGTGATCAAGAGAGAACCATTCCTCAGCAGCCACCCGCCAAGAAGGGCAAGACGGCGACGCCAAAAAAGAGCGAAGGCACTGCGAGCAAAGCAAAGAACACGGCGACGAAAAGAGTGTCAAGGAACGGGAACGAAGAGGACGTCAAGGAGGAAGATGTGGACGGCGAAGAGGTCCGTACTTCTGCCAAGAAGAGGAGTACGAAGACGACGCCGAGCAAGGCGAGCGCTTCGGAAACAGTAAAGACGGAAGAGCAGGCTTCGGAGACGAAAGGCCGTCGGCGATCTGCCAGAAACAGCAAGGGTTGAAATACCTTTGAAAAAGCTATGCAGCTATGACTCTAAGTCGACCTGTATCTCTCTTTCATCGCCGGTCCATGCTCTGTTTGATTCCTTGCTTCGATGTTAAGACCCAAAGTCATGCGGCACTCCACAGCAACAAGCAAGCGCAAGAACGCGGATCCCCAAACGAAATACCAACATCGAAGGCGGACAGCATGATGGCCCACCCCTATAGACTAGACCACAAAGCAAAAGTCCTACGCTGCTCTCTAAGAGTCCTCATAGCTTCGAAGTCTCCCTGCAGACTGAAGGCATCTTGTGGTGACGACCTCAATCACCGACGACTTTCTGACGATGCGAATGCTTGACAGTGGCCTCTCGTCGCTCACCACCTAAATACCACTGCCGGTGCCCATCGCGAAAACACTTCATCCATCTGAACTCCGACCCAACTCAATTCTCATCATCCGAGCCTGCTGACCTAGGGCGCTGGTTGATACCACTGTCGATAGAACTTGAATCATTCTCTGCCAGGATGTCTGTGTCCGAGCTGGACTCATCGAGACTGAGTAGATTGAACCGGTTGACATTGGATGTCGTTGTTGCAGCCTTCCGAGGTGAGATCGGTCGCGTGACGACAGCTTGGGTCGAATAGCGAGGTCTTAGCTCCACTTCTGGTAAGGGAATGGCACACTCGTCGGGGAAATAGTCGATTCTCATGTTTTTGTACGTCTTCCTGGAAAGCAGACAAATTCGAGCCAAGTTCGCCCCAATCAACGAACTTGTACTAACGTAAAGATCGTAGCCTTTGAAGGACATGTGGCAAATGGAAAGATTGTGAATGTGCTCCAGGTGGTCTCTAACCTCGTCTTCGGTGACACGGTTCAGTGCATTGCGAAGTAGCAAGTTGCGTGTTATGCCTTGGGCAAGCTTGTTGAGCATGTTCCGATGAGGGGTCATCTGCCAATCGCTCCAGCTGACTTCAATCTGTGTATTTGTTAGTTAGTTGTATCCACAAAACGATCAGGCATACTGCGCAGCCTCATGTCTCGAGATTACAACATACCCTCTTCGTTCCGATGTAGATGTCATTGCGCTTGGTGAATGTCAGAAAATCAGATGCACCCTCGGCGAAACTGATTGCAGCTGAGCGTTCTGCGGATCGAAGCCAAAGGTGGATGAGACGTCCTCCTCGGATGACGTTCGTAATGTCCTTGAGTGTGACGCCTGCGGGGAGCGAGCTGAACAGAAGCGTGTGATCTTGACGTGGTCCTCGTTGGCGCGGCTGCTGTGCTTGCGCACTCCATTGACCCACTCTTTCAAAGTCGTCCTCTGAAGGCGTACAGATCGAGCTCATGTCATCTTGGTAGATTGTTTCGAGCTCCTGGTTGTGATCGGGAGTGTGGACTTCCTGATGCTGGCCGTTGTACTGCGCTGAGACTTCAGCCGTGGTCCGCTGATTGATGTAAGGAGTCGACGTTGTGAATGCATTTGGCTCATCAGTATTGATTGTGTTCATGCGTGTGCTCTCCCAGCCTTGTGAGGTTTTGCTGGGTGGACTCAAGTGACCCAAATCAGCCAGCTGTGTTACGCTATCGACACGGCCATCGTAGCCCCAAAGACCTGGTGGAGGCCGAATTGTCGAGTCGAATGCTGGACGAACAAGAACAGTCAAGGTCCTGTCGTTGTATCAATACCCTCCTGCGTGCAGCTATATAAGACACAGGCTCTGATAGTTGGAGACTTACTCCTCATTCACTCCTCCATTAATCAATGATTGTCGGAGTGCCTCTTCCTGGTGTCAGTGCTTGGACTGACAAATGATGCGGTTGGGTAGGTTCGTACGGTATTCTCGACTTTGCTTAATCTGATAGTGTACAGTCAGCACACGCGACCCTGGTTGGTAGGACATCACCTACGAGGTCATCGAAAATGCTCTTGAAGATTCGTATCGTGTTTGGGCTTCCGTTGCTATTCGGACTGGGCAGGACGCCTGACACTCCATTGCCATTTGATGGTTCGAAAGAGCTTGTGGCGCTGGAGGAAAAGCTGTTAGTAGGACGACTGTTAAGATAGTGCGAGTGTAACAGCAGCGTTTGGACCAACGCACCGACTCAGCAGCAGGTCAAAGTAGGTCTTCGCAATAGTAACTGTTAGTGTCGGTGAAGCCATGACGGGAAAGCGCTGTATGATAACTGCAAGATGGAGGAGAAGGAATGAGAAGATGAGATGGCAGAAGATCAGAAATAGTCCCCTCCTTTGTTAGTCATTCTGAAACAGCAAGCACGACCCTGAAACAAACAGTGAATTGAGGACGGACACTGCCAAACAGCCGCTGGCAGAATGATTATAGCTCTATGTGAGTACCTATGGCCAGCTTCGTTTTTGATTGTGATGCAGCGCTTTAGTGTACGTCCTCCTACCACAACGGTGATGTTCATTTACTAGCTGCGATAGCTTACGAGCAGCGGCTGCGCCTGGTAGATCTCTTGTACTCTTGGCAATGCCAGTCTTGATCTCCTTGAGGAACATAGGCAAATGCTGTGAAACTTCAGGCCTGAGACAGTCTCAGGCGGCCTGGTGGTATATATTAAGATGACACCCAAGCATAGGGCACGCTGCCCTACGGTGATGCGGAATGAGCATTGGTGATGCAACAAACGGGAGAAGAACGTCGTTATTCCCACCACTTGTGCTATCTCCTCGCCCATTGTGATGTCGTAGACATTGATGTTGTGCAATCAAGACAGCTAGAACCAGGATATCGGGTTCATCCCATTCTCTCTGTCGGCCATTGTGCTTGTGCTTGTCACGCTGAGGTCAGCCTTGGAGGCGGGAGGAGATCTGGAAGAGGGGCTTCTCTGACATGTGCTTGCACTTTTCGAAAATCAACCATCTGCATAACGTCAATTGACGATACCAGACCAATACATACACATCACAACCCGCGCAATGTCGACAGCACCAAAGGGCGAGGCGCCGCACCGCCAGATCGATGACGAGTCCGACGTTGAGGAGGAGGCGATGATCGAGGACTACAGACAACAGGTCGACTACGAGGATGGCATGGACGCAGAGTTGGACGACGGCGCATATGGAGGAGCACAGCAAGACATCCAAGGACAGTTACAAGCGGCAGTCACACCGCTGGAGTACGGTGCTTCTCTGGACGTGAAATTCGCGAGTTACGACAACTACGTCAGCCTGTTTCACTACATCTTGAACTCAGAAGGTCCCGTTGACCTGGAATTGCCATCAGTATGTGTTCTCGAAGAGCCCGGATAAAAGTAGGGAATCTAATCGAGTACCAGTACTACTGGGCATGGGATGTGATCGACGAGTTCATCTACCAATTCAACAGTTTCTGCACGTACAGACAACGGGCAGCACTAAAGAACGAGAATGAGGAGGAGCTACAGATTCTACGAGACAGCTCGAATACATGGGGATGCTACAACGTCTTGAACGTGCTGTACTCATTGATCCAGAAATCACAAATCAGCGAGCAATTAGCAGCAACAAAGCGTGGAGAAGATCCAGCTGCTTACGCAGGTGAATATGGGAACCGACCATTGTACAAGATGCTGGGCTACTACTCGATCGTGGGACTTCTCCGTGTACACTGCTTGTTGGGTGATTTCAGCTTGGCTCTGAAGACTCTGGATGACATTGAGCTAAACAAGAAGGCAATGTTTGCGCGAGTCGTGGCAGCGCATTTCGACACATACTACTACGTTGGATTCTCCTACATGATGATGCGCAGATACGCAGATGCGATCCGCATGTTCAGCCACATCCTAGTATACGTCAACCGAACAAAGAACTTCCAGAAGAATGCTCAATATGATGCTATTACCAAGAAGAGCGACCAGATGTATGCTCTCATTGCCATCTGTGTCGCACTCCACCCCACACGCCTTGATGACACCATTCACACTGCATTGCGGGAAAAGTACAGCGAAGACTTGAATCGTATGCAACGCGGCGGACCGGAAGCCCTTCCTTTGTTCGAGGAGCTATTCACCAAGTCATGCCCAAGATTCATTTCGCCGACACTTCCAGACTTTGACAACCCAGCAATCAATGTTGACCCCATCGAACACCATCTCGCAGTGTTCATGGACGAGGTCAAGAACAACATGATGTCACCAACCGTGAAGAGCTACCTCAAGCTATACTCCACAATGGATCTCAACAAGCTTGCAGGGTTCCTGGATGTCAAGCCTGACACGCTTAGGAACTGGCTGTTGGTCAACAAGCAGAGATCTAACCAGGTTAGGTGGACCGAGGGTGGTCTGCTGGAGGGTGAGGTCATGAACAGCAGTGATCTCGACTATGCTATGCAAGGCGTAAGTTGGTTCTGTACTTCACCACGTGCATTGACACTAACAATTGAGCAGGACTTGATCCACGTATCCGAGACGAAAGTTGGACGCAGACTAGTCGATTGGTACTTGCGCAACCTTGCACGAACATACTAAGGATGTGCGATGCACTCCACCTAGACGAGCATTTACGCTTGTTACCAATGCTGATCCGCGTACAGATTGACGCCGATGAACCTCCCTCATTAGACATCAGCATATTCTGCGGATCTCCGAAAAGGCTGCGTCTGCAGCGGACCTTGTATGACATTGGCCTTCGGACCAGGCACTTCACGGAGGGGCGGGAAGACATCGAAAGGCACTTTCCAGGATGAAAAGTTGTAGTGTGTGTGTGCTGTGGTCACCCAGCGACGCACAGAGAGAGGACGGTCTCTCGTTGTTGAACAGAGACTCCGAACAAGCCTCCCCTACGGCACGCACATTCCTGTATGAGGGATGAATGTTGAGAGAGGACTTCTTAAAGTATATGAAAGTTCGCGCAGGAAATATATTGTATTTGACGGAGCGTCTGCTTATCGAGCTTGGTCCGATTGTTGAGATCATCCAACATCAGCAAGTCCTCCCAGTAGCGTTTGAACTCCTATGCTTGCCTGTGTATTGGTGTGTGATCTCTCTATGGAGATATCCTCCTCTGATTCCCGCCTCCTTTCGCCTTTTTAGCGAGCCTATGACTCTGCTATGTTCCACTAAGCAACCGTCGGAATCGTCAGAGCAGGAAAGAGAAAATTCAAGCATTTACTGCTCACATGATGTGAGCTTGTAGAAGAAGCAAGAATGCATGATCGTGAACAGCAAATCGATCTACAAAGCTTAGCTGCGGGAGCGTGCCCAGCGAACCCAATGCCGAAAGCCGTTCAACCTCGATCTCTCATGTCCGAAACAGCGAGGCAAAATGTTCAACCTTGACCGATAAGATAAGAATATAGGAAGAAAGCATACCTGAGAGTCTTCAGATTCACCACACCACTGTCACTTAGTGCCGCTCGTCAGTTGAGCAATCGCTGACCGTAAGCGAGTTCTATGACGACAACAGCAGCACCTCCAGCCTTATCGGAGGCCGGTCCGCCACAGCCATTCGCCGGCACAACCACTGGCAACAACAACAACAATGGCTCCGAGACTACGCTGGGCGCCCCTGTTCCGAATGAGCACCTCCAGAATGAGAAGACAGGAGCTCCACCACGGACGAAATGGCGACGGTTTCTGGACGTGGTCAACTGGAAGCCACGGCGTACAAGATGGAACCCAGAAAAGCCTCCAGTGTTCAACATGGCAATGAATGTCCTGTTTGGCTTTGCAGGAGCTTTCACTGTTGCTGATTTGTGAGAAGATGATACTGCGTGGAGGTTGTTCACCTTGCTAATGCACGGCAGATACTACTCCCACCCCATCCTGAACGTCCTAGCACGAGACTTCGGCGTGTCCCAGGAGCAGGTCAGCAGAATACCTACCCTCTCGCAGTCCGGCTACGCAGTCGGTCTTCTCTTCCTCTGCCCACTTGGCGACATCTTCAAGCGGCGACCGTTCGTCCTCGCCTTGGTCTTTTTCACAGCTACGTTATGGATCGGACTGTGTTTGACAAAGAGCTTCGACGCCTTCTGTGCCATCAGTTTCCTGACTGGCATCACGACAGTCACGCCTCAGCTCATGCTACCACTCGTCGGCGACCTGGCTCCTCCGAATAAACGAGCGGCAGCACTGTCCATCGTCTCCGCTGGAAACCTGCTCGGTATCCTAATCGCCCGACTGCTCAGTGGTATAGTAGCGAACTTTACATCGTGGAGGAATATCTACTGGATCGCGCTTGGATTGCAGTATGCGATATTCGCCCTGCTTTGGCTGTTTATGCCCGATTATCCGTCGACGAATCTGGGTGGGATGAACTATTTCAAGCTGATGTGGACGATGTTGGGCATGTTGAAGAAACATCCTGTACTGGTACAAGCGTGTCTGATTGCGTTTTGCACGTCGGCGCCGTTTACGAATTACTGGACGACGTTGACCTTCCTTCTCTCGGGGGCGCCTTATTTCTATAGGTACGGCACACTTCCCACTCCCTTCTCCCCCACCC
>Ga0058698_10000284_pt1 | contig 30133 bp, 22 predicted proteins | sample AgamicAsSfe_FD_67288 | JGI IMG/M metagenome (GOLD analysis project Ga0058698, IMG submission 67288) | Agave microbial communities from Guanajuato, Mexico - As.Sf.e | ecosystem: Host-associated > Plants > Phyllosphere > Phylloplane/Leaf | place: Guanajuato, Mexico | collected 2012-05-30
TACAGACCCCATGAGCGATGCGCAATGCACACATCGACACTCGCCATGAGTCCAGTCGTCTGAATACCTCCGAGTTCGGGAATGGTTTGCAGGCCGAAAAGGTTGTACGGAAAGCTTCCCGATGGTGATGCGACAACGTTGTCTGCATTGACGGGCGACAGAGAGTATGGGTGCATTGACTTTCCGAGATGGCTGAGAGAGTACTTCTTGAAGAGCTCCAACATGGTGAGAGATGTTCCGCCACTGATACCGGACTTGAAGTCGTACAGTGTCATGATGGCGCGCTCGCAGGGGGCGTTGTGGCGCTTGCGCACCTCGCGCGCGAGCACATAGGCCATGATGTCCGCAGGGACGGAGTCGAGACCACACTCGGGTATAATGATAGTTTTGTTCTTCTTCGCAAGCTCATCGTACTTGGCGACCATGTCGTAGATCCATGGCACTTCACCAGTAGAGTCCAGATAGTGCGTGCCATTGTTGACACAGGCGGCAAGGACAGGCTCACCGTAGTGCATGAAGGGGCCTACTGTCGTGATGATGAGTGTCGTCTTCTTGACAAGAGCCTCCAATTGCTGACGCTCAAGCTCGCATGTCTCGATGGCTGGTGTTCGTTAGCTCCATCCCGAGCCTCGTCTGTCACATGTTTGGAACGCAGATTCTAGCGCACATACCTGGCTGCTTGCGGTTTGGCCTCAGCCTCGTCAGCTCGTCGACTACGCTCTGCAACTTCTTCGCATTACGTCCTGCGACAGCCCACTTCAGATCGTCCGGCAGGTGGGTGGTGACCCATTCCGCAACAAGTTTTCCAGTGTAACCCGTCGCCCCCAGCAAGATTAGCTCGTATTCCCGGGATTGCTGAGCCATGATGCTATACGTGTATGATTGACAGAGAAAAGAAGACAAGACGAGAGAATATCGATCAGGAGATGGTGTGGCTGTAGCTAGGGGGAATTCCTAATCATCAAATACTACGCGACTCGGACAAGACCCTTCTTTTGGTATGCCTGAGGTCATCCCGCGGCTGGCAGTCGCCGGCGGGCGCGACAGATACCGCATTGTCACATGTAAGTCACAACACAACTGGAGCAGAGAAAAACAGAGTTTCGCAAGTGCTGTGTTGCAAGACACAGGAAGATTTAAGACCTTTATATTGACTGCTGACAGTCGTTACTACAAAAAGAGTAAGCCCTTGCATAGATCACAGTGTGATCGCGCACTATTCTCAAAGCGACCCAAGCGCCTTGGCAGCAGACACTGGATTCCAAGATTTGAGAAATGCCCCTCCAAAGCCGACAACTGATCCTTCTCACCGCTGTCGCCTTTTGGCCTCCACACAAGTTGTTCCATTCTGATCGCGCGATTGGGCCGTATTTCTGAATTTGCCAATCGGCCGCCAACAACGCATCCACGAAGGCTGGGAAGCCTGGTGGAAGGGCGCGACCGTGGGGATGAAGCGGTCTGCTTTTCGGCGATATGTACATACCTCGCAGTATCGCTAATGTGAAAATCGGATAGGGAACTCGAGAAACTGAGCCCAAGAGATACGTAGCTGCCTGCAAGAAGCCGCCGCAACCGCACTGCGAACTCGATCGCCCGCGTCGCGCGGTATCCTCGCCCAGGGCTTACAGAGTTGCGCGAGACGCTACACATAGAAATGCAAGGTCCACTACATGGCCATACTCTGTCTGCCCACAAGACGGAAGTCTCGAGTAGTCTTCGCACGCGGTGGAGAACATACAACGACTGTCCTTGGCAGCGCCAGATTCCGTGCTGCGACGCGTTCGTCAAATGTTTTTCCTCTTTCTGTTGAGTACTAATGGGTGACGTTCTTGGAAGAAAAGAATGTCTACAGCGAGAAGAACACGCAGTACACTGTAGGCAAAGCGTTCGGGCTAAGAGCACCACATGCGGCAGCTGTCGTTATCTTATCGGTGTATCCCATAGTAACACTTCCCAACGAGGAAAAGCCTGTTCACATCTCCAGCCTATCCGGTCTGATATGTCCGACCTTCCCACCTCATCTACTCTCATACATGCAGGTCGGAGAACGATACAGGCGCATTCAGGCCAAGGGTGCAGTCATAAACATGCCACAAGCGCATCTGACGCGATCGAGAAGCGAAGAGATAGCAGAGCGATTAAGTTGGAATGTATTCGCATTCTGAGTAGCAGCTTGGTGGCCTCACCAGTCATTCGGACGACTACTTAAGGAACCTTGACACGTGGTGAGGTAAGCCCGAAAAGTGACTGATCATTTACGAAGTGCTAGCAGCAGATCCACGAACTCGATACATACTTCACACTACCAAAAGTAACTAGTCTCCACTTGGGCATCCTTTTTCTGGAAAACATCACGGGTTTCCGGGGTTGGCTGCGACTGCCTAGGAGTGTGTGGCTGCTGCAGGGTGACCGCGAGGCCAAGCCACTAGCGTCCGCTACTTAAACCACAGTCCCCGCTCTCTCGACTTGATCATCTTCCCAACTTATGAATCGCGTCGACCAGTACTTCCGCTCTTTCACTTTCAAACATCACATCAATGGCCGAGACGTGCATAGTCTGTCTCGGCGATCTCGTCCCCCACGACGACGGCCCTACCGCCACCGCATCATCGCTTGCGACCAAACCGCTTGAGGATGGCGCTGATGGCGACTCCCAACCCCATGCCAAGAACAAGATGGTGGCTGTAGAGTCAACCAAAGAAGACGAACTAGTCGCACACCTACTGCCATGCGGCCACGATCTGCACAACGAGTGCCTTAAGCCTTGGGTTGAACGAGCGAATAGCTGCCCGATATGTCGAGCCAGTTTCAACATGGTCGAGCTCAGCGTACGCGTTGGAGGTATGTCAGTCCTGGATGTTACGGAGTCTGCGGTTGCGACGTTGCTATTGCTGCCTGGTAGTAGCCTGGCTGCTGGCTAAATGGTCAGTCGAGCTCAGCATGAACTCTATCCAATCCCATAATGTCGTGCTGCATCAAGCGGCGCTGTTGAGATGGAATCCGAACTGACACCTTACCAGGACCTAAGCTATCCGAGTACACTGTGCAAGACAAGAAACAGGTCGCCGATATCGATCCTTCTATGATTGTCGAGGACGATTACACACTGGAGGATGACGGAAGCTATGACGCATGTATGGTCTGCGACGAGTTCGGTGACGCATCACAGCTCATGTACTGCCATAGCTGCGAGCAGCTTTGCCACGTCTTCTGCGCTGGTCTTGATCGGATGCCATCTCGTGGGCCTTGGTATTGCCAGGGCTGTGTTGAGAATCCTAGCCTGCTGGAAGCTGCGTCCCGACGACGACCAGCGGTCCGGGGTCCCGCTGCCTGGATCAACGGTCGAAGCCGTGTACCACGTCACAACCATGCCCCTGATGAATGGGTAGGGGTCTGGCAGAGCGTCTGGGACCGACTGCAGTTCGACATTGAGTTTCCCTTTGACGAGGAAGAGCAGTCGGAGAACCAATCTGATGTCACACGCCGCGATGACATCAGATGGGAGCAGCGCATGCGCGTAGCACGGCGAGCAGGAGCTGGTAATCGTTTTCAGGCCGCTGCTGACAACATCGTAACTGGTCGTCGGCGCAACTCCAACGCCATTGCGCGACCTACAAACCGAACGCTTCATCGTGAACCACCAAAGACACCAAAAGACCCCGAGTCACAAGAAGAGCTTCGTGCATGGAATCAATTTGAGAAGGCGCGTGAGCAACTCGCCCAGGGTGACGCGCGCCCTACCCCTAGCGTGGCGAGCACTAGTAGCCGACGGGGACGCAAGCGCAAGTCTGTCGACTCTTCGCCTGCTGACTCTGAGCCTCGCGAGCAGAAGCCTGAACGCAAGCTCAAGCGCCCTCGAACTCGTATGCACTTAGACAATGGAGAGTCATCATCGGCTGCTGCACGTCGCAACACGGCGACTAACACGCATGCCCCTGCAGCTGCGTCGTCACCACCCGCGGCTCCAGCTGGTGAAAGTTCCACTCCTGCGCCGGGCTTTCTTCAGTCATTACTTCAAGAGGTCGAGGTTGACCGATTTGCTGAGCGCGACAAGGAGATCGCCGCCCCACAGCCGCGGCGCATCATTGTGGAGCGCGCTTGTTCTCCCCAGCATTCATCGCCGGGTCTGTCGCCTGTCTACCAGAAACCCCCGGGGATGACAACGCCGCCGCCTCTCAACCTTACCCGTACCGCATCGCCTGTACAGAAAGACCAACAACTATCGCCAACATACTCGCCATATTCCCCTGCAGACGACGATCGGCCTGGCCGCCGCAGGCTCGCACATCGCTCTGTCGGCCTTAGTAGTCCCCCTCGCTCAAAGGACTCGTCGCCTAGCCGCCCCGCACTTTCCTATTCTACCAAGGCTGAGCTGCAACGCATGGTCACAGCCGTTCTGAAGCCTATATATCTGAAGAAAGAAGTCACGAAAGAAGAGTATACAGACGTCAATCGCGATGTGTCACGTCTATTGTACGAAAAGGTTGGTGAAGCTGGTGCCGATGCACTGGCAGACCAAGATACGAGAGAGAAGTGGCAGAAAATGGCGACCAACGAGGTTGATATTGCTGTAAAGGCCCTTCGTGCTGGTGGAGCGGCGCTTTCGCCTGCTGCTGACGACTCTGCATCTTCATCTTCGTAATGAAGTTCTATTGCGTTGGTACATTTGGGCGTTAGGAATTTTACTAGGCATGGATGCATGCTTCAACAAGGTGTTACAGGGAGGAAAGGACATATGATACCATGGGCTTCTTTTTTTGTTTCTAGTATCGATGGCGTTCTGGATAGCGCTTCGAATCATAGTAGTTCGTCTGCAACGTGTAATGAAGGGATTTCGGCCGAGCTTCGGCATTCACAATCAGTGTGCTACTCTCACAGTAACAACTACAAACATGTTATACCTGCACACAACTGACGACAACGTTTAAGTGGAACTTCGTCTATCGATGGGAAGCCGACGACTGCATTACCCAATGCTATCTAATCGTAGGTTGACAGTGAAATCGAAGAAGGCACAAGCTGATCGAAACTCCAGCTGGACCCTGCACGTCTGACAAGCACCATGTTCTAGTGCCCTCGTGTCATCATGAGTAATCTAATAATTCGGCCTACGGTACTCGCCGTCGCGATACTCTAGATGAGGAAAGTCCTGTTGATTCTGTGGAGGGTAGCTTTGCTGTTGATATCCTTGTTGGGGCGGTGGGTACTGCTCAGACCGATAGGTTGGAGGGCCTTGGCTGTTATAGCCCTGTGGAGGGGTTGCATGATGCTCAGGTCGATAGTCCTGAGATTGCTGATACTGTTGAGGGGCATAGCCTTGATGAGACGGTGCGTGATGTTCGGATCGATAGTCTTGAGGTGGTGGGTATTGTGGCACCCGGTGATCTTGGTATTCTTGTCTTGGCTCCTCTCGGTATTGATTGTAGTTCTGGTACTGCGGTGGGTTGTCGTATCCTTGCGGCGCGTGCCCTTGTTCACCATAGCCACCTTGGGGAGGGCCAGGACGATGGTCGCCTTGGGGTGCCTGTGGTGGAGGCTGGTATCCTCCTCCCATCTGCGTGTTCGCAGTCGGTGATCCGACACTCACATTTTCGTTTCCGATATCGTCCGGAACATTGATCTTGACGTCAGGTAGATACCTCTGGACCTTCTGTTCCACCATACCCTGCACAAAGACCCAGCTTTGGCGCTCAAACTTGCGGTGTCCACCATTGACTACACCTAAGATGCTCTCTCGCAATGTCTCCTGAACCTTCTGAACTAAAGCACGAATCTTGTTGAGCAACTTGGACTTGATGTCATCGCCAAAGCCGCGGTCAGCATTGCCTGACGCGTCGCGGTCTAGCTGTGAATCGAACGGATTACCGCCAAGTATCTTCTCTAGTGGCCGTTGGAATTGATCAGGTAGCAGTTCAAACAGTTGCTTCTCGATTTGTCCGAGGATCTTGCGAAATTCCAGGCGGACCTCTCGGTGAACCTTTGCGAGACCGGTGCTGAGCTTGTCGCTGATGACTCGAGAGAAGCCGCTTCCACTGCCACTCTCGCCATCCCGGCTAGAGCCATCAAAGCCTCTGGAAGATTCTTCCTGGCTGCTCTTTTTGCTTCCGAATAAGCTTCCAAGGCCCTTTACTAGGTCGCCTACTTGTTCAGCAATCTCAGCCTTGGCACCGTCACCAAGATCGCGTGTGCTTGTGTTTCCACGAAGCCAGCGCTTTATGTGATCCAGAGCTATCCGGGTGAATTGTTCAGCGAGAGGTGCATGCTGCTCGCGTAGCTTGTCGCCTACTGTTTGCTTGATCTCTGGACTGATCAGCCTCGCCTTCTCTTCGGGATTTTGTGATGCATCTTTGATCGTGCTACTGATCATCCCGAGTAGTCCCCCAATCTCAAAGGACTGGCCACCTTTTGATCCTCTCTCGTCATCGAAATGATCTTGAACAACATTGAGTGCTGAAGAAAGGAACCCTCTAGCTCCAGATGCAAAATCCCCATCTACAGATCGAGACTGCTCTGCACCGCCTCTATTTCCCGAAGTAAGATCAAAAATGTCGCGCAAATCTCCATTCGCTTCATCAGAGATCTGTCCGAAACTTCGGGTCAATTTGGAAATCTCATCCGCAAAGGGCAGTGACTGGCCACCATAAGAATCAGGTGCTGCGTCATTGAGATTCCAGGGACCAGAGCGGCTGCCATCTGATGAAGACGGCCTGTCTTTGTTGAACAGTGATCTGAACGCGTCTATGACTTGCGTCTCGAGACTGTCGATAGTCTTTTGTTGGAAGGTCTCAAGTTCGGAGGCGATGCGGGGCTGGATCTGGGGTGCCAGCGAATCGACATAGTCGTCGACTTTCTGCATCAGCACGTCAGGGAGACCGCGCGAAGACATGTTCGATAGAGGAAAAAAGGTTTCAGGCTAACGGATAATCCGGATAGGGAGTGATGAGCTTTTGTTCGATATCAAGGTAGAAAACTTGGTTAATGGTGGGAAGTAAGGTCGAAACGTGGCTGGTGATAAGTGGCGCTCGGCCAAGGCAGGCTAATGACGAATACCAAGAGCTCCACTAGTTGTTCTACCATAGCAAACACCATATACCCGTCCACAAAAAACCTTCCCTAGCATACACATATGACCGCCCAGCCAAGCTAAAGGCTCAGATGAATCGGAAAGTAATGTCATTAATTCGCCAGTGTTCCGAGAGATCCGTTCCGAACCCACATGTGGCGCGGCACTACATGGCGCTTGTCTTACCTCTGAACGCTCAGCCAATATGAATCCGGTATCGCACAAGGAATCGCTATAAAGATGAATACAAAGCCCAGCTCTGTAGAACGCCATCGTCTTCTCCTACCGCCACCATGAGCCAAATAAAAATCGCCGACTCTCCGATTACTGGAAAAGCAGATGACGGTGCCGTACGTTCAAGGCGCTACAAGTCCCAATCTCTACACCCTTCGACTCCTGGTATCGCACTTCTTGCATTCGTAGGCAACCTAGCTTGTTGGATCATTACAGGCGCCATCGGCTACGCCTCACCCCCTTGTCTAGCTATCGATGACTGGACGTGTATGGCCATGGTTCTTTTTGTGCCTCAAGGACTTGCAACTGTATACCTCATCTCTATCGCTTTGGAGAAGGGTTGGATGTCTGCAACACCAAGCCTGAACGCAGGCATCGTCGGCTTTAGCATTGCTATCGTGTACACTATGTATTGGGCTACCTGGGGGAATTTTGCGACACGTGTATTCTGGATTGAGGCAGGTGTCTACCTCTCCCTTGCCCTCGAGGCTAAGCTCGGGGTCTTCGAAGCTGCAGAGCAAAGAATAGGTACATTGCTGGACTTGTAAAAATGGGCTCCGCTTTCATAAGGCTGTCGGCCTCAAGAATATCCATTAAGAAGCTTGCAATACTGCATGTTCCATAAGTCGTATACTTCGTCATGTATCTAAACAAAGCCGGGCATCATCCCTTCAGCTCCGGGGTGGTAATATTTAACCTTAGACAATAGCATCGGGTCTAACAACCCTCTTCTTCGCAGTTCCTACTCCAGCATGTCCCCTCTCCTGATCTTTGCCCAACCACGGCTTCAACGCCTCACCCACCAGACTCTGTCTCAGGAAGTAGATGACCTGACCGATGATGATGAGAACAAAAGCGATAGGGTACATCCAGTGAATGTTCAGTCCAAACACCTTGACACCGATCGCTACACCCCAGAAGCTTCCGGTAAGCAGGGAAATGTTGAAGAAAGCAGCGGAGCTGAGACGGAAGAGAACCGGTGCAAGTGAGTAGAACAGCGAAAGGATGAGTGTGTACCCTGTGAGATAACCACCAACCTTTGCATTCCAAACTGCACTGCGGAAAGCAGCGCGATCAAAGATACCAGCTTGCGTACCGTTGATGAACATGCCCCAGAAGGCCAGTTGACCAACGACTTCATATAGTGGTCTCTCAGAGACTAGCCACTCTTCAAAAACGTTGGACAGACCGTAAAAAGTAGCGCCGAGCAGCGCAAACAAATCGCCCTTTACTTGATCTGTAGCGCCGAAGTTATTGGTACCCGTGATGTGGTCGGAACCGAAGATCACACCTAAACCGCCGATGCACAGAAGGATGCCGAAGATTTGCGTGTAATGGTAGCGAACCTTGAGGAAGAAGAAGGAGATAATTACGACAACGGCGATCGCCCAGAAGTTGATCAGTTGGGCGCTAAGGATGGTTGTCTAGTTGTTTGTTAGTACAGCCCCGAGCAACTTGAAAATGATATGATCGAAGAACTTACGTAGCGGTATGCTAACACAATAAAATAGTTGCCCTCCACATCCATAAAAGCGAGGATGAAGAATCTCCAGCCATCTTTTATGACAAGACGACCCCATTTTTTGAAACCGTACTTGTAAAGGGTGTACGATGTGTAGATTATATTAAGCAGGACGTAGTTGAAGAAGGATTGGAATGCCGGGATTGATGTACCCTCTTCGGCGAGGAGAGACGACAAAGTGTTGGTACCGGTGATGCAGAGAGCGAGGACTATGACGTTTCGTCAGTTTAAATGTCGTCCATTTGATAGATTTGGATTCATCACATACCCTGCCCCAGCACCAAAGTGATCCAGAATTGCTTCGTCTTGAGGTACTGGAACCAACGTCCCTTAGTCTGTGCATCACGCTCCAGGACTTCGTTCCCAGGCGCATCATTATGCAACTCATTTTCAGATGTCACATATGTGCCAGCACCGGTTTTGTTGTTGGTTGCCTCGGGCGCATAATGTTCGTGATGCGCATCTTGGACGACGACGCCCTCTGCGGGGTAAGCTTGAATTGGGTTCATGGTCTTCGCGTTGGTGTTGATCCTGGAGGATACGGAAGGGACGCCTGAGCCGCAAGGCTTAGTGTAGCTATTAGAAGCTTATCGAAAAAAGCCGTATAATTAGATGGTGGTTTGTTGGAGCTTTTCGCATTCAACGTGAGCGCAAAACTCCAGAAGTCGCCCACGGTGGTGTACAGTCCGTACAATCGTTGCGCCGCGAAAGGTTGCAAAGCACCTTCGAGGTGGGGGTCCGCCACATTATAAACAGAGACGGCCGCACTTGTTCTATCCTGCCAGTCGCGTCTCGCGCTCCGGCCACCATGCGCAGTCGTGAAAAAAGTGTGCTTGGCCTGCCGTCCAGAGCATGGGAGCTCCGCTTGTTCTTACCTGGGTGGGGTTAAGCTTCGGAGACTAATGTGTCCTTGTGGAGATCGACGGTGCGAGAACGTGTCGATGCGCGAGGGCTAGGGCTAGGCGAGCCCCGAGAATGCTTTTTCCTGCGTTATCGTCCATGTCAAGAGGAGGAGAGGCTGAGATGAGTGATGATAAGTGGACGGCAGAAACGACCGCGTGGTCAAAGTGCATGGTTTTGCCGAGCATTAGTCGCAACGTGGGGGCGTTCAGAATTCACTAGCACAAAGTATAGGTATGGGAATGTTCCTACAGTGTCAACGCCCTCACCGCGTTAATGCATGCAGAAACTTCCCGACATGCACGATAGTGGTGGGCCCAAGCACCCAGTATAAGGGGACTAACAACGGCGAACGGTAGTGGGGCACAGGTATAGCAATGCAGGTAACAGAAGCAAGGCGGTGCAAAAGCAAGGTTTTTTTATAGGCTAACTAGAGGGGAGAGAAGGATACAAGACCATCGTCTGGACTGGCCCAAACAAGTGTTACAGACGTGAGTAGAGCTACCTACACGTCGTCCGTGACAAAGTAAACAAGACAAGCAAGACAAAAGGTAAAGACAGTCAACAGTCGGACATTTCGCGTACTTTTACCATCCACGTGTCCCTACAGTCGGGATCCTATTCAGAGTCCTCATCCTCGCTATCCTCGTTCTCCAGCCAGTCCTTGAACTGCTCGGCCGATTTGCGGACAGACTTGCTGACCTTGAGGTCGACATACTTCTTGCTTGCCTTGGAGCACCAGGCTTTGAGCTGATCCTCCGAGACAAGATCGTTCTCGTACACCTTGAGCAGGATAGCAGAGACCTGAGGAATGAGCTCAGGCTTGTCGTTGCCGACAAAGCGCTCGATACCACCAAGGAAAGCCTTCTCGTGCTTATCCGAAGTGATCATCTTCTTGAGCATAGGGGCGCGACCGTCCATCTGCTTGACAATCTTCTCAGTGAAGAGGGTCTGGGGAATGACAGTGAGAGTACGGTGCTTCTCCTCGATGCCGAGCTCCTTGGCCTTGATGTAGATGTCGACGTTGTCAAGGTTCTCAACACCACCCTTCTCGGCACCAGTGTCGATGATCCACTTGCCGAAGACGTCGTAGCTCGAGCCGCCCTCCTCGTCATCCTCAATGACAAGAGCACGCTTGAGGTCGTCGGGCAGATCCTGGGCACGAGCCCTAATGGCCGCCTCAGAGGTGTCGATGGACCACTCAACCTCCTTGGCGTCCTCATCTTCGATCTCCTTGGCGCCCTCGTTGATCTGGCGGGTAAGCTCGTCATCGCTGCCGGCCTCGAGTGCCAGGTCGCCATCGTCGCCGTTGTCATCGGCGCTGTCACCGGGGCTGCCGCCATCGGGCGAGGTAGCCTCACCACGGGCTTCAGCCTCTTTGCGAGCACGACGCTCGGCCTTTTTGCTGGACTTGTCCTTCTTGCCCTTCTTGGGTTCATTCTTCAGGATGAAGGAGCTAAGCTTCAAGCGGGGGTCAACGTCGGAGATCTTTCCGCAAGCCTTGCAGTCAAGCGTGATGTTGCCGTCCTTGATATGGACATCGGTCTCGGGGTTCTTGCACTTCTTGCAGAGGACGAACTTTGAGATGAAGCCATCAAGGTAGTCCTGGAGCTTGCTGGCGTCATGGGCACCGTTGATGATCCAACGGTCATCGTTGGGGCTCGTGTTGGTCTGAGCTCCGAGTTCGAAACCAAAGTACTTGATGACGTGAGCAGGGGGGCGGGCGAGAGACTGAGCCACGCTGCTCAGGTTGACAATGACGGTCTTGATGCCGTTGCCCTTGCCTTCGATCTTGGACTGGATGCGCTCCATCTTGTAGCGGTAGAAGGGGTCGGTGACATCGCGGCGAATGTTGACGGTAGCCATGGTGACGGTGGTGCGGGGGGTCTGGTTGACGAGGTTGATTTAGTGATTATGCGGCGGGCGGGCGAACGAGGTCGGATCAGGTATGTTGACGAGGGCCGAAAGAGACATGCGCAGGAGCAGTCTCTAGTATGTGTGGGTTGTGTGTGTGCGACTCAAGGTCAAGAGGGGCAGTGGATTAGCCGTTGGTTTGGTGGATGATACTGCTTGGTATCCGCATACAGCGAAATTTTTGCAGTTTGGGGGGAGGTTCGACTCGGAAGGAGTAGCTTTGGCGCGAATACATATACTCCTGTTGTCGTTGGCGACTCTGAGGTGCGGTTTGTGCTTGTGGCCTGATGGCGAGAGTGGCGGTTTAGGCAGGTCGCGGGTTGGCGACGAGCAGGCTGTTTGGCGTGTGGGGCAGAGTTGTGTGTGCTGTTGCCAGTGGCAGTCACTGGTGTGGACGAGGGCGACTGATGGATTTTGCGTTGTGCGAAGGTTGAGTGTGTGCGAACCGCGGGTGGTGGATGGAAGATATATGGGGTCCGACTTGCGCTTAGTTTTTCGAACTTGCCGAGCCACGCTAGTGAAGGCCGTTCTACCAAACGCCTCCAGAAGCCCCGCCCTGAGTCAGTCACTTATTTGTCTTTTGGCTGTTCACGCGATTGCACAGAGCTTCCAGCACTTGGACTGTGAGACTAGGCGGCCGAGTCCTGAGGTGGCTGGCACTGTCATTTTGGGGCATTGGCGACGGACAAAGAGTTTTCTGGTCCACACAAACAACGGAACATCAAACGGTTGTTGCAGGAAATTGCTGCATGGTCGGTTCACCACAGCGGGCAGGGATGCATCACTGTTGCACAGCATTGGTTCTGTGCCCCCGCTTGGATGCCTTTGACAGAAGGTGATCATACACGGACTTCTGGAACATGGTGGTTTTACTGTGGTAATTGTGCTTGCCATGAACACGGCGCGACAACCTTGGGAAGGAAGGCGGTACCCATGTGTGGCTGACAAACGACATGTTTACACGATCATTATGTGTCCTGTACCAACCTTGAATTGCCCCGCAGTTCACCGAACACCACTTGCCATGTTAGATCTGACAACGTGGGGCAAAATGTTGAACGCCGCCGCCGAGCAATCACCGTCAAACAAGCTGCGTTCTGTAAGCTACACGTAAGGCTGTCGCTTAACACGTCTACATTCGCTACTAATCTCCCGCGAACCGAATCGAAGTCTTTGGCGGGCCGCACCTAGATTGCGTCATCAGCCATAGCGGCTTTTCTCAAAGATTTCCAGCATTGACGGACAAGATCGAGTATTCCACACCAGTCGTGCGTCCACTTGCAATAATGGCTGAGCAAAAGGTAGACTACTCCCTGTATCTCGTGACAGACTCTACAGAAGCCATTCTGGGCTCAAGAGATCTGATTGATGTAGTTGAGCAGGCATTACTTGGAGGTTAGTCACATACTGCCCCAGTTGCATTTCCATGTTACATGACCTGCACATCCATAAACGTGCAACCATGTTGATTCAGAACTTCAGGTGTAACGATCGTCCAATATAGAGACAAAACCTCAGACACTGGCGTCCTCATCTCTACAGCAAAAAAGCTCCACGAAAAATGCAAAGCACACAATATCCCGCTTCTCATCAACGACCGTGTGGATGTTGCCCTCGCAGTAGGCTGTGAGGGTGTTCATGTGGGTCAAGATGACATGAATGTTCGCGAAGTACGCCACCTTCTAGGAAAAGACAAAATCATCGGCGCAACAGTCTCGTCTATCGAAGAAGCACGTATAGCCGTCGAGTTGGGAGCAGACTACCTAGGAATCGGCACATTGTATGCCACAAACACCAAGAAGAACACCAAAGACATCATCGGGATTACTGGGATCAGAAAGATACTGCGATATCTCGACCAGGGCAACGACGCTGAGAAGAATGTCAGGACAGTATGCATCGGCGGTGTCAACGCTTCCAACACCCAACGCATTACACACCAACTTCTAGCCCCAACAACCGCCAACACCCGTCCTAAAACGATCGATGGCGTCGCAGTAGTATCCGCGATAATAGGTGCTCAAGACCCTAGAGCTGCATCCTCACACCTCGTCCACCTCCTCAAGACGCCTCCACCATTCGCTCCTCAATCCTCACTTCCAAATTTCTACCACGAAAAGCCCGCCGATGAAATAACCGCTGTCCTCAAAACCGCCATCTCCGCGACAAAGAAAGTCAAAGAAATGAACCCTCTCTCCCACAACATGACCAACCTTGTTGTCCAAAACTTCGCCGCAAACGTCGCTCTGTCCATAGGTGCTAGCCCCATCATGAGCAACTATAGCGCTGAAGCTGCGGATTTGTCTAAATTAGGCGGCGCATTAGTCGTAAACATGGGTACCGTGACCCCCGAAGGACTAGCAAACTACCAAGCAGCAATCACTGCTTACAATGCCGCTGGTGGACCCATTGTTCTTGACCCTGTAGGCGCAGGGGCAACGAGCATACGAAGAGACGCTCTAGCCAAGCTAATGGGTGCTGGTTACTTCGACTTGATCAAGGGAAACGAGAGTGAGATCCTCGCTGTGGCGCGTGCCAGTGGGTATCAGCTTGATAACTCCAGTCAGCAGCGTGGTGTTGACTCTGGTGCTTCACTCTTCTCTGTAAAGCAAAGAGCGAGCGTTGTTTCGAGCCTTGCGGCTAGGGAGCGGTGCGTTGTTCTTATGACCGGCGTTACTGATGTTGTTTCGGATGGTACAAGGACTTATGCTGTGAGCAATGGGCATGAGTATCTGGGGAGGATTACAGGGAGTGGATGCACACTGGGTACAACGTTATCTGCCTATCTGGCAGCATATCGTGAAGATAAGCTGCTTGCTGCTGTAGCAGGACTGTTGCACTACGAGATCGCGGCGGAGACTGCGTCGCAGAGGGAAGATGTTAAAGGTCCGGGGACATTTGTTCCTGCTTTCATAGACGAATTGTGGAATCATGGAGAGAAGATGGTGAAGGGGGATATGGAGCTGAAAGACGTGGCTAAGGTGGAATTCATCAAGGACATGGACGATGCTGGATTATCGGAGGATCTGTAGGCAGTGTAATAGTAGTCAAAACTTGTACGAACAGATTTGGGTATTGTTGACGATTGAAAGGATACTATTATTACGCCTTTTCTTGCTGGAGTCCCGTACCATGTCGTAACGCCAACGCTCGTTGACTTTCAACGTAACTTGATCGTACATCTCTATGCCAACAACCCATGACAAAAATCTACCTCGCTTTCCTGTATCGGCCCTGATTCATCTCTGCTTTCAAAGCATCTTGCTGATCCGGCAACGGCGCTCTTCTCCTGACACCATCTGCGCCTACACTCATCGGTCCTCCTTGTTGCTGTTGTGGCGGTGGAGGAGGGCCCGGCCATCCTGGTGGCGGAGCAGCCATACCACCAGGCGGAGGAGGGAAGCCTGGGAAGCCTGGAGGTGGCATGCCTGGGGGAAAAGGTGGCATACCGGGTGGCATGCCTTGTGGGAAGCCGGGAAAGTTTGGTGGAAAGGGTGGAGGAGGACCGTTAGCGTTTGGTGGTGGAGGACCGTGACCGTGAGGTATGGGAGGTGGCGGTAAGGAGCCTGACGCGATAAGTTGTGCAAGGCGAGAGGGGTCCATACCATTGAGAGGAGGCATAGGCGGGCCCCCTCCGTTAGGCGGTGGGAATGGCATGTTACCTGGTGGAGGAGGTACTGGAGGATGATTTGCTCCGCCAATACCGGGTAGAGAACTGGATGTACCGTCTGGCGCTGCATTGAGTCCTGGTAATGAGAGACCAGGAGGCAGGAAACCACCAGCGGGGTTCTTTGACGGCATCTTCTGATCGACTAGGCCTTCGGCCTCGTCCTCGGCTTCCTGCTCTTCTTCTTCCATCTTCTGCCGCCTGCCCTGGCCACGGTCGAACGTACCTTGTGCCTCTGCCGCAGCTTGACCAATATGGTAGCGGTCGTTGATGTAGTTTGTGTCGCCTGGCCGCGGCCGTGTCCAGAAACGCGTAACCCTGTCGTTGGAACCGGATGCAAGGATGTGGCCCAGTGGATGCCAATCCATTGTCCACACTGTGAAGTCGTGGGCGTATTGCAGGCTATGTGCGGGATATATAGTTTGTGAGGGCGCGTTTTGTGAATCGGCAGCGTCGTAAGGCGATATCGACGGTGCGACACCAGCAGGAGGGTTTTGCTCGTCGAGGAGATAGTGGTGTATGCTGCCATCGACACCACCGGTGGACAGCAGGTTCTTGTGCATCGGGTGCCAGGCCATTGTAATAATGTCCTTCTCGTGTCCCTTCAGCAGCAAGACATCGCGCATCATTCGAAGATCAAAGATGCGGGCTGTGTGATCACGGGCGCATGTTGCTAGCATGTTTCCTTGGACGGGCTCGAACATGGTTTTTGATATTGGGTTTTTATGTCCATGAAGCGTCGTAAGACAGCGCCCTGTCCGCGGATCCCAGAACTTGACTTGGTGATCCTTTGACCCTGATACTAGCAGACCCTTGTGCGGATGCCAGTCAACCGACTTGACTTCCCATCCATGTCCTGTCAACGTCGACTCTTCTGTGCTCGACGCAAAATCCCAGATCTTCAGTGTGGTGTCATCGGCGCATGTCACGAACTTGGTGTCTGTGGGTGCAATGGAGAGCCCTCGTACCGCTTCCGTGTGAGCCTGTATCTCTTTGACGTTGTTGAAGTTTGTCTGCCAGTACTTGACGACACCTGTCTGATCTGCTGATAAGAGCCAGTCGTCGGTGGACGTGTATTCGACAGCTCGAATTGCAGCCTCGTGAGCCTGCATGATAGTTTCGAAGTTGAAGCCCATTCCGTTCCACAGAGTGAACTCGCCGCTGGTTGAGCCGGTGAGCAGTCGCCGACCTTCTGGGGTCCATTTGACCACGTTTATGGGGTGTTTGACTTTGTTCAGGGAAGAATGCACGGCTTTGGCTGGTATCGACTCGGCTGCGCTGGCGACGCGTGCTGCTGGAGGCTGCATGTCAACAATATAACTTGCACTTGGCCGTTCCATCTCCGCCATGGGAGCATTCTTGTATCGCGGGCGCCGATTGCGCAACCATTGCACTGTCGTTGAGCCATAGTCGGTCACCGCTCCTGTAGATTATAGAGTCAGCGTCAGATGTTGGAATCTGAACAGATATACTCACGCTTCGGTCGAGGTCGCAGCCCTCCCTCAAAGTCTGGGCGATGGTATTCACGCTCCATTGCGGCTGTTGTTGCCGTGTACTACTCTTACTCGACCAACATGGAAGGGCCGATCGGATTGTGGGGTGGTGACGGCGAGGGCGTGATCGATGGCGATGCGCAAGGTTGACGTACGGTGCAGCGCGTCCTTTGTCGCGTTGAACCTCCGCGATAGCTCGGCCTAGCGTCAAAGCCACAGTGTTCGCATCATCAGCCACATTCACACGCCACGGCCTAAGATGGGTCGGCGTGCATCACCGTGCAGATCCCCGCTCACCAGACTCCCAACAGAATCCAGAAATGCGCTGATAACTCTGTCGCCATTGCTGCCAAAACCCTCGGTCATGGCGCGCTTATCCCGAGTACAAATCCATCGCTTCCGCCGAGAGCCACGGCCAAGTGAGCCTGTTTCCGTCGTCCCAATCGCCGCATACGAGCATCATTCCTACTCCTCGCTTCCACCCTGAGATCTTTAATTACTTTCGCATGAGCCATTGCGCTCTGGGGTAATCTGCACCCACTTCCCAATCCGTCTCAACGCTCGACCATGGCGACTCTTACCCAAATGGCAGCCTCCTCTGCTCTCGACATGCAGCAGGCCAGTTCCCCCTTGTACCGCGGAAAGGCGACCAGCGAACCCAAAGCCAATGGCACGACCAACGGCACGACAAAGCGTGCTCGTGACACCAAATACCGTCATGTCTTTGCAACGCACTCGTCTTCCCGTACCTCATGTCTCAGCCAAGATGCAGATAAGGTTCCCAGCTTCGTCGGCTTCAGGAATCTTATGATCCTGGTTCTTAGTATGCACTCCTTACTACCGAGGATAGCCGCAAATGGCTAACGAGCACAGTTGTCTCCAACTTGCGATTGATGATTGTGAACCTGCAGAAGTATGGTGTCCTCATCTGCCTATCATGCCACGACTACCGTCGCTCCGACGTCATCACCGGGTTGCTCCTATACCTCCTCGTCCCTGCGCACCTCTTCGTAACCTACCTCATCGAACTTGCCGCGGCCTGGCAGGCCAACCGAGCCTACGCCCGTATATCGCACGAACGTGACGAAGACACGCCCGCCAAATACGCCGCTGCACTTCGCAGCTTCAACTCAACATGGTATATCGTAGCCTTCTTCCATAGCATCAACGCAGTCGCAAATCTCTATATTGCGACCAAGTACGTCTATTACGACATATACCACCCCGGTATTGGCACGCTCTGCGAATTTCACGCCGTCATCGTCTTCCTCAAGTGCGCTTCGTACGCGCTCACAAACCGCGATCTTCGCCATGCCTACCTGCACCCCAAGCAAGCCGATCCCCTACCGGAACTATACAAAGCATGTCCATACCCGCAAAACATCAACATGAAGAACCTATGCTACTTCTGGTGGGCACCAACCCTTGTCTACCAACCCGTCTATCCTCGAACCGATAAGATTCGCTGGGACTTCGTCCTTAAGCGCCTCGCCGAGCTCGCAGGTCTTAGCATTGTCATCTGGATCGCATCTGCCCAATACGCTGCGCCCCTGCTACAGAACTCGCTCGACAAGATCCTTACCTTGAATTTCACATCCATTGCCGAACGCGTCATGAAGCTATCCACCATCAGCGTCTTCTGCTGGCTCTGTGGCTTCTTCGCCCTCTTCCAATCCGCCCTCAACGCCCTCGCAGAAGTAATGCGTTTCGGTGACCGAGAATTTTACGGCGACTGGTGGAACGTGTCTTCCATCCGTACATACTGGACGACTTGGAATAAGCCCGTAACAAACTTCATGCGTCGCCACATCTACTCGCCCCTTGTTGGCCGCGGTGTGCCTCCCGCAGTAGCCCAGATCCTCGTCTTTCTCTTCTCGGGTATCTTACACGAACTTCTCGTCGGCGTTCCCACCCACAACGTCATTGGTGTCGCATTTGCTGGCATGATGTTCCAAATCCCGCTTATCGCACTTACCGACGTAATTCAAAAGGTCAAGTGCATCCAAGGCAAGGTTGCGGGTAACATGATCTTTTGGATGAGCTTTTGCTTAGTTGGACAGCCACTTGCTGCGTTGCTTTATTTCTTTGCTTGGCAGGCGAAATACGGAAGCGTAAGTAAGAGTGTGGGGGAGAGTGCTGTTAATATGTTCTATCGGCGATAGAGTACTATTCTTTTTGTGCTTGTCTCTGATGGGATTGTGTTTGTGGATGTTCACATGATCTTTTTCGATAAAAATAACACTTTTCTTGTCTGAATTGGCGTGTTGAATCACCAACCACAGTTTGCTGACTCAGAATCCAATATCCAGCAAGCCTGCCTTGGCTCTCCTCAGCATCCTCTTCACTTCTCTGCTCAAAAACCCCTGAACCCTCTCAATCCACAAGCCGTGGATACCTCGCTCAGTGCCCACTTCTGAAAATCTACTCAGCATCTTCACTACCTCTACTTTCTCCCCACCGCCCCACTTCATCACTACCTCGCTCGCACAGAAAATCCGCATTCCTAGTGTAAAAACCTCGGCTTTTGTACTCCATCCTAGTGCACCGTCACCTTCTTTCTCCGCCGTCTGCATAAGTGTGGTCAGGCCATCTAGTACCCAGGTGGTCAAGCCAATGCGTAGACTCTCAGGAGTAGCTGAAGAAGACAAGGAGCAGAGGATACGAGACCAAAGAATCGTATCTAGAGTATCGTCCTTGTACAGATTCTGCTTCTCTTGCGCAAAGAGCGAGGTATCTTCTTCCCTCTCCTGAGCAAAGGTTTCGGCAAAGGGTATATAGAAGGGGAGTGTGGGCGAGTGTGTATTTGTCAGACGTCGTATCGCTTCTGTAGCTAAGTACTGCGATGTCGAGAACGCAGTGATCAGGTAAGCTGCAAGCCGGTGCGTCGTCGATATCGGCACCGTATCCTTGAAGGTGTCTTTACCTTGTAAACGCAAGAATGAACCCGTTGTAGAGGCAGCCAGGTCGCGAATTTCGTCATCATCATCGTTGAGGAGATCGTAGAGGACTATAGCCAGACCTAGGACCAGTGACCCTGTTGCTTTTCCACTCGGAGCCAAGGTGAAGACCGATCCTAATGTGGAAAGGGACTGTATAGCAGCGAAACGCGTATCGAAGGGGTTTGTGTCGACAATTGTCATGCGTAGAAGGCGAATGTACCGCGCAATAGCTGCTAGGATCTCGGCACGGCGAAGTGGGTACGTGTGATATGAGTGATCGAGGAAGGAACCTAGCAGATGTACAGCGCTTTGCATGTTCGATGGTGGGCCTTGGATGCACTGTAATTGCAGCTTGTTTAGAGTGATCATGGTCTGGTCTTCGTTGACTAGGCTAAAGAATTCACTCTTCAGGTTGTTGTTCGCAAGAGCATCGGCTAGCACGGCTTGCGACTTTGAGATCACTTCTGGATCCGTGGCTTCCAAGACCACACGGTGGATATGTGCTAAGACTAGAGAGAGCGGAACGGTCAGATCGTGAGACGCTTTCATCTGCAGTATAGTGTCTAGTGTTTCCAGTGCCTCCAGGCAGGTATCCGGATCTTCGTTTGCGAGGAGCATAAGTGCATCGCCGATGGTCTGATAATCATCTGAAACCATGATCTGAAGGGAATCGTTGCGCAGTATTACACGATCAATCATGTATACTTGTGCAAGAGAAGTCCGAAGCAAAGCATCGCCGTGGCGGTCGCTGGGCCCAATTTCGTACTCGGGTCCGATCGTTATAGATGTAGTGAGGTCTTTCCATGCATCGATTATTGAGATAGTGTTTGCCCTCTGGAGCATAGCCTTGCCGCAGATGCTCACAACATCAAGAAAGGCGGCTCGTACGAAAGGACAATCACTCGTCATGTACCAACTCGTTGCATGTTGTCCAAGCTGCTCCATCAAGGCTGCAAAGTGCTGTAGGGCTACAGGTAGTCAGCAACTGGCCATTCAACTCACTGCTACTTGAGGCACTTACTACATTGGGTTTCATCTCGCAACAATTTCCTCAGCAGATACATCACCACTAGAAGTCTTCCGTGTTGCCCATTATGGTCGCTGGGGACGGTATCTAATATGGGAGAGAGCTTCTCGTGATGTTCGTTTGTAGTATGTAGTGATACATACGTTCTGGCTGCCATGTCCCGCATATGCCAATGCGGGCTTGGGAGTAACTCTCTCACCAAGCTCCGAATCTTAGTGAGATCTCCCGGTGGTCGGGCTTGGCGCAAGATCTGGAGGGCAGGAAATACGCCCTCGGCACCATGGAGGTCCATCGGTGAGCTACCGGCCTCAGGCGTCTCCATAATCCTGACATCGCTACTTGGCTCAAGCAGCTCTATCAAGATTTTCACGAGGCTGGGGTAGTTGTCATAGGAGAAGCGCGAAGTCTTGGCTCGTTCCCGCTCTTTCCAGTCCTGTGCTTCGTCGCTGCCGAGTAATCGTTCAATCAGAGCTTTGAACAGCATCAAACTACAGTTGCGGAGCGGCCATCTAAAAAGGAGTCAGTCCAGAACTAGTCAGTCATGTATTTATGGTCTTTACATAGACGAATTCAAGGTTTTAGCAGCAAGCTCGAGACCTTGTCCGATATATGCCTCAGATGCAACACTTAGCTTGGAGGTTGTGAATATTTCCTTGATGCAATTAAGGGCATGCACTTGAGGAAGACGGCTTTCCTCGATATTGGTACTCTGCGCTTCCACCAAAGTCTCGGCTACAAGATCCTTTATGGCTCGTGGGAAGAGCTTGCCTCCTGCTTGGGGTTCTGCTGCTAGTAATGCGGACATGGCTGCTGGTATGCCCGCGGATCTCCTAGTAATGGCATCTGACTTTGCTTGGATAGATCGGAGGGTTTCCTACAGAGCGTCAGCTCCAACACGCACGCTGAAGTAATTGTGCACGAACCTGGTACCACATTTCAGGCAGCGCACGTATCGAAGGTATATTCGAAGTGACACAACGGCGGCAGAACACAGCAAATGTTTGCGACACTGTCGAAAATGCACCGCGGTGACGAAGTTCAAGGAGCTGTGTAAAGCAGAGTCTGCCCAGCTTTTCAAAAAGCTCCGGGGTGACAAGGTCACCGTCCCCATCGCCTACAGGAGCTTTAAGGATAACAGTTCGTAGCAAAACACTGTAGCAATTAGCGAAATCGAGAGTATAGTAGGGTTTTGGTCACCTGGCCTCCTTCAGTCCCCTCCAGGAGTAGCTTAGAATCTCTTTGGTGTCTAGACTGCTCTCATCTTCCAACTCATCGGGGACATGGCCTTCCGGTGCATCTGCACACAGGACGTGGTAGACGCAAGACCAGAGACTCTCGATACTTGCTACAATTTCGCCGTGAGACCTCTTCCAGATGGTAAATACCTCCGGTGGTAAGCTGGATATGGTAGAGTAGAAGTCGGGCTGGTCAACTACATAGCGTAGCGCAGCAAAAGTGCCATGTACAGGTCGGCCGTCAACGGCCTTTGAAAGATCTGCGTGGGCCAGGTTCAAGGTATCCTGTAGCTGTGTTTTTAAATGTTCGAACAAACTCTGTTTCGAAGAAAAGTGTGAGCCAGCGAAAATGTTTGACTCATCGCTGGCCAAAGCAAAGACCATTCCATAAGCACGAGCAACGCCATCTGCTTGATCTGCTCGGCCTGTTCGAAGCATTGTAGCTTCCGCCCTTGCAAGAAAGCGAGGAATCATCGACAGGGTACGTTCTTGATCAGTCCGAGGGAGAGCAACTAGACATAGCTGCAAGACTGACACAGCTGCGTCACGGACATCGTCGAAAGGATCTAAAATCAGGTCAAGCAGCGACCGGCAAAGTTTCGTGTTCCCGATCCGAAGTTCATGAGTCCAGTTGAGCTGCCCTTGTGCAGATTTGGAAAGACTGGTGAACGGGACGCCCGGGTCTATTCCAGAGCGCAGTACGATGGTGATAGAACGTAATGCAGTAATGCGGCTCTGATAAGACGCAGTCGGGCGTAGCTCCCACTCGAGAAACTGGATATACCAGGCGATGAAAGCCAGAGACTCAGAGAGCGGGTCCTGTTCCCCATGTTGGGCTATCGAACCATGGGAACCAGAGCTCGTCTTTGGAAAAGGGAGGCGAGTTTGGCTAGATGCACCACCCTTAAATCTTGACTTTGCAAGAGTCGCCGTACTAGCTCTGAGACGATCGAAGAGCTTCTGTGTATAGCCGTGAACTTCTCGGCGAAAGTTCGCATCCGTATCTGTATGCAGATGGAAGAGGTTGCGCCTGAGAGCCTGTAGGATGCCACCACTAATAGCTCTCGTAACAGAAGTAGAGTATACGCAAAGAAACATGCCTGCGAGTCTGACTTCAGGATGCGGATCCGCCATCCAGGCACCAGGGACGTTATCGGGCAGATATAGCGCTCCATCGCGGATCTCGATATCACTTTGAACTCTATAATCTGGTATGAAGATCAGTGACTAATCTTGCGCCACGTTGGTGAGAACTTACCATTGTCCTTCACTATGTTGAGTTCTTTTCCTGTGGCGATTGCTGCCAACAATATCCTGAACTCTTCCATCTCTCCGAGGGACGACGTGTGACCGCCAGCTTGATACAACTGACTGGGCAACGCATTTTCGTGTGGAACATGTGACTCAAAATGGAGATATGCGAGAAATTTCAAGTACTCCGAAAGATTAGGTAGAAAGCAATGAGGGAAGACGTGAGTTCTGAACTCCTGAATGCGATCGGGCCAATCTTGTAACGTCTGTACTACCGGCTCTATCCAGAATGGTGATATGGAGCCGTCATTGCCTCTTTCGTCGTAATCTGCAAGACGTCGGGCCTGAAGTAGGTAGTTCTTGATCAAATGGCCCGCCGAAAGAGCGGTGTCGTGGTGAACAACCCATGCAAGGAAAGATTTGAACACCGTCCTCGAAGTCACGGCATCCTGGACTGTATCCGACGTCCGCTTTAGCTGCACATCAAACAATCCAATCAATTCCGTGATGGAAATGACATCCCGAAGCAGGAAATGGGCAAGGCCTTGCAAAGCTGGTTTGACTTTGATGCGATCTTCCCGCTCACATATGATGTCCAGGAAAGAAGAGGTAGCTCTTCTCCGAAGTTCATTCGCACGCAGGCTCTGATCTTTGGTAACGACACTTGTGAGGACCAAAAGCATCTGCCTCATCGATTTGCCCTTTGCATCTCCAGAGCGCTGGAGGTAGATGTTGAAGGTTCTCATCCATACCGAGTCATCCAGGATCGCCTCTCGTGCATACGCACTGTCGGAAGCCGCACAATACTCAATAATTCCACACAAAGCATTCGATGCGGCTGCGCGATGGCTGTTCTCTAGATCTGTTAGATCTGCAGTCTCTAAAACAGGAGCGAGAATAGTATGGAGTTCTCTAGTCAGATGTTAGTGGGGTTCAGTATCGGCAAAGCAACGCTCACGGACTTTGTGTCCTTACTTCAGAGCAGTTGCCGGCTCTTTCTCTGCGAAGTTGGGCAATCTCTTCGCCACATTTTTGGCTAATTCCCGCAATGCCTTGTCAGAGACAGGGACATCAGAAGTGGGCGCGTTTTCTTCTGCCATAATTTTGAAGATGAATCAATCTCGCACGGGCGCCAACAATTCTCCTTAGTAGGTCAGAGAGGCGAGGGGCTTGAGATTCGCGAGGTGGACCCACCAGCTGAGTAAGCCGCAAATCCGTTTCCGCGTGACGTCTTGCCCCGATCCTCAACCATACCACGACGCGACGAAGATCTAAGACCTAGCCACGCCAACCAAAAGGCCTTCGACATCGCGCTCATCCACCATCCGCTAAGATCACTAGGTTCTCTGTGATTGTTTGCACACAACTTGGCTTCAATGGCTATTCCCTAGTCCTATGCATAGCGCGTTAATACGCGTCGGATACGCGCTTCATGACATCGCATACCTACCGAACTATCCCAAGCAACAATTATTTCCCTCGAACAGCCTCCGAAGACACTTCTACAGGCTCCTTCCCGATAAGCTCTTCGTCCCTCGGATGATCCTAACGTTTCGCCAACATACGTTCAAATTGCTGTCGTCTGGCCTGTCTCAATTTCGTAATTGAGCACGCGTTTTGACTCTGCGAATAAGCTCGTTTTCTCCTAGTTGTACCACATATGCTAAAGGCTACTCTGAAGGTATCTGTAAAATTTTATGTCGCAACCTTGACAAGAAAGCGTTAGTTTATGCCTTCAGGACGCATTTTGTAATTGGTATAGTTCACTCGAAATGAGCTCACTCGCGCTATGCAATGCAGAATGGCAGAGGACACTAAAACTACCAACAGATCTAGCACCATATGGGGCTCAGGGGCATAATGTCCATCACGTTTGCATCCACGAAACCTGCTACATCTTGGCGGTATCATTGACATGCGACATGTGTATGAGAAGGCAGGATTACGTTTTCCTTGCTACTCATTGGATCACCATGAGTAGCTCGATTACCTTGATCCGATCCATACCCGCCTGTGCGACACAGAAAATATGCCAAGCATTATCTAACAGTATAGTGACGTAGCGCGCCGGCGTTTGTTGGGCATACATCGGGAAATCAGAGCGAGAATATGCCTCAAGCTCTCCAACGAAGACCAGCAATTCTTCTACAGTGAGCAATCTTATCGGGTTGTTCCGCCTGTGTGTTGTGCGATCATGGGAACTTGCTGCGGAAAAGGCTGCCAAACCGGGGAGCGAGAGGAGTCTCCGTTGTTCTATACTCCACCGCCTATTGAGAAGCCTACCAGTTCTACCAGTGCGTTTGAAAATGACAGCAATGATGCTGAAAATACGGGTTTCTCCGGCCCTACAGCCCGCGGTCGTACCTCGTATTGCACCCAGGAACATACCCATGTTGCTCAATCGTGTACTTCCCGTATACCTGATCCATTCCTTTCAAGTCTTTTCGGCTCTGAGGTCTCGGACCTTGAACTAAAGTCATCACCGCTTGGGCAACAGACAAGCCACGACAAGCAAGACCTTTCTCGCAACATGTCTCTTACAGGTAGTTCTCTCACCTGGTTCGACAATACTTCCAGCTGCCCAGCCAAACACCGCAATCACCCGTCTGGCGATAAGCCTCATAAGTTTCTCTATACGGGACCAGTCTCACCGAGACCCGTTCCACCGTCAATCTCCACGATTGAGCCAAGACCCACACAGTATACCCAATCAATAGGACAACTCGCTGGATATTCAACAAGCGAGGAGGACGAACTAGAGACAAACTTGATACGAGGCGCTAAGAAAGGCCGACCCAAGAAGGCCATTGCCTACAAGTCTTCTGAGTTTGTTGCAAGTGACAGTAGTGAGTCCGAGGTCATCCGTCCTCCATCTCATCAGGTCCGCTCTTCACGAACCACATTGGCAAGAAGCAAGCGACTGCAAGACCCAGATGTGAACACTGTTCCACACCTCGCTTCCCCTAGCAAGCTTGCTGACCAAACCCGTAAGACGAAAAATATGACTGCGAAGAGAAGAATAAATACAAGGGGTGGTTTTGTTGTGGACAGCGAGAGTGATGATGAGGAGAGTGACCTAAGGGGTCATGATGACAGTAACAACCAGTCGAGATCGTCCACTCGACAAAAACCCTATGCATTGGAGCCACCACACTCTATCCAGGCCAACTCCAAAAAAGATTCCAGTGCAAAGCCTCTGCCAACCAAGCAGCTCAACAATAGCCGTCTCAACAAGCTTTTGGGAAGAGTGAAAGGTGCATCGACTACTTCCAGACAAGAGCAATTACTTGTCCATACACAGTCACCTATCACGACAACCCCAGCCTTCTCGACCTGGAACTCGCATCTCACCGCATCACTTGGGCTGCAGCAGTCAGCGCCTTCGCAGTCAGCTGTTAGCCTCAATTCGGACCGTGCTAAGTGCTCCGCCACGGCTGGTACAATGAAGGAGGTGAAAATCCTTGGCCAGCAAGCCAAGGTTGTAGGTTCATCGATGACCAAGACTGATGGTAACATGTCTTCAATCCCTCGAAAGATTCCACCAACCAATGCTGTTGTTACTGGCAGGACGTCGCTGCAGACCAGTTCAGTTTCTACTCCTCCGACTACTGCTGCCACAGGTCCATTCTCCAGCCCACTATCCAGACAGCGCAAGTTAGTACCGGGCGCGAACATTGCTCGGGAGCGCAAGAATGGCATGTCAGACAATAAGACCTCTCTACCTACACAGCCCAGAAGTCTTCTCCAATTGACGTTAGACGAAGCTAAAATGGGTACCATGGGTAGCACGCCAGGTGCGCAGCCTCAAGTCAGCGATCAATACGAACAAAACATAGCTAGAGGAAATCTGATCTCAATAACGTCGGCTGGCAAATCTGTAACTACACCTCAGTTGTGCATTGAGAAGCACGATATAATGGCAGCCAATGCGAAATCCAAGCAGTGTTCTTCATCAACATCACCGAGCCCGAAGGCATCGGAAGACTCAGCTTCGCAACGAGAAGAATGCCATACACAAATCCCCGATACATGCCCCAGGAAGTTCACACCAGGTATATCAAAGGCAAAGGCATCATCCTCGAAACCTGCATCATCTACACCCAGACGGCCAGTCCAGAAGCGAAAGCTTGACAGTATCTCCGGCGGTCCTAATCGCGCCTCTACCGCCGCACGCAAGAAGCCTAGTTCAGCCCTTGAACCTCAATTGAAGCGACCCGAAACTATACAGGCAGTATCGGAAGTTGACGCCAGTTCTCGCTCATCCGCAGCTCCGAAAGCGATTGTACGCAAGACACCCGCAGAAGCTACTGCGAAGAAGGCCGCAACCAATAACCCCGTCGAGAAGTCGAGGATATCTGAGATGAAATTGCTTTCGCAAGCGAAATCGTTCGACCGACCTGAGGAATTTGCGGCTGTTTCTACAAACTCCAACTTGAGTAAGCCTTCGAAATCTACCAGGCATGCTTCTGTGGCTCCTGATACTGCAACGCCTGCTCAGCATAACAATGCTTCCAACAGAGTTGTTAAATCTTCATCGGAGATCAACGCTTCCTTGGAACAACTGGCCGCGAACGAACCTGGTGGTGCTATCCAAAGGCCGTCTTCCACAGACGAAACACGCCAAATGGCAGTTACACCTTATCCTGAGAAGGCATTAAGCCTTTCGGTGAATGTCCGTTCAAAGAAGATGAGACAATCTGCTGAACCAGGTATAGGCATCCGTGAACAGCATGGGTCTATCTCTGCAAGCTCGCCTGCGAAGGCACATCCAGTCTTGGCCGCTGAGTCTATACTCTCAGCTACAAGAGAAGAGTCTCTATCCAGTTCGTCGATGACTATGCCAGAACCGGTTCCTTCGAACGAGTCTCAATTGACCGATCTGACAGAATCTGCAGTTCTAGAAGCAGGCTTGCCCGTATCAACTCAAACTATTGAGGATGGGGCAATGCACTCTGGAGAGAGACCAACAAGCGATATAGAGATGGACTTCGACAGTGGTGGAGTCACAGCAATAGTCGCTCAGCGTGACACGATGAGTGCTGGCAGAGTTTCAATCCCCAGGGCTGCTAATGATCATGACCCTCCAAGACAATCCCAAAAGCCTATAGAAACCACGGACGGTTTCCCCCTGACGACCTTGAGTTCCGAGTCGCCTAAGCATATGATCTCAAATGCACCCAAGATCGCTTTGACACCATTCGTAACCGCTCCTGTTTGTAGCCTACCTTCTTTGGGAGTCGCAACGGACTCCGAAGAAGACGTCCTACTTTTATCTTGTTCACCTCAGGTGTCCAAGGAGGCGCAACCCTACTTCGAGTATTCTGTCTTCCAAAAGGTGTGGTCAAGCGAGCAAACTGAAGAAAGCGTCGCGGCCACCGAAACGACCGTACAGCCCTTCACCAGTATCGTTGAGGCAAATGCACAGGCTGAAAAGACATTTCAAAACGGCTTTGCGCACTCCTTCGACCCCCTTTTCGAAAGCCGCACCGCGCGCGATGAATATGGATGCTCAATTCTCACTGGCTCCGCCACACCTTTTGATAACCCCATAAAGAAGATTTATTTCAAGATCTGGGTCCAGCGCGACATTGTTTCTAAATTCGCTAACCAGACGCCACAAACACTGAAGGCGACATCATTCATCTCAAGCACCTGCTACATCCTGCGCTTATTCAATCTTGCTGAGCAAGCCGATACCGAAGGTTCAGATGCTTCCGACTCGGAAGATAGCGATTCTCCAGCATGTGAGCCAGTTCGGGTGTATCAGTCCCACAGCCGTCCCGAGATATACACTACTCTCGATGCCGCTAATCGCGCGGCTCGCGCTCTACAAATCGAGCTCAGCCACGAGAGAGAGCCGAAAGACGAGTTTAGCAGGGCATTTCAGGAAAAGAACTTGAAGGAGCTGGATACAAAGTTGCGTGAACTTCAATCGAGGGAGCTGGACGGTGGGAATGATGGTTGTTGGAAGGGTAAGTTTAATGCGTGTGGTCTAGGGGCAGACACCTTGGAAGTGGTAGTGGAAAAGACTAGCATCTGCGGAGCACGTAACCTTTGAAATGCGCGCGTGATCGGACAGACTGTGGTAAGACGAGTGCAGATGAGATGTATGATGGGCAAAAGCTGGTGGTGTTTACAATTTTCATTCTTTTCTCATCTTGCTTGCGTGCTTGGTCTGCAGGGCACATTTTCCCAATCGATTGGAATATTCATACCTGGAACTGCGGGGCGAGTAGTATATGGCTTTGAACAGTCTATGGTAACTTCCTTACAGTGTCTGTATCATAGATCTCCAATTGACGTGCTTTTCATAGAATCTTGTCTGTACTTTTTGTTTCTGGTTGATTATCCTCAATCTAAGCCGTGGATAGGAAGCAACCAACACGCAAGAACTGTTGTGCTCAAACAAGGGATTGTGATCAACCCATAGTGCATATGCAGGAGGGTGGTGTACGATGCAGGTGACTTGCTATCAACAAAAAGCAACAATCAACAAACACACACCGGCTGAAGTGGCGTGCAGCCAGCCGGGCTGCGCAATAGCAAAAAGACCACAACAACATAACACAGCCCACTTGCAACGATGAACCCCGCAGCGGTAGCACTTAGCGCATGTAAACAATCGATTACAAGGTTAGACAGCCTCATCGGGATCGCCTCCGAGCGGGGGTTGGGGGCGCCACAGTGGGTTATAACAGCGCCGAGGTACCGACTACAACGACGAGTTCCAAGTTATTACAGTTTCAGCATCAGCGCTTGTGAAATACGATGGAGGCCCGTGTGTTTTTGGTTAACGGTTGTTGAGTCAGTCTCCACTGCCGGCACTAACCAGAACCAAAATTTGAGGATCGCGATTCAGATACTGCAGAAAACAAGGAAATCCTGACT
>Ga0058698_10000285_pt1 | contig 29995 bp, 24 predicted proteins | sample AgamicAsSfe_FD_67288 | JGI IMG/M metagenome (GOLD analysis project Ga0058698, IMG submission 67288) | Agave microbial communities from Guanajuato, Mexico - As.Sf.e | ecosystem: Host-associated > Plants > Phyllosphere > Phylloplane/Leaf | place: Guanajuato, Mexico | collected 2012-05-30
CCCATCGCCCTCGTCGCCCTCGTCGCCCACGTCCCCCGCCACAGCACTAGCATTTGACGCCGCTGAAGGCCCGCTAGATTGATTACAGCGTGCCTGGCAGGTCGTCGACTTACATCACAAGGGGTTAGCAGCCTCGCAGGCCTAGATCCGTGCTGCGCGACTGGAGTTTGGCTCATCTTGGCTGTTGAGTCGCTAAGCCCCCTCCGGCTAAAGCGCGCATAAAACCTCTGCTGCATCCAATCTTTGGGCCGCCCGATGCACGCGGAGCACCTGGCCGCGAGCCTTGGTCGCAGCTTGTCTGTCATGCACCAGCGCGAAGCATTCGAGAAGGCGAAACTTTTTTTCTTGTTTCGCTCCCACGCTTGGAAAACACCGCACTTGTTGGTCGTTGAGCCCGTCTATTGAAATGCATAAGCCTACCGCAGAGACAGTCATCGCAGTTGTGCCTCTCGATCGATCTTTGAAATCGTCGATAATGATCCAACTGTTACTCTGGACGTGTCCGAATAGCCCACTGTTATCTTGACCAGCTAGCGGCGCGTGAAACCGCTACAGCACCCACTCGAGCGGCGCAGCAAACACAAAGGTAAAGTCTATGCAATCCTCCGGAACCCATACGAAAGCAGATACGCCGGTATACGCCCACGCGACGAACGATACGATCTGGAGACGGTAGGGGGAGCCTGAGATTAGATAACGCACGAATGATGAGTTGCCGCAACGAGGGTACTGTCGCTTCAACGAGCCGCGCACGTGCGTTCCGCTCAAGCCAACACCCCGCTAATGCAAACTGCTGGCAAGCATCGCTTGTCCTACAGAGCTACTGTTCCTAGCGACTACGGTACTATGATGCTGTCAAATGCGCGATGCGCGCCATAGTAGTACCAACGCCTCCCCCCCAGCCTGGCCACAATCATGTCATATGATCTCGCGCTTGCCGACAGCCATCTAGGCCCAGGCTGGCGCTGTATAGACTCGTCGATAGACTCTTCGATAGTTTTCTTTACAAGCCTCCAACGTTCGTCGACAAGGTTATTTGTATTGAGCTGAAAAGCAGCCAGCTCTATGAATTATCACTTTTTTCTTATCGCAAAAGTCCCCAATGCTGCCCGATCAGAAATGCCGCGCCGACGCCATGCCATGCCATGCGCAACTATCAAGGTGCGCGTTTGCTTGCTTCCTGCTACCCCCCCAAGAATAGCCGCATCATTAGCCTACGCTCTGGGCCGTGTACCCGCCCTCGTCCAATCAAAACTCCGTCATCCCAAACTTCTAGTTCGCTGCACCTGCGATTTCTTCTCTCTTGATGCCGGATCGGTCGCACATGCCCTTGAAAATTCCGCCTTGGTCGTAAAGATTTAGCGGCGAGTCGAGCTCTGCAATCAGCCCTGCGTCCATGACGCAAATCCTGTCATAGTTGATAACTGCCGCATGTTAGTCGCAAGTCCGCATGCAGTAGGTACATCGATTCACTTACTGGTCTTTAGTCGATGGGCAATGCACAGCAGCGTCTTGCCCTTGAACCCATCCACAATCTGTTGTTGAACGTTAGCTCATGTGTCCTGTAGCACTGGTTGATGACGCAGTTCTTACCGTTTGCTGAATCTTGGCATCCGTCTCAAAGTCGACGGAACTAGTAGCTTCATCACAGACAATAATCTGCGAACCACGAACAAGTGCGCGAGCTAGAGCCATCAACTGTCTCTGACCTAGAGAGAAGTTGAGACCCTCTTCCTCAACCACACTGTCGAGGTGTATCCTGCCAGAATGGTCGTCCATGGTTTGCTCGTTGGAAACAAGATCAGCCTGGCGCAAGGCCGACCAAAGCTCCAGGTCGGAATGTTCGTGGAAAGGATCCAAGTTGGATCGGATGGTTCCCTTGAAGAGCGTCGGGTCCTGTGGGATAATGGCCAGCTTAGAGCGCAAGTCGTGAAGACCAATCTTGCCAATATCCACGCCATCAATTACAATCGAGCCACCTGACAGCTCTTGCAATCGGAACAAAGCCGACATGATGGACGATTTACCCGCTCCAGTACGACCAACAACACCAATACGCTCACCAGCGCGGACGTGCATGCTCAAGCCCTTAAGCACCAAGGGTAGCCCATCGCGGTATCGCATCTCCACGTTATCGAAGACAATCTCGCCGTGCTCGGGCCAGGTGGGGCGTACCTCACCCATGTGCAGAGGCGCTTCTTCTTCAAGTTGACTTCCGTAGTGATGGATGCGTTCAGTCGAGTTCATGTTGTTCTCCACTTCAGCCAGCTGGCGGACTGTAAACTGAATCATCTGCACAATAGTGAGAATGTATGACAGGACTAAGCCAGCGATGCTAGGATCGACGGAGAAACGGCTTGTAACAACCAGGATACCAGTCGTGAAGACGAGCAGGATACCAACAATGTCTAGACGAACACTCAGCCAGCGCTGGTTGGCAAATGTAAGGTAGTAGGCGCTGTTCATGTCGTCTACGGCATCGCGAACCGACTTGGAGAATTGATCCTGTAGACCGTACGCACGGATGGTCGGGGTGCCCATGACGGCTTCGCCGAAGCGCGAGAACACTGTGCTACGAAGAACGGCTTCGTGGCGCTTGACCTCGCGAGCAGAGGACCGGTAGAAGGCTGCCGAGAACATGAACATGATGAATAGCGGACCGAGGGCGATGGCATAGTAGTAATAGTACGAGATGATGAGAATGAAAACACTGTCATCCACGTTAGCTCAAATCCTACCAGACGTTTACATCTGTAAACTGTACAACTTACGATATGATCATGGCGAGCGTCAAAAAGTACATGCGAATAGCATCCGTAATGGTGTTATCCATAACGTCAATGTCCTTACTAAAGCGATTCGTAATGCGTCCCAGTGGCGTGGTATCGAAAAAGGACATGGGCGCGCGGAGCACACGGGTGATGGCTCGGTGCAACATGACTTTGCCAGCTCTAGTACCGAAGATGGATACTGAGAAGGAGAAGAAGAACATGAAGAGCGCTTGACTGAAACCGAAAGCTGCGTATGCGCCAATGTATGCACCCTCGGAGTAACCAAATTTATCGGATGTCCAGTAGGATAGCCAAAGTGAAGTGACGATGTTGGCGCCTTGGGATAGAACGAGGAGGATGAAGACAAGTGGGCCGACCCAGATGCCACCTCCGGCTTTGATGTACTCGATCCAGACTTCCCAGCTGACGCTCTTGGTTGCGCGCTCTTCCTGTTGCATCAACGCCGCCTGTTTCTTCTGTTTCCTCTGCTTCTTGGTGCTCTTGACCTCTGCTTCGACCTCGTCCTCATTGACTTCAACGTCCTTTTCCTTCTCCTCCTCCTTGGCAGTTGTGCTCATAACCTGTACAAAGTCCGCATTCTGTGCCATGAGGTTATCAAAAGTATCGATGGCCTTGACCTCTCCTTGGTCCACCCAGATGATCCTATCGCAACGGCTGAGTACGTGAAGCTGATGGGTAGCAAGAATACGGCACTTGTCTTTGAGCAGACCGCAGATGGCGTTGTCCATGATGTGACGACCGACGTGTGCGTCGACAGCACTCAGAGGGTCATCCATGAGGATGATGTCCGCGTTGAAGTAGATGGCTCGAGCAATATTCATACGCTGCTTCTGGCCACCAGACACTGTGATACCACGCTCTCCAATCTCCGTCGCATCGTTATGCGGTAGCATGTTCAGGTCAGGGCGTAGGGCACAGGCATCCACGACCTGGTCGTACCATTTTCTGTTGAATTCCTTGCCGAAGATAATATTCTCTCGTACCGTGGCGTTTTGAATCCAAGCATACTGCGGGCAAAAAGCACGGGAGGCACCAAAGATGACCTCGCCACTAGTTTTACGCATGTCTCCTGCAAGAGCTGCAAGCAACGAACTCTTTCCAGAGCCTACGCCTCCGATGATAGCCACAAGCTCGTTTCGTCCAATGTTGAGGTTCAACCCCTTAATCTCAAAGGGTTTCTCCTCCTCCACAGCGATGGCATCGGAAGGTGTTGTCTCACCACTGCTCTGTGCTAGCTTCGCATTGGCCTTGGTCTCCTTCTTCTCCTGCTTAGTCGGCTTCTTTCCTGGCGGTCCACCTGCCCCCTCTTCCGCATCCTGAGTAGGATGACGCTCCCAGGTGAAGTTTGCGCCCTTCAGCGTCACAGCGTCCTTGGCGTCATAATCCCACTTTCCACTCTCTTCCGCTTCTTCGGCTAACAAAAATTCTTGGATACGTTTGACAGAAGCGTTTGCGTCGATGACTTGGCCAATGACGAGTGGCAAGAAGTTGAGGGGGATACGCATAGAGTTGAACAAAGCTAGCGATGAGAAAATTGGTGCGGGATTGAGATTGCTGTTGACCTGGGAGTAGGTGATGAATGAGATCATTGAAGCGAAGACAGGCATGGACATTCCGACGGAAAGAACGGCATTTCGGATCGTGAGCAAGATCTGAATGCCATGAATCTCCTTCTGCCTGATCGTCTGAATGCGCTCTAGGAAACTCGTTTCCCATCCAAAGTACTTGACGAACCGAACGCCTTGCAGAATCTCTTGGGTCAAGCTTACACGCTGGTCAGTAATCTTGTTGATGGCAACCCTTCGACGGAACAGTGTCTTGACCGCGCGGCCAAGGAGGGGCATAGCAATGAGAATGAGACCAAGACCAGGGAGAGCGCTGTATGTCAGGTTGACAAGGAGCAGAGCAGTCGTAATCAGTATACCGATAGGAGCGGTCCAAATCATATGGAAGAAACCGCTGGCTTGATCGATACGGTAAGTGTCGGTAGACATCAAATTGACGATTCGCCCATTGCCCCAACCCTCACCGTCACCTGCCACACCTGCAGCAGTCTTGGGCGATTGCTGCTTTTTCTCCTTCTTCTTCAGTATCTTTTTATACCATTTCACTTCGGCTTCGCTTCCTGGCTTGATGTCAGGTGGTGGTGCCTCGAGGACAGCCTCGCCACCTGCTTTGGCTCTCCCTGATAACTTCATCGCCTTGTTGAAGATTAGTGCAATGAGGACACCCCTAGCTTCTCCACCAATCATCATACCGCGGTACATGAAGTGGTTCGTGGCTAAACTCTGCAAAAATTGCATAGCGGTGATTCCAATGACTAAACCGATACCCTCGCCGATATTTGGCGCCGGAGCATCACTGCGCTCAGCGACGTAAGCGCGAACAGCGAAGTTGATCAAGTAGCGTAGGACGAAAGGAGCGACAGCTTGAATGACGGATGCGGATAGTTGGCATGTTCCTCCAATAATAAACTCCCATTTGAATGTTTCGAACATGGCACCCAGCAGAGGCCTCTCCTTGCCTTCTGCTCTCCGCCTCTTGAACGCAGCTTCCAATTTGTTTGCTAAGATTTCTGCACTCCGGTCGGGGTTAACCGTCCAAATATCGTTCTTTTCCAATGGGCGCTTGTAGCCCACTCTCATCAAGGGTTGCATCCATTGCCACGAAAGTCGACTGAAAAAGCCCGCAGTGTACTCCGGAGATACTTTGCGCTCTTTTGGAATCGGTGGTGGGTTATTCTTCAACAAATTAAGTCGTTTGTAAAATGGCTTCTTTTTCCGTATTGACTTTGTCGCATTGGATTCGCTATCGCTTGCTTCCGAGTACGCGCTTGTGCTGGACTGCAATCTCGCTAGCGTGCCTCTTGAATTGCTGTGACCGTCTTGTACTTCGAAACCCTTTTCTTTGGGTTCTGTCCGTATCGGCTCGTACTCTGTCGGGTCCTCTGCTGCAGCTTGCGGATCTACAAGGCCAAAATCCTTCTCTTTCTCGTTCTCATCCAGCGATGACGTTGAAGGTGATTTCGCCATGGCGGCTTAGCGGCTGATTTCCGAAGACCGAGGAAGGATCGCGGTGATCGTTTTGTAGGGCCGATGATGAGAAGAAAAAATGCTCGGCAACCGTTTTCCTGAACGTCACTATTAAGTTGTAAGGTTGACGACCGTATTAGCTGTGAATGAAAGGAATGACCAACGCCACGAGGTGTCGCGAGATGACATGTTTGCGAGTGGCAGGCAATTACTAGTCTATATGCCCTCGGAGGCAGTCATGAAATCAGTGCATGCACCGCTCAATAGCTAGCGCGTGGTCCTAACGGAGATAAAATTCACCAATGAACGGCTTGTACGAATGGATGCACATTATAATCCGGGGTGCTAGCATCAAGAATATTCGATTCCTTCGGGACATAATGCGACCCGATGTCCCGAAGAGCCTGATATTAGTACTGCAGCAACTCCACGACACTGCAGACCGGTGAGGAGAATGCGCTTCGGATGACAAATGCGCTCTACATGGACGCGCGAAGGCCGTGATTTTGCTTTGGCGTCTCCTCGACTGTTGCTTTGAAATTGCTGCCAGTGGATTCGATGTCGTAAAGGCTTGTTGACACGATCGGACAACAGTGGGGCCATCGCTTGTCGATGAAACGGGGGCAAAAAGCATGGCCTAGGCCCGACATGCCGACATGTGGATTAGTCGTGCCCGTCACCTGGCTGCACGGACGAGGTTTCCCTTCAGCTGGGCACATCGCGGCCATGACTGCAGTATTGGTTGAGATACGGTATCCGAGCGTGTATAGTGTGAGCTCCCGAACACACGAGGCTGTCTGTTGTTTGTTCGACTTGCCGGGCGTCAACCTTGCTAAGATTCATCTAATCCATTGATCTACAAAGTGGCAGTACGCATCCGCGATATTGCCATATGGTACATGTAACTCACAGCGCTTGTAAATGAAACGTTTCCCGCAGCCGTTGGAGCGCATGCAGCACAGAACGTCTGGCACCCCTCCCCTTCCGCACGCTTCGGACTAAGTATCGGTCCGTCGGCTCATGTGGGCGCACGTGGCTGCGAGTCCTGTGTCTGACGCATAGAAAGCTTCTCAATAGAAAGCTTCTCGGTGCTGAAAAAGGTCCGTAGCCAGTGTCGGTGGTTATACTATAGTAAGAGGCCGGAGGTTGTGCAAGCAGAGGGCGTAAGATGTGTAGTAGCCATCGATTACGCCGCGATACGGACCTTACTTAAGTACCTAGGAGTGAAGGACGAGGAACAACACCATGACCATGTCGCTATGCACCGAGCCAAGCCACCACATCATCTGAAGCACTCGATTGTCAAGTTGTAAAGCTCCGGCTCCATAGCTGGAGCCTCATCGCAAGATACTTAGAGAAGCTTGCTGTTGGGCTTCATCTCAATAGTGAGGCGTTACGTTGCAATCAGCACTAGCAACAGCCACAAGCGTGGATGCCGATGCGAGTATGCTTACTGCACATTTAGTAGTGACGATGGAGAGTTTGAAAGAGGAGTAATCAAGTCAATGGTGTCCGATGCACGACAAGATCATGTCATCTCTTAGCATGATATCTAGTCCGTCAGATGCTCCGGAACCGTCATAGTGCCGAGCCTCGCGCTATGTAGACATTTCTGTAATGGCATAACAGCGCAAGTACGATCTATTTACAGGTTCGTAGCGGTCATAGCGTCGAGGCAATCTCATGGGGTATCGTAAGAAACTAAACCACGTTCCTAGTTGTCCACTCCGATGTGGACGTTCTTCTCAAGTCCGACAGCTGAAGTGAGCACTTCCTTCTCCTTCTCACCTTTCAGGTTTGGCAGCTCCTCCATAGCCTCCTTGATGATGGACAAAGCCGACTCAATCTCCTCCTCAGTGATGACCAGCGGCGGCGCAAGGCGGATAATGTTCTGGTGTGTGGGTTTCGCCTGTCCATCAGAGTCAGCACCGTCAATCTCTTTCATATGCATAATTTTGAGGGCTCTTCCTACCAGTAATCCCTTCTCTTTGCAGAGCATGCAGAGATCCCACGCGCTATGTCCGTTCGTCTTGCTTTCGTCAATCACAATGGCGTTCAACAGACCCTTGCCGCGAATGATCTTGATCATGGGGTTGTTGATGTTCTTGAGACCCTCTCGGAACTTGTTGCCCAATGTTTCGGCGCGCTCAACCATGTTCTCTTCTTGAATAAGCTCAAGAGCCCGGATCGCGACAGCAGAGCCAAGTGGGTTACCGCCATATGTTGAACCGTGAGTACCAGGCTCGATAGTAAGCATTACCTCCTTGGAGCCGAGAACGCACGAGACGGGGTACATGCCACCTGAGATGGCCTTGCCCAACAAGACCAAATCAGGTTTGATGCCACTCCACTCATGGCAGAGCATTTTGCCTGTCCGCGCGATACCTGTTTGGATCTCGTCGCAGATGAGCAGGACGTTGTGCTTGTCGCAAAGTGCCCTGATTTCCCGAAGGTAGTTGTCATCTGGCACGACGATACCGGCTTCGCCCTGGATGGGCTCGACCAGGAAGGCAGCCAGGTTCTTTCCATGCTTCTCAAATGCCTCTCGCGCATCGTCGATGTTGTTGTAGCGTATTGGCTTGCCAGTGGCGGGGCATACACTTCCAATACCTGGTAGGTAGGGACCGTAGTTGTCGCGAGATTCGGGGTCGGTGGACATGGTAATTGCGGCAAACTACTATAGTGTTAGTTGAGGTTTAAAAGATGAGCGAGAATGCATACTGTCCGTCCGTGGAAGTTCTCCTCTACAGAGAAAACCAACGCCTCGTTCTGCGGGACACCCTTGACTTTGTATGCCCATTTGCGTGCGACCTTGACAGCCGTCTCGACCGCTTCGGCACCAGTGTTCATGGGCAGGATCATGTCGAAGCCGAACAACTTGGTGGCATACTCAGCGAAGCGCGGGAAGACATCGTTGTAGAAGGCGCGACTGCTGAGGGTTAATCGCGAAGCTTGCTCAGTGAGAGCCTTGACAAGCTCGGGGTGGCAGTGGCCCTGGTTGACGGCACTGTAGGCGGAGAGGAAGTCGAGATAGTGCTTGCCCTCAGGGTCCCAGACGCTGCATCCGCTTGCTCTTGAGAATACTGGACTGTGTTATTCATGTCTCCAGAAGAACACGTGTTGAGTGCATACCAATGGGAAGAGGGTGGTAGTTGTGCGCTGCGAAGTCGGCCTCTGACTTGATGGCCGCCTGCGACGACGACGCATGGTACTTGGAGGGATCTGGGGTGCCTGTAGGGTGGAAAGAGCGGGCTGTTGGCTTCAGGGCGGTGCCATTTCCATTCGCTGCAGCAGTGTCGTTGTGAATCGCGCCTGGAGCCATGATGGAGGACAGTGTTGATGCTAACGTGGGGTAGTGGGGAAGACTATCGTGGTTGCTCAGGAGTGTGAGTTGAGGATGCAAGAGACAAGAGCAGATGCGGCGGGCTTCTTATTTTCAGCCTTGGTTGAGGGTTGTGCCGTGTATCGCCTCCAACTGTACTTAGGAGACAGCCTTCGTAAGAGCAACTGGTGTTATCGCCTCAAGATGCCTTTAGAGGAATGCGACCAACGAGCGCCTCGGTTGCGGGCGGGTTATGCATATAGCGCCGCTGCCATTGGCTCATGGCCGCCGGAGGAACATGGTGCGCTGGTCTGCTGCGAGCGGCGACGGGAAAGAATCGCGAGAATGCGCAAACAGGGAGGAATCAAAGTTTGGTGATGAGGTTGCACCGACGTGATAGACATGGCGCGTCGTTGCCGGTAAAAGTTACCTCTTCTTCGTGTCTTGACGCGTTGCGCCATTTTCCCGCCTGCTCGAGCAATCACAGCATCGCAAACTCCGACAGCACCACCATAAGGTCGGCTCCGATAGCCTGTATTCGTCATGTACTGCCATGACCTTGTGCGACTTTCCGTGATACCACACACGAAAAGTCGTGTGCACAGCTACCATACAGTGTCTTACGTCCCCGCTCTGTTAGTTTATCGCGCCCCTGGAGGCTTGCAGCGGTGGGGGCTGCCGAAGACGGAACTGCCCAGGTGGTGTCGCTCGCAGCCACACCTAGAAATGCTCTAGGCCAACAGCAACCATCTCAGACATCAGCCCTGCTAACAAACATCTTTCGTCGCATGTCTCAACATACACTCGGCCGCACCCTATCCGTGCTTGCTACAGCCCGTCCATCGCGAATTGCAATCCCCTCAACTGTCTCACCATACACCACCATGTCCACCTCTATCAAATTTCCAGCTAACAAAGCCTCGCCAATACACTGGATCCTCGACTGGGACGGCACCATCACCAAAAAAGACACACTAGATGCCCTCGTCAACATATCCGCCGCCGCAAATCCTGGTTTCCCCACCCAGGACCGCTGGAACGATGTCTCGAAAGCTTACATGGACGATTACACAGCTACACTATCCCAAGTCGCGCCAGACGGCAAGCTACCAACCACAGTATCGGGGGAGAAGCACCTTCTTGCCCAAATGAAACCCGTAGAACAGCGTAGTCTCCACCGCGTATCTTCATCCGGTATCTTCGCCGGCTTGACGAAGGAAGCTATAGAAGCTGGGGCAAAACAGGCTATCGACTCACGTGCGGTAGAAGTACGGAGTGGTTTCCTTGGATTCTCCAGGCATATTCGTCATGACCGCGTGGACGATGGTTTGACGCTTCTCAGTGTCAATTGGTCGCGCCACTTCATTCAGTCCTGCCTTAGTGCCTCGGGTACGGTTGATCTACCTAGCAAATCTATCTTCTCCAATGAACTTGAAAACATAGAGTCTGGAGACCCATCTACGGGCGCAATCGTCCCAGCTGCCCCCAATTGTGAAAGCCTCGTCATGTCTAGCGGAGACAAACTCGAGAGAATGGAGCGGTTGCAGGAGCTGAAGGGCCAAAAGGTGTATGTGGGCGATAGCTGGACAGATATCGAATGCTTACTGGCAGCTGATCTGGGTATTTGTATTCGAGACAGCCCCATGGGAAGTTCACAGGCAAAACTTGCAGAAGCATTGACAAGGTTAGGTATATCATGTCTGCGATTAAAGGACTATAAAGACGCTGACGAGTGGGGTGTTGTATGGGCAAGTGACTTTGCGGAGATTTGTGACTGGGTTGAGAGTAAGCCAACCTAGTCCTTCATTACAAATGAATACTATTAGTGTACATAAGACCGTATGAGTTAACGCCGGACGCGCACGCTATGTGATAAGAACATGATCTCAAGCCTCTGTCTCAACACCCCCTCCACTCCTCTCGTGGTGATGGAACATGTTTCCCACTTTCTTCTTTCCACGGTCGCCGACATGCTTCATCCAGGCCAATGTTCGTGGACCCTTCCACTGCATCATGCCCCTGTTCTTACGATGTAGCTGGTGCATATTCTCCTTGTAATCTTTCATCTTGCTGATAGGACCACTCTTGCCCTCCATGCTCAGCTTCGAGTCGATTCTTTTGCCACCGTCTTGGAGAAAGTCTGGGATGAATTTCTTACTACCGCTGTCGTCCTCACCGTCGTCTTCCGAATCCGAACTGTCCGAAGATGAGCTGTCGCTTTCGGTGTCCTTGTTGTCGTTGATTCCAGGTTTATCGCCATCTGAATCATCCCAATCGGACCACTCCTGATCATTGGTAACATCAAGAACCTCCATGACATTGGTAATGTGCTTGTCGCCCTTTGCAAGTTTCTCGTGGTATCCTGATAAGCCAGACCAAAACGTCAATGTTACTTCGATCTCGCCCAGCTTCTCACCATACGAATCAAGCACGTTATTCTCTGCGCGCTCCAGGTCACCTTTCCAGATAGTGACGCGTACTGTCTGTTCCTCGTTATCGGGAATATCCTTGAGCCATAGGATGCCAAAGCCTGGGGTGTGGTCTCTGAAAGTAGCATCCTGTCTAAACTCGAAGACAAGAGGCGCACAGTAGCGTGCCCGCACAGGGAGGCGAATGCATCTATCCTTCCTCGGAGTCCAGATAGTCTGTCCCTCTTCTGAGTGGACCTTACCATTCCGTCCTCGCGAGTGAAGCTTTGCGCGTTCCAATGGCGTGCGGACCTTGAGTCGAAGGGGCTTTAGGTCCTCCGGCACGTCAATAGCCTTTACAGAGGGTTTGATATCCACAGTTCCGTAGTCCCAGCCCAGCATATTTCTTGGTAGTTGTACCTGCACACTTCGGAAGACCATGGAGATTCTTATGCGGCCATATCCTACACCTCCAGCAAGGGGAAACATGTGGTTGATCTGGCTGCGCTTGTGAAATACTCTTTCCAGAGGCAGGTAGACAATACCGAGCAAGGCGTCGTCTTCGTGTATACGAGCATCACGAACGGCAATGTGTACTTCGGTATTGCGAACATCTCGAATGAAGCGCTCGCAGCCAGCGTTGAAGAATGGCTTCGAGTTCTTCGGCTTGGTGCGCGTTTTGAAGATTTTCTTGTGATTGAGAATGATGGTGCAATATGCAGAGGGTAAGCTGTCGCCTTCCTCTTCTTCATCTGTTGCCTCTGCGTTCGCAGAGTCTTTCTGTTTGTTCAGCGTTTCCAATTCCAAGCCAGTAATCTGGTGGATCTGGATGCTGAGGATACCTGACGGATAGTCTTCAGAAGGTGGGGACGCGATGATGAGTTGATCTTGGCGGTTCTTGAACTCTTCAGACTTTTGCTGTTCCACTTCGTTTCGGTGATCCTCGCTCGCCTCCCGAAGTTTGTCCTCTGCCTCCTTGTACATCTTCTTTTTCAACTGGTCTATGTTCTCAACATCGGGGTCTTCGTCTTGCATAGCAAGCTGGTCATCGGTGATTCTGGTTTTCGAGAAATAACCCAAGCTCCAGCTCAGTTTTCCAGGCATGTCATTTCCGCTCTTGAGTGCTCTGAAACCATCTTCTCGGTCGTGCATTTTTCCATTTGTCTCATCACTCTTCATCAACTCTTTGAGGTCCACCTCTATACGTCCCAGGTCGTCGTCAGCAGTGGAACGGTCGGAATCCCACAACTGCAGCCTTAGCTTCTCATCTACGTTCAACTGGTCAAAGGTGACACAGACAAAGCAGTGTTCGTCCCAGTGGGGATTCATGTTTTGCTGGAGAACACGCGTCGACCAAAGCGGCTTTCCGAACTTGGCCCATCCCACGCTCACATAAGGGTCTGCAGAACCACCAAAAGGACCGATCTTGGTATCGCCCTCTTTAAAGTCGAATGCGTATTTGATACGCACCATGATAACACCCTGTGCGACTGTGTCCTTCTTGAAGTCGTCGCCCATCAACATATCTTTGAGGTCCAAGGTAAGAGATTTGGGTGCGACATACTCGGCCAGTGCTGCATCCATGGATGATTGCACGAAGCTTGAGATTAGAGGCACGTCCATGAGATTTGGTCCTTTCTTGATGAGTGGTACACACGATAGCGTCACTTTGGGCTGGCCCATGAAGGCCATGGTACAAACTGAAAAGAACGGAGGATCAGGACAGAGCTGCAGACGGAAGCGCATAACGCCAACTACACCAGCGAGATCGACCCAGACAGCTAAAATGTGTAAGCAAATGAGTGCCATCTGGGAACGCAAAACTTACGTATCTTGATATTGCCTGGCATGTAAAATGCCAACAATAAATGAGCATGTTTGGCGCGTGACTTGATACCCTTTCCTGTGGATGGTCTGTATGCGAAGGCAAGTTCCACATTTACGAAATCTCCATCTTCAGCCTCCATTGTGTCCTGTTGTGGTTGGTCATCTTGGCCTTGGCCGTTATCATCGCTATCCTCGACAGTCCGGTCGCCCTTCTCTTGGTCAGGAGACTTCAAGTTTCCATCGGAGCCTACAGATCTGGCAGCCCCGCCTGTAGGAAGCCATCGGACACCAAGGATGCGAAGGGCCTCGCTACCTTGACCAAGGTCTTCGACAGCGACCATACGGACCATACTGGGGAGAGAGGCTTGCATGACATCCTGCAAAAGTTAGCTTGTATATTGAGTGTGCTGTGGATTCTGTACCTCGAGTGTATCTGAAATGCTGGTAAACAGATCCGGATTGATCAATGGCCATATGGACGCAAACAACGAGTTCAACCACTGCGTACTTTCAGCAGTTTGAGTCTTGGCCAGTTTCTGACCTCTTTGTCTTTCCGCCTGCCAGACCTCAGCATCCCACACATTTTTGATCTTGTTCTCTGACCACTGTCGCATGAAGAGTATGATGGCCGCAGAGACGACTGCCATAGTGCTGAGTTCAGTGGCCTTCCACAACTGTCTTCCCCAGCCGGTCGCGTGGCGCGTAGGCCAGAACAGTGTGTTCACCAACATCAAGCTGATTGCAGCTGCTCCCACACCAACAGTTACAGCCTGCATATAGACGGTTGTGATCTCGCTTCGTGTCCTATCGAAGGACGGAGGCGGGAACAATGCCTGCATACCAATATGTGAATCCTGTGATTCTTGCCACTCATCATTGAGATGCTCGTCGCTCTTGTTGATGGCGTCTTTGCCAGTCATCGTGCGTGGATCTGACCCTACAGGTGGTGGATTCTTTGCAGTGCTCTTCAGCTCTCGGTCTGTGTAGTCGTGGATTTGAATAGGTAGATGGGTAATGGGATCCGTGACTTCGCGATCTGCACCATCGGCTTTGAACTTCTTCATATCCTTCCGGGCCTGCTTAGGGTCTGACGAGGACATGCCGTCCTCCGTTGTGTCCTGCAATCCATCTTCGCTGTCCTGGTCTTTCGCTAGATTCTGATCCTTCTTCTCGGGCGTGTTCTTTCCGGCGTGATCGTCTGCAATCGGCTCGTCTAGCTCGATGTTCTTGTTTCTGACTGGATATGGTCCATTGCCGTCGTTATCCAACTCTACGTCTTTACCATGCCTGAAGACGTTGACGGCGTCCCCCAGCCGATCTCGTGTACTTGGTTCGTTACTCGCGCCATCTGCATGGCCGTATGCGTCTTCTCTACGCTGCTTCTCTTCGCGGTATTTTTGGACTGTGGGTATTGGATTATGCGCATTGTGCGGCCGTCGGTAGTTTCTACGCTGGGCGTCCACGTCCTCGACGCCGGACATGATGGAGCAGTGAGTAGTGACTTGCGTCGGTGCTGGTCAAGGTCGTTCGTAGCGAGGGGCTGACCTGTGCAATTAGTGGTTGGCGGCGGGGTAAAGTCGTGAATTCATTAGCCGTGAGAAATCGTAAGTCTTGGGAAGCTTCGTGAAACCTGTCGCATTGGGAGGAAACAGGAAAAGCGCAAAGACAGGGAATGTTATGTTCTATTCACGATTGACGTAGGTACAAGCAAGGGAACGTCGCATAACCTGTCCTTGAAGCTCCACTTGGCACGCTGCACGCGAATCATTTACAGCTGCAGGGCCGAAGATCCGTGATGAATAGCAGGCCCCGTGCATGATCGAATGCTTTCCTGCGATGACGTCGTGTGTGCCCGCAGTTGTGCGTGTGTCAGGCCACTGCGAAAGGCAGCTTTTGACGGCTTGGCATGATAATTGCGGGGATGCCGATATCCGGGCGATCGAGGCAGCAGGCAGTTCACCGAGCGACCCACTCACGCCACGTCAGCCACCACATTAGCCACCGCTTCAGCCTCACTTCCAACTTGTAGCGTTCTCAAAGGCATATACCAAGTCCTAGTTCCAGGAATTGCAGATATTGAAGCTCACGCTTACTTCTGGGCAAAAACTCAATTGTACTCGCACCAGGGGGTATCATTTCAGCTTCTACCATCCTACTTTGATCGGGTCCCAATCAATTGCTCCATATCCGCACTTGCTTGTCGGCACCACCACTCCCAACCCTTTCACCATCTGGACTCCAATCCAACGCAAACACCTGATCCTTGTGCCCAGGCAAATCCTCCTTTAGTTTGCCAGTCCTCATGTCCCACACCTTCAGCGTCGTGTCCTTACTGCAGCTTGCTAACAGTCGGCTGTCCGCAGAGAAGCAGGTCATGTATACTGGGCCGACGTGTGCCCTGAGCGTGTTGAGGAATTTTCCGTCTCGTGCTGACCATAGTTTTACGTGGTTGTCCCATGCCGCTGACGCTAGGAGTGCACCGTCTGGTGAGAAGGTGACCTGGTTGATCTGCTTTTGGTGACCTGTCATTCTTGTAACTGGCTTCTTGCTGGTCAGAGGCGTCCACAATATGATTGTACAGTCCTCTGAAGCAGTCGCTAAGCGTTCCACTATTTCTCCGTTGATGGTAGCAGCTTTCTCAAAGCGCGCCTTGGCTTTGGCGAGCTTCTCCTCAGGGCTAGAAGGTACCTTGCGTGTATGGTCGTGATACGATGTACGCAAGACAAAGTCTGTTGAAAGTGCAAGATGATTGACCCAATGCGCGTGTCCTGATAGGGTATCGACAAGCGTGCCCTTCGCAGCATCCCAGACCTTGATGGTCTTGTCGTGAGACGAGGTGTATATCCGTCCAGTACCACCCCACTTAACGCATGTCACACTGCCCTTGTGACCAGATAGAGCATAGTCGATTCGGCCGCCTACCGCATCCCACACTCTTACTGTGCCGTCTTTTGACGAAGACGCAACTCGTGGCCGGCCAGCCTCTTGTAGGTGGTAGGGCTCCCAGGAGAGTGACGTGATGAAGCTGGTATGACCTTTGAGAGCAGGTCCGATCTGCTTTCCGGTGTTTGGATCCCATATCCGCACCTCGTTGTCGTAGCCACCGGAAGCAAGCAGAGAGCCGTCGGGCGAGTAGCTAACTGCTAGAACCCATCTTGTGTGCCCCTTCATCGTGTGCACTGGTGTTCCTGTGTCACAGTCCCATACCCGCACCGTCTTGTCTCCACTACCACTCGCCATTCTGCTCGAGCTAATTGGCGAGAAGTTGACTGTTAGAATGTTGTCACCGTGGCCCGAAACTGCTGCCGAGCAACGTGAAACAGCTTTGACTCGAAAGACTGCTTGCGGCGCATATTGAAGTACTATCTCGTTTTCCGCTGACGCTTTGCCAGGCTTGACCAATGCGTTGTATAAATCGTCCTTGTCGGCAAGCGCCTCCGTCGCGCCATCGGGGAAGAAGCGGTACGGTATCTGATCATCGGCTTGGTCCTTCAGGTTGTTGAGCAAGAGCTCAAGATTCTTCGTCGACGCTTGCGATAACGGTACAGTGAGCACTGGGATACTGCCACTCTCGCCTGTGGCTTGGTCGACGAAGCGCACTCGTACAGTGCCATCGGGTATCGTAGTGTCAATGTCTTGTTGTTGGCGTGCAATCTCGGCTTGCTCCCGTTTCTGACGTTTTGACGGAGGTGGGTACTGGGTCGCCATCTTTCAAATACTTTGCAGTACGAAACCGGAGTTAATAGGCAAAGCGTTGAAGCTGTCTTCTGCTTGAACGCCCTCACTGCTATGGGATTGGGAAAATAATTTCTAGGTGTTATCGATAATGGACGCGCTAGTAGTAGTGGGGCAGCGCGCTAAGCTGTTTCCCTGTGGGCGACGCGCTTGCCTTCTCTTGTTCCGCCTTTCGTCTCAGCTCTAGCAGCGACACCTTTCAGTCACTGAAGCTCATGATTCACGCAAATGCTCAACGGCTAATCTCACAGCACTAACAATCATGTTCCACCCACCAAGGTCCTCGACCTCACAGAGCACCTCTGCGTCTACGTCGTACGGATATGGTGACTATATAACCATCACTACGTCCCGTCCAGGTACCCGCAGAAACACAGGTAGGCCCTCGACTGCACGACCAAGAACCGGTGCCTCTACTATCGCTAGAGTCGAGGCTCAGAATGTTGTCTGTGCTATTGCCGAGTCTCGGGGGATTTCACCTACCGTTGGTCTGGCCTTCGTGAACCTTGACACAGCAGAAGCAGTACTCTGTCAAATCTGCGACAGCCAGACTTTCGTCCGAACTGTCCATAAACTGAAGGTCTACGGCCCTTCCGAGATTCTGATCGTCTCTACTGCAGCGAGTCCTAGGTCGAAGCTCTTCTCTATCATTGAAGAGAACCTTGAGGATATCGGCAGCAAGTTGACTCTACTTGATCGGCGCTATTGGGCTGAGTCGACTGGATACGAGTACATTCAATCTCTAGCTTTTAAAGAGGATGTCGAAGCTATCAAGGTCTCCGTCACTGGCAACTACTATGCAGTGTGCTGCATGGCAGCAGTGAGTGTCCTTCCCACCCATTTGCGCATACTATGGCTAATTTCACAGGCGCTCAAGTACATTGATCTGGGTATGGGTATGGTCTTCTCCCTTCACTCGCTCCGGATGAGATATGAGCCGTCAGAAGGATCGATGATGATCGATGTGTCCACTATCTACTCGCTCGAACTGGTCCAGAATCTCCGTGATCCGAAGTCAAAAGATTGTTTGTTCGGCCTTCTTAACGAAACGTCGACACCCATGGGCGCACGGCTCCTCCGGAGCAATATTTTACAACCACTTACTGATCCAGAAGTACTCAACACGCGATACGCTGCAGTGGACGATCTGACCAAAAAGGAAGAGCTATTCTTTGCAACACAGGCAGCGCTGAAAAATTTCCTCGATGCTGACCGCATACTGACCGCGCTAATCATCACACCAAGCAAGCCAACTCTTCAGACAACGGAGCAGTCTATCAATCACATCATCATGCTCAAGCAGTTCATAAACTCCGTACGGCCTGTCTTCGAAGCCCTTACTGGAACTAAGTCTGTAATGTTGAATAACATTCGCGAGATTTGTGCACCAGAGAACGTCGCGCCTGTACAAGAGTTGATCGATCACGTCATCAACGAAGACACCACGTACGCAAGGCAGCCTCTCGAACTGAGGAATCAGCGCACATATGCCGTAAAATCAGGAGTCAATGGTCTACTTGACGTTGCGCGTACTACTTATAAGGAAGCCACAGAAGATGCGTATCAACACTCAAATGAGCTCAGTCGTAAAACACAGTCTGTTCTTACGGCAAACACACTCGCTGACTTCAAGAAGAGGAGCACGATATTCGACTCGACCTCAAATATGACACAGCGCGCCAGTTCTACATGAAAATTGCAACGTCCGAGTTGGAAGGCAAAGTACTACCTCCAGTATTCACCAACGTGATTCGTCGCAAGAAGAGTATCGAGTGCCAGACACTAGAGCTCATGAAGCGTAACCAGAAAGCACGTGGTTATGTATAGTTGATATGGGTTTTACTAACGGCGCCAAGATTGCTGTTTCGCACCAAGAAGTCATTCTCATGAGTACAGCTAAAGCTACGAACACCATGCAGTATGGTTACTGATATTCACTAGGCGATGAAGCAGTTGAGGCTCTTATCGACAAGGTCCGTAGTCATATGTCCATCATGTTCAAGATCTGCGAAGCAGTAGCGATGCTAGATATGGTATATATGATTGAGCAATCTATGGTGTCGATAAAGCTCATGGGTAGTAGGTTACGGCATTCGCGCATTTGGTTACAGTAAACAAATATAGTAAGCAAACTCAAGTCTATAGTGCCTAATGCACATTGTGCTAACATGTCCTCAGCTCAGCCACGACTTACTGATACGCTAGCTATCGAAGCGGGACGACACCCGATCAAGGAGAAGATCATGCAGAGTAAATTCGTCCCAAACGATGTTTACGCGACGCAACAGACAAGGTTTCAGATAGTCACTGGTTGCAATATGAGTGGAAAAAGCACCTACATAAGATCGGTCGCTCTAATGACTATCATGGCTCAAATCGGCTCTTAGTACCTACCCTTCGAATTTCATGGTATGTCTCTAGGTGCTAACCGGATCCAGCGTCCCTGCCAATTACGGCTCGTTTCCCATTCTACACCAGTTGTTTGCTAGATTGGGCATGGATGATAACATCGAAACCAATGTATCTACATTTGCCGCAGAGATGAAAGAGATCGCTTTCATCCTACGTAATGTTGACCGGCGTAGCTTGTGGGTGATTAGACTCCATTCGTATATCGACAGTACTGATAACATAAAGGGTCTTGATTGATGAATTGGGTCGTGGTACCAGCACTAGAGATGGCTTAGCTATCGCCTTAGCCATCGCGGAAGCCCTTGTTTCGAGCCGAGTACGTATGTCTATCTTATCTCTGCATCTTGCTAATATGTCAATAGGCTCTGGTATGGTTTGCGACTCACTTCAAGGACCTTGCAATAATCATGGGTGATCGTGTCGGAGTCCAGAACCTGCATTTGGCGGTAGAAGTGAGATCATTTCTGTCCTGCCTAGGCCAAACCACTTACCCTTTCAGATGGAAGATCCACACAGCATGACAATGCTTTACAAAACGACTCAAGGGATTGTGCAGGAGGTACATTATGGTCTAACGCTTGCGCGCGTCGTCCCACTTCCACCTGGGATTGTGGAGCATGCCACCTTAGTTGCGCAGAAGGTCGAGCGACATATGCTGCAAAGGAAGAAAGCATCCGGGACTGTGCTCAGAGAAAAGCGGCGTAAACTCGTCCTAAATCTCAAAGAACATCTCATCCAAGCCCACACAGGGGTGTTAGAAGGTGAGGTTCTTACTGCTTGGCTCAAGGAACTGCAAAATGAGTTTGTCAGACGTATGACTGCCCTCGAAGCCGAAGCTGCAAGCACAGATCAGGAAAGCCAGGATGAAGATGAAGAGATGATGAACAGGAACGACGAGGACGAAGACGAACGACCTGACACGTACGCCAGCCCGTCTGTCATTTCGGTCGACTCGCGTGTGAGCTCAACACAATCCAATTCTACCACTCGAGCCATGTCAGAAGCCTCTACCTTGAGAGCGGTCTCTAGCAATGAGCGCTAGCAGTGTAAATTGTTCACTTTTACAAGCTGTACGATATACATGTACAAGGCGAAACGCCCATCTTGAGAGCGTCACGAATTATCTAGTATGTCGATAATTGGCAGTTCGCTGCAGTATCTGCTCAGATACGTGAATCAATCACGGTGCGCTTTTTATCTTCTTCTCTTATTCATTCTTCGAAAGACACAGATGATCGATTGTGCCTGTATGACTGTGCTGACGGCGGGCAAATATTCCAGCCTTCCATCAGGCAGTGGCCGAAAAACATATCCATTACAGAATTCAGTAACGCGCCAAAGAGCTAAAGTCATCATTTATCATTCCAACGATGAGATTCCCAGCGGAATGAGAAAAGTTCGTTCCGAGTCGATCTTGCCGATATCGTCCAGCCCCACTTAGCATGAAGCATTGAGGTTTCAAGGTTGCGATTGGAGCGCGCTGCAAAGTGCGGGGGCTTATCGTTCCTACTTCCACCTCGTTCTCCACTCGGAACGGAGAACCTACATTTGAACCTCGCTACGCAAGATAAGCGATCATATACATACCCTCACCACATCAGCAATGTTGTCGCTTGTCAGAGCACGCTAGATGCATACATGCGGTACAGCCGACCCAACATCCTAGTATTCGGAACTCGGGTGCACTGCTGCTCGTCATCATCCAAAGGGCGTCCTCAGCCTGCCGAGTTAGCTTCATATGGCGTTGTCTTGACTGCACACACACACCTGTAAGAACATTAGTTATAGCCGTCGTCTGCACTATCTTTGTGTTATCCGTCAACCGACAGCGCCATGCCTCGACCGAAGAAGCCCGGTGTTGAGCCGAAGAAAAGATCGCGAAACGGCTGCTGGTAGTACCCCAGGTCTCTAGAACTTACTCATTCGTGCTCACTCAACACAGGCCATGTAAAGCTCGAAAGGTAAAATGGTAAGACGTGTTGCTTCGACGCCTCATGATGTGCTGTTAATAACTGCTTGTAGTGGCGAAGAGAAACCACGATGTACCAACTGCGAACGCCAGGGGGAAACATGCGATTACAGTATTAGACTGAATTGGGGAGGCCGCTCAAAGAAAGACAGAAGGGGTACCGGGTCCGATGCTTCGAGCGCAGCGTCCGGCAGTCCGTATGAGTCGACCTTTACGTTTGAAGATAATGTTTTCTCGTCCAACCCCGAGACATACACGCGGCCACACCATGCGCGATCAAGGTCCCAAATCTCCCCACCCAGGTCGTCGACACAAGCTTTTGATCCAGACTTGACGCGGAATATGCCGCAAGCTTCCAACCGCAATGACGCTGCAAACGATGGCCTTTACTTCCAAAGCGACATACTAGCCTCTACACCCTATACTCACGCACAATTTCACGCATCTATCTCAGATGCTACCAACTCCAGTGATATTGGCTTTACTCCCAATGATACTGCGATGCCACCGCCACTCTCAGGTTCAGTAGATCCCATGAGCAAACGCCAGAAGTATGATTTTCCTGCAGATTTGGATACAGGCTCGCCATTACCTTATAGTCCATATCCAGTCATGCCTCTGACACCATTGTCAGTCGGTTCTGAAGGGAACGTTGTGCAGACATCATTGACACCACAAAACTCCGCACAGTCACCGCCCGATTTACGTCGTGTGTCAGTCCAGTCCCTGATCAATGATCTTCCAAAGAAGAGGCCAGGTCCATCCAACGTGGGGGCTGAGCGGGGTCGACAGTATCCAATTGCTGATTCTGCTTTCACAACCTACGGCTATGACCTGGGACTCCCTGACACCGATACTCCGAGGAATAACGACTTTTCGGCTATTGCTATATTCAGTCCACAGAGTGACACAATGGGCTTTGGTGACGACACACCGTATGGTAGTGCAGAGCCCTACGGCAAGGATATGGCCTTCGAGAGTGGAGGATATTACGCAAAGCCGGTTCCGATCAGGATTTCAAAATCTCTTGAGCCGCTACCGCCTTTGCTTATGGAGAATCAGATGAACCTCTTGTACTTCCATCATTTTATCAACCATACAGCGCGTGTCCTTGTAAACCATGACTGCGAGCGAAACCCATTTCGCGAAATCCTACCAGAGAGTAAGTGCGTAGCAATTTCCAAAAATTACCACTGACGTCAGCAGTGGCTGTACAAGACGAGAACATAATGAATCTTCTCCTCGCATACAGTGCGGCACACCGCGCACGTATGCTTAACCATCCAGAGCCTTCAAATCGCATCGCAGTCTGGGTACAAGATGTGTTTCCTAAACTGCGTGAAGCGCTCAACAACGACCCAAAAGCTATATCAGACAGTACTCTAGCAGCAGTCATAATGATGGCAAGTCTGGAGATCATATGTTCGGGTACATTCGAAGTACCCGTATCCTGGCAAAACCATCTAACCATGGCACGCCAAATGATCATCCAGCGCGGTGGACCGAAGGGAATGGGCCGGCATGATCGTGTGGCATACTTCCTTTCCCGGTGGTTCGCATACCTCGACGTTCTCGGCTCATTGAGTGGGAACAAGAACGACACGCCCCTCGGTTCGTCCTATTGGTCCAGTGAAAACGCCTCGGCAGACGAAGACTTCGAAATTGATTGTCTGATGGGCTTTACAATACGTTGCATAGGATCCCTCGCCCGTGTTTCCGAACTAGCGAAGCGTTGTGAACCCCGGCGCATTGACGAAGAAGGCAACGTTAGAGAAGGCTGGAGTCCTAGCCCCGAGGTTGTCGAAGAAGCAGTCAAGATCCGCCAAGCGCTCGAAGATGGGGTGCTGGATCGCAACATCCGTAAAGGATGTAACCACCGCTCCAGTACTTCGTCCGAATCTGAAGGTGCGTGGGACGCAACCGAGATATATGCGACAAATGAATTGTATCATTGGGCCGGATTGATTCACTTGTATCGTCGTGTTCTAGGTAAGCCGGCCATGGATCACGAAGTTCAGCAAGCGGTTCGAGAGATTGTAGGTTTGTTGTACAAAATTCGGAGGGGAAGTACAGCAGAAGCTTGTTTGATCTTCCCAATGTTTGCTGCTGGATGCGACGCACATGATGAAGGACAGAGAGAGAAGATCCTGGACCGGTTGAGGAATGTAGAGGGCTTTGGACTGAACCATGTAAGTTGTGTGCTGATGATAAAAAGGGTCTCACCCGCTTACTGTGTGTTAGGTGCCCAAGGTCAGTACGCTTATGAGGCGTGTCTGGGATACAGGCAAGCCGTGGGAGTCGCTTGTTTCTGGCGAATTTTTCGGTTGAAGGACTATACTTATGGACAAGTGCCGTATTGTGACCCATGATGAGATTGTTGATGACACGAGTCAGCGTCTCGTTACATGGAATGCTGGAAGAGAGTCTGTCCCAGAGCTACGTACCAGGCGCTTTTCGAATGGCCGAGCGCTCTGCTTTGAGACGTCATCTACCGGATATCGACATCCCTCCTTCAAAGCCGAGTGCCCATATCAGAGAGAGACAAGCAGTTATGGAAATCGAGGCAATAGGGGTATGACGAAGAATAAGCTTCAAAGGAAGCTGTGCAGAGATTGGACTGGTGTGATGTTACAGAAAGAAGATGGCGTAGCTCATGCGCATGTAAAGGAAAGCAGATTGAATGATGAGACGTCGTTGAAGGCGGATGAAGTATATCCATAAGGTACTGCTGGGGTATCGTCGGTCCAACTGATATACATGTAAACCACACCATAATGTACAAGTGCCACTTCAAAATCCCTCAAAACCCCTCACCCAGCACATCGGTATCCACCCATCAGCGACCCCTCACCAAGGCCACCAGCCACCCCGGGCAACCCTGCTCACAGCCCTTGTACCCTTGCCAACCTCATCCACACCTTCTTTGAACTCCTCAGTAACAGCATCAACCGCCTGCCCAAACTCCTCCTTCTCCTTCTCAAAAGCTTCGGTGGCCTGTCCCCACTTCTCTTGCGCAATGAGACGCTGTTTTTCTATTGCCTGCCGAAGCTCCTCCTGCAAATCGCGTATCTCGGCCTTGGTGTCGTGTGTCTCTTCGATAGCTTCGAGTTTATACCAAAGGTAGTACGACAATTGGTATGTGAAGAGGGCGCCGAGGAAGCATTTTAGGAGGGGCGAGCCAAAGGTGCCGTAGTATGCGCCCTGCAACAGATTCGTTAGTTTCGAGGAGCAACGGTGGGTGTTGACGGGCTATTAGGAGTATGACGTACTACCCGCGATGGCTCTTTTGGCGGAGGAGCCGAGTTTGGGTTTGGCGGCGAACTGGGTGGATGAGGCGGTGGTGCTTCGGCTGCATATGTTCTTCGTGATGTTCGTCCTATGCTTCTGGGTATCGTCGCGCTTTTACCCCATATCGTCCGTGTTGCTCTGAGGTGATTCATCTTGTCGCAAAGGTAACAGCTTTTATCCCCGCTTCTGAAGCACCTTCGGTCGCTGCTAGAATGAACCCCAGTAGATGGCGAGACTGAGCGTTGAGAGAGCGAAGAAGACGAGTGTGATGGTCCTGCGAATACGCGACACCAGGTATTGCGCTAAGGTTGGTGGAGCGGGGATATGTAGAAGCACCGGTGCGATGGCAATTCAAGAAAGTCGACAGACTAGAAACGGTATAAACCTCCGTTCATTATCTCCGCGCGCGTACCCAGCTAATGCCGGTACCCTAGCGCTGTGCACGGTCCACCCGATGCACTTTCCAAAGGAACACGTTCACCAAACAACTTGAACCCTTATTCCGTTCTCTCTCTCTCTTCTTCGTGCACAAGACACTACACGCTCGCTACCCGCTCTTCAGTTCCCGGAACCGCTTAAACGCCCCATATATCCATCTGGCATACACAAACCAAAATGGTACGGCACCCTCTCGAAACGCATGCAACCAAACCCCCTGGTCGCATACAACACACGGGATACTAACGTAGCCTCCAGGCGCAAACACCACAACAACGTCAGGCAAACATGCGTTTCGCCAAGGCGCAAGAGAAGAAGATGGGCCAACCCGTGTCAACAGAGCCTGTAGTGAAGAAGCGGGCGCCCCAGAAGAGCCCCATCAGCAGGTTCTGGATCAGTACGTACCCATGGCCCTCAATCGGAATTCTGAGGACTAACATGTTTGTAGTCGTTCTTGCTTTCATACTAGTCGGCGGTCTTCTTTTCGAGGTCCTTAAGCTCTTCTTTTAAAAGGAACGAGTAATGTGATGTAATTCATTACTTATCGAACGGACGAATACAAACTCAGCCTTGACTTATAGTTGGCAATGTCAAGATTTGGGGGCTGGACATACAAGGCACACGAACGGTGACCACGGCAGAGAGAAGCTTTGAGGGGCTTGGAGGGGTAGCAGGTCTAGAGACCACTTTCTTGCGTCAATTACATAGGGCAAACGGCGTTATAGAGGCAGCATTGCGGTATTGGGAGAGCTTGGAATAGCCGATATCATGGTATTGAGGTTTTGGAATCTTATCTGTTCAAGATCAAGACACATTGCAACGTGCTTGAACTACTGCTCCTCTGGCGCATCTGCACCCTCATCCATGACAACAGTCCGCCTCTTCTTTTTCTTCTTCTTGACTTTGCCTTCTACCCCACCATCGGCTTCGCCTTCAGCTACTTCTTCATCATGTCCTTCAGGCTTGACCTTCTTCTTCTTCTTTTTCTTGATAGGCGTTGCCTTTTCCTCGTCGCCGACTTCCGCCTCTGGTGGTGGCGTCTCAGCTGGATCGTCTCCTTCCACGGCAACCTTCCTAACCTTTCTCTTCTTCTTCTTGACTGCGACCTCTTCTTTGACATGTAACCTCTCACTTGCTCGCTGCATCTCGAGTCGTAATCGCTCAACTTCTTGAAGCGCCTTCTTCATTTCAGCATCCTCTTGGGTCTTCCTTTCAATATCGAGCTGTGTAAGCTTGCGATTCGATGTACCATCGTCGTCAAGGCTTAATGCTGCAAGACCAGAGCTGTCCACATCCAACAATGACTTCTTTGCTTTTCCTGGCTGTGGCCGAACAATATCATCTCTCAAAGCATCTGGAGCTGCAGGTCCAAGCGTCTCATCGCCCATAATATCGACCTTTCGCACCGGCTTGCGCGGACTCCGAGAACGTGGCAGATGTTCAGAAGATGATCCTTTACTATCGAGGTTGAGTTCCATAATCGGGATCGAATCGATGTCCAACTCATTGTTCTCTCTATTGCCATCCCGGACAATTCTACTAAGTGGTGTGACTGCTCCGCTGCCTTTGTCCGCTTCGGGATCGATATAGAATGGATCGTCTTTGTAGCGTTCTTTCCTCTCTGCTTTCCGACGCGCAATAATGTCAGCATCCAGGTACTCATCCTCGGTTGCGTTCTGGTATGATGTCGGTTCTTTATGCGGGGCATCAAGACGGTCTGCAGCCGGTGCAGCAACTGTAGGAGCTTCCGCGTATGCTGTTGGTGGCTCCGAGTAGGCTGCATAGACATCATCTTCCTCTGTCTCAAACCCTTCTGTGTCGGCTGTGTAGAGCAGATGCTGGAGATTGGAGTTGATTGGTGTGTCGAGATCGAGGTCTTCGGGCAACGGAACCTTGCGTTGAGCACCAGGAGCGACCGGGTTCAGCTCAGCACCAGAGAACAGCGCAGGTATAGCTTGTGTAAGTAATAGGGGTGGATCGGTAAACGTGTCCTGATCGGCGCTGGCAGCAGTTCCAGATGCAGCTTCTGCAGCGAGACGCATGAGTTCGAGGTACTCAACCGCTCGTTCTTGGACTTCTAGACTGGGATGCGTAGAGAGTGGCTCCAAGAAATGGATGATTCGAGCCATGAGTAGGGACATTAATGTTTTGCGCTCCGGAGTCCATGACACCTGATCATTTCCAGCCATGCTAGAGAAGACCTTAGGTATTGCTTGTAGGTACACAGCAAGGGTTCTCGAAGATAGTTGAAGAGAAGAGGGGTGTAGTAGGGACGTCATAACCGGCTCTGGGCGAGTAAGATAGTTGGCGTATTCTCCCACAAGCCAACCGGCGTATTCCAGTACACCTTGACCGCCATTGCCAGATGCTGGGAACATTTGATCTCTTCGATCAACAAGCACGAGCGACTGTGCGGCATCTATGGCTTCCGATCGGACGCTCTTTACCCGGATAGCAACATTCTGTAATTCATGTCCAATGCCGCCACCAATGTCATCTGAATGTTCTACTTCTTCCTCCTCTTCCATAACTGAGGATGCTTTTGTTGCCGGCGATACCCTGACAAGCTGGGTAAGGACGTCAATGTACCATTCAAAGTCGCTAATGTTGCTGTAAGTGTCGCGTGAGCACATGTCTAATATTCTCTTGATGACGCTGATGCGGTAATCATCTGGCAGCGGCGGCGGTTGGTCGGATTTCTGTTCGTGCTGCGGCAGGGTCTCTTCTGCGTCAGAATCATCATCACCGTAGGGCGTTATGCCAGTAAGTCTGGCCCGGTCGTTGTTAGGATCACTTGCCGCTGTCGCAATGGGTGCATTCCGAAGTTGTCGCATTAATCGACCCACGATGGCTGTGAGATTGTCTGGATTGACCATACCGACCACCAAATCCAAAGCACGCATTCGTATCGAGATGTCTGGATCGTCGATGCATTCGAGGATGACATCTTGCTGCTGAGAAACCAAGTATGGATGTGATTTGACGATCTTTTCGAAGGCGAGTAGTGCGACATATTTTACTGCAGATTGATGAGAAGCGGAACGTTGGAGAACAGTGTACATTAGCTTACGGTTTGCATCTCCTTCTATTATCATCATGCCTCGTAGTTTGCCGACACATAGCTTTGCTACCTCGTCGCCTTCTGCGGTACCTTCCACGGCTTCCAGAATGCCACCCTGAATGATACCACTGATACATTCATAAAGCAATGACATAGCAGACGTCTCCCGTATAATCTTGGTTAACGGAGGTAGCAGTTTCTTGATAAGTCGAGGTTCCAACGGAGTCAATGTTGCGAACTAAGTTTGGTTAGCTGCAGCCTTTCTTAGTATGACCTCAAGACTTACAAGTTTGATGAGCTTGATAGCCATCCAGTTATTTCCCCCTTCTACTAGGAGATCGAACAATCTTGGTGCGAGCGGTAGGAAGTCTTGGGGTCTCCTCCATCCCAGCTCGCAGACGACGTTTACGATTGCCGCTGTGACGCTCGCATCCTCGTTGTCATCTAGCAAGCGCTCCTTGATTTTGGGCCACGCAGGTCGTAGCGTCTCCGGATACACAAGAGCCAGCCGGTATAGTGTCACGACCGTCTTCTTGCGGACCATTGCATGCGAGTGCGTCAATCGTGGTATCAAGTCGGAGAGAACCGAATTGGCCATGCTCGGGTTTATGACGTGAGGGATGGCTCCGAGCGGGAGCGCGATGTATTGTGGACTCGAACTCATGATGTCCTTTTTGAGTTGGTTCTCTGCGAGCACCAGGACCTCGGTATCTCGTCGAAAGCTTTGTACTGCAGCCAAGTATCCTGTGCGCTTCTGCTTGAACTTGGAGCTTGACATGACTTCGAGGACGTTGAAGCTAGCCCAGGACATGTCGTGGCCGAACATCTCGAGATAAGTGAGCTTCATGAGTGCCGTGGCCTTGAGGTCCATGTCGTTGGTCCTTATTTCCTTGCGACATTCTTTTATGCTCTCGGCGATGTATTCGCGTTCGCTGCCCTTGTGGTTTCGGAGGCCCCGAATGAGGTCGAAGAGGGATTTCTCGAACCTGCAAGGAGGTCAGTCACTGGTTGATGCAGGCCCGGGAGCGTGGGGTCAGATATACATGTTGGATGTCGCTCAGGCAGTGTCGCGCAGTCGTGTGTCTGGGTAGGGAAGCGCGCGTGGAGGGGTAGACGGGCGGCGTGAGGGTGAAGGTGGTAGGCCACTAGGCATCGTCATTGGGATGCAGTCGTCATGGAGCAGGCGTGTAGCGACGTGGAATCGGGTTGCATGCACTCGTCCGCAGCGAAAGCGAAAGCTACGAGTGTCAACAAGGTTGACGTGCACTTGGTCGATTCCAGATGGGGTCGAGACTACCGAACGCCCGCTAGTTTCGCCGGCGGAAGCTTGGGACAACATCCCCAACGGCTTACCTAACTCCACATGCTTCTCCAGACACTCTGTCGCCATTGACACGCACTCCACACCCGTCCGCGACGCAAACAATCGCCAACATGACACAAGCCAACCTTCTCTCTCCACCCGCACAAATACCGCCGCCCACCGCCCTTGCGCTGTCCCAAAAGGCCCCTCTCGTCCTCTCTACAACACCAACGTCGAACCTCCCATGGCCCCTCTCGCTCCTCTTCTCGCGCGAGACACCCGAGACATGGACCATCCACGAGAACCTCTTCCTCTCCACACTCCGCACCGGCGACGAGAATGCCGCCCTATCAATTCTGCAGCGGCTGGAAGCCCGCTTCGGCGACCACAACGAGCGCATCGTTACAC
>Ga0058698_10000286_pt1 | contig 29825 bp, 22 predicted proteins | sample AgamicAsSfe_FD_67288 | JGI IMG/M metagenome (GOLD analysis project Ga0058698, IMG submission 67288) | Agave microbial communities from Guanajuato, Mexico - As.Sf.e | ecosystem: Host-associated > Plants > Phyllosphere > Phylloplane/Leaf | place: Guanajuato, Mexico | collected 2012-05-30
AGCGAGGTACGAGAGACGCTCCGAATTCATCTGCGAACCATCTGCTGATACACGACAAGGTCATCGGCCATGACGCCACTCCCTCAGGTCTCGCCGACGCCCTCAAGGGTGCTGAGATCGTTGTCATCCCCGCTGGTGTTCCCCGCAAGCCCGGCATGACCCGTGATGGTGAGCATGGAAACGGCGCATGTTTTGGACACAACTAATCATGCAACAGACTTGTTCAACACCAACGCCTCCATCGTCCGCGACCTCGCCAAGGCCGTCGCTGACCACGCTCCCGAGGCCAACGTTCTCATCATCTCCAACCCCGTACGTTCATTTCAATCGCTTTGGCGCAGATCCGAATTTTGACAGTTTTAGGTCAACTCCACCGTCCCCATCACCGCCGAGGTCTTCAAGTCCAAGGGCGTCTACAACCCCAAGCGTCTCTTTGGTGTCACCACCCTTGACGTTGTCCGTGCCTCTCGCTTCATCTCCCAGCTGAAGAACACCGACCCCGCCACCGAGAACATCACTGTCATCGGCGGTCACTCCGGCGCTACCATCGTTCCCCTCCTCTCCCAATCCGGCTACAACCTTGAGGGCGAGCAGCTCAAGAACTACATCCACCGTGTCCAGTTCGGTGGTGACGAGGTCGTCCAGGCCAAGGACGGTGCTGGTTCTGCCACTCTCTCCATGGCCATGGCCGGTGCCCGTTTCGCCGAGTCGCTCCTCAAGGCTGCCCAGGGCCAGAAGAACGTCATCGAGCCCACCTTCGTCGACTCTCCTCTGTTCAAGGACCAGGGCTGCGACTACTTCTCCACCAACGTTGAGCTCGGCCCCAACGGTGTTGAGAAGATCCACCCCGTCGGCAAGATCACCGACCACGAGCAGAGCCTCCTCGACGCTTGCGTCGCTGACCTCGCCAAGAACATCAAGAAGGGTGTTGAGTGGGTCAAGCAGAACCCATAAATTCCTAAAAGAATTTATGAGTGTGTACAATAATAATGACGTGAGCTACGGGTTCTGGATTGGACTGGGTTTAGTTACCATGTCGTAAACTTTGATCTGTACCTTAGCATGCCAAAATCAACTCCTTACGATTCTCCAGCCGGTTGTCGCTTAGCTGTGACTACCTTGCACATGTACTGACGCGATTTCAAGCATCCCGTTTCCACGACTCAACGTCTGCAAAATGCACGGACAGCGCCAAGTTCGATACAGTAACCGGTCACGCTGCAACATTAATAGAGCGGAACGCTCCAAGGCTTATCTCCATCAAGCTGCCAAGCTCTCAGTGCCAGGCAGTCTCACTTTGGGTGACGTGGGTGGACAGCCAGAAGCGAGAATTGCTAACTACATTCTCTCGTCCGGATCCTACGATAGAAAATCAAGGTCGAGGACTCTCGCACGCGATAGCGATTCTATTGGATTTCTTGAAACATGTCCCGCGCGATGTACATGCCATGTGGTGTTGGAATTTGTAGCCTCTTACACCTACGCCTCGCACTGTTACAGTCGTACTATCACTGTACAACATACTTACCCTGTTAGACGAGAGGCGGCAAGATGGCATTCATCGCTTCGAAAATAAGCTGGACCTTTCCCTACGGTGGTCCTACTAACTCGACACTTCCAGCATCCTATACTTACAACACCACCCGATACGCTATCGAAGAGTACCTATCGACATACCAGAGCGATACTGATGCACCAAGATATATGCACGGCGAAGACATTGTCCAGTCCTCTTGGTCTGGCATCGACACTACTGAGGGCCTAAACCTGGGCGTTTACTGTCTTACATGCCCTGTGCAAGGTGATCAGGATTCGCATGCATGTCTGGATTTCAATCAAGCAGATGCCACGGAAGTATGGATTGATGTTGGTGTAGCAAGAGAAGGAATGGGGTCAGATGTCGAAATGCCGACCGGTAACGATGGAAGACCAGGAGATCCACAGAAGGCAATTCGCAACCGCGACTTCGCGTGTGTTTTCCAGATGCAACAAAACGGTCAGGACGAGGGAACGAGCATATCAGACATCATCCTTAGCATGGGCGATGTGACCGGTTCGCCCAACTTCTGGAACGCTACCTATCGCGATGGACAACCGCAGAGCACGATCGATGCTGAACAGCCTAAACCCCTCGAGACCGGACCGTTGATGTTCACCTTTCCTGGCACAGGGAATTTGACTGGACTGAATTCCGATGCAACTATGAAGACATACTTGGAACACGCACTACACGATCCAAATACTCAGTATTGGGGCGATGCGTCTTCACTCAAGACTATGCCAGAAGCAGAAGATCTCATCGAAGCAACATGGACCACCAACCCCAACATGGATACAAGTAACGTCGAACCACTATCGATGATGCTAACTTGTTTGGTTTGCCTCGAGCCCTATGAGGTTGACCCTGACAACGATACCCCGTCACCAGCATCACGCTGCAACGATTGGGCCAACGCCGAAGACGAGGTCTACCGCGAGAACACCAAGGATAATATAACCGAAATCACAAACGAAGATAACTTTTATTCACAGGACAACACAACCGCCAGCATCGAGATAGCCATGTTGTACCCCTCCTTCTTTGATAGCCCTGCAGATATTGGACTCGACATGTGGTTCCACAAACAACCCGACACCATGCTCTTCGCATGTGCTCTAGCCCTCACATCGGGTACACTACCGCCGTCGTCGACATCATATAGTGACATTCAGGAACATACAGCGTATAGTCAGGTCTTCTTCGCGACACAGCCCAAAGGCAAGCATACGCGCGAACAATATGTGTTCTCGGCTGCAAATCCCGGTGGAGTGCCCAGTGGACAGCAGCGGGCACGGGAGGCGAGAGAAGAGGAAGATGAAAGGCAAGACGCTGAGGCTGCAGAAGAGGCGAACCATGATACGGATAATCCGGAGACGAAGGCAGGTATCGCAATTGGTGTCGTGTTGGGAGTGGGGATGGCGGGGTATCTGGCGTGGGTGTGGTGGAGAAAGAGGAAGAATGCGAGGCTGGCGAAGCCGCAGACGCAGCAAAAAGAGGGAGAGGTGGTTGATGTAGCTGTTGGAGAAAATAAAGTGTAAAGTATGATCACGATGTATATGGTGTTTAGTTGGTACGACAACGATAAGAAAATAGGGCAAACAGGGTCACGGATGTGGTCCGAGAATGGAATTGTAATGTTAATATTTGGCATATGAAGAAGTCTATGGCCGTAAAAATAACAAAGCACGCAGGCGTAATATGCCTACAACTTTGCCTTTGCCGCGTCCAAAGTGGGCAGCATGATATCCCTCATGTCACCGGCGGCCTCGTTGAGGTAGAAGCTCATCTTTTCCTGTTTGTTGTTAGCTTGCATTCCCTTTGTTCCGAAAACGACTTGACTTACCGAACCGAGTCCCTTTGAGCAGACGTTGAACTGAATGCTGTTCTCGTTGATCATGTAGGCGATGCCCCATCCGTCGTCGATGACTTGCGACCATCCGTAACCGTTAAAGTACTCGCTTGACAACTGCGAACTCGAAATGAACCATGTGGAGCTGTATGAGTAGGCTGGGTCCTGGTACAGAGCAGGTACTTCCTCACCCTCCTTGAGGCACTTCTTCAGTCCGAAAAGATGACGGTCGACACCACGTCCATCACTAGCATCCGAAATGTACTTGACGTGTGCATCAAGCGCCGCTCTCAACTTCTTCTGGCACTCCTCAGGTGAGGCGTCAGCATCGGCCATGGCGTTGCAGAAAGCGACACTCTCGTCCGAGACGGTCCTGCATGTCTCTGTTCGGCCTTGCTGGAAGCGACGGGTAGCAGCAGATTCGTAGGTAGGACGGTTCTTGCCATAGAACTTGTGGTATGCAAGTTGGATGATCATTTGTACGTAGGCGTCAGGACTGCACTTGAACTTCTTGATCAAGCCCTTGCCGTAGCCTTGGTATGCCTGTACTCTGAGCTCGTGTGCGCCAATCTGGCTGGCGAAATGTGCTTGCGCGTCGGCAATGTCCTGTTGCAGCTCCTTGTTGATCTCGAATCGAAGGGGTTTCGGGTTAGGGAGGTCGGAGCGTACGTTGGGGTCGTCGAAGGGAAGGGCGTTGCTGAAGATTTGCTGGTTCGCATAGTCGTTGAGGCGGTGGGTGGGTGTACCGTCCATCATGGAGTGCTCGCCCATGAAACCTGATGTGCCGTTCTCGTTGACAATAAATTGGAGGGGCTTGTCGTACCAGCGGTTTGCGCCGTCGCCGTGCCAATATTGGTGTGCGCGCTCTTCGAGAGTAACGGGAGAAGCGTCGTCGAGGCAGACGATGAATGATGCGGCTTCAATCTCCTGAAGTGTTGCGGCATTGACGCTCGAGGCAGCCTTGAGCTTGGGGTATACGTCTGACCAGACATCACGGTTTTGAGACGTGAGGCTGCCGACTGCGGGTGCCTTTTCAGCCTTCTCGTAAACGCGCTTGAACTGGAGCTCGAGCTCGCTAGTGTTGAGTTGCTTTCCATTGATCTCGTGGGGAATCTTCCAGAACTGGTTCTTCCTGATGGCGATGATGTGCGCGTTCTCCTTGTAAGAGTGCTTTACGCTGGTGTCTGATGGCTTCTTGGGGACACGGCAGCAGTTGAACATGTGCTCATAGGAGCTCATGGCCATGGGGAGCTTCTTCATGTACTCGGGCTCCAGACTGCCTTCATCGACCATCTTCTTGAATTCGAGCACGGCTGTTGACAGGGCAGCAGCACGCTTTGCCGGGTTTCGCCTCTTCCTGTCATCGCGGTGCGAGTAGAAGTAGCTGACGTATGGCACGACGGGGTCGCGGTAGGCCATGTAGGCAGCATCATTCCACCACTCGTAGATCCAGTTCCTGTGTTTGGGGTCCTCTCTCCGCTCCACCAAGCGCTTCTGTAGTTTCTCTCCGGGACCACCAGGGGCTACAAATTCGTTGACGGCTTTTGTGGTCGCGTCGAATTCGTTCTGGGAGAGGAGTGGGTGAACGGACTTGAGGTATCGCTTTGCGGTTTCCTCTAGTGTGGGAACGGGGAGTCGTGGGAGAGAATCTTCAAAGCGCAGCATGGCGCCTTTGCTGTGGTCCTCCTTGTAGCCTGCGCAGACATGGTCGTCAGCTCTGAAATGTCTCAAGCATGTGGATAGAGCGTGTCCACTTACCCGCTGGCAAACTCGACTGTTTCCTTGTTGGTGCCATTGCGACAATCTATGCGCGTCGAATATTAGCATACATCCCCCCACTATACGTCTGTTTACACTGCAGCAACAACATACTCTGGGCTTTGCAAAGGCGGACTGGTTCAAAATAGGTCTGCGGAGTATCGAGGCGGGTGCTCGCGCGCGTGCAGCTCTGCTGAACATCACAAATGAAGATATGTAAAGTAACAAGGGGAAAAATGACAGAATATGATATCAAGAGTCCTAGCTTCAGCAGATCCGAGGCCAAATGAGCACGCGCTGGCTGCGATGACAAGGGTGGAGCTGTGAATTCAAGGAGCCGAGGTTGTCGGACTAAGGTTAGAGACGCTGCCGGTGACGTGATGCCTGCAGGCTTATGGCCGTTTGACCGGATGAGCACATGCGACCGTCTTTATATCTTTTGCACCATGTGCCAGAACATCCAAGACACCAAGGCCACGTTTTCCATTCCAGCCTGTTTGCGAATTGCCATCCATCCGGAGTCTTCAGCATCGCGATTCTGGGGTGCCCCGCGCTGACCTCCCCACTAAACACGGGCGCGACGAGCCGGCAATTTCGCTCAGGAGCCGAGGAAGGGATTTCTCGACCGAGCTTGGGAAACGCGACGCGCAAGGTCATCAAGAGCCTCATACTAATCATGTGACGGATGAGGCTCTGAGCATCATGTGATTAAAGAGGCTCGAGTCAGCCACAGAGCCACAGTTCGTACGAACGTGTCCGTGTCCAGACCTTTGCCCTTCGGCATCGGCGACGGATGCGCCCGAGGGCATCTATGCTTAGTACGTCAGCTGCAAGAGCAACGAATGCGACTGGTTCGTGAGCAGACACCTTCAATGCAAATTCCATGTCGAAGAGCACGTTCCCCGCACACGGGTCTGGGGGACGGGTGCTTCAAGCTGTCTGCGAAGTACACCTGCATGTTGTTGTTGACATTCGCAAGTTACCCTCTTAATCCACCTGATGACTTCAAAGTTCAGCAAATGGGATGCATTCATGTTGATTTATTGTTCTACTATGGGTCTTGCATATACTACAAAAGTATCTTTTGACCAGTTAGGTGCACGTTTAGGGAATTGTAGAATGTCAGGGCAGCAAAGTCTATGGCTAGACGACACCACTGTCCTGTTGTGTCCTTGAACAATGCCGTATACTCTTCCCGTGAGCGCTGCCCCAATACCTAGGTACCCAATGGACAGGTCGGACACGTACACCACGTAAGAACGTAAGAATGTGACGTCAAGACGCGTCTCCATCTGACGAGTATAAGCACTGCACTTCAGCTCTTTCAATGCCCTCGAACCACACCCGTCTTGTCTCATACAGCCCACAACAGCGACTATGCCTGCAGACCCCTCAAAAGACCGTCTCCTAATAACCTCTGCGTCCGGTAAACAAGCCGGCAAACTCCTCCCTCTACTCTCCGAGTGGCAGAATATCCGCCTAGCCGTCCACTCCTCCTCCTCCAAAGCTCGTCTCCAACAAGACTACCCCCGTGCTGAAGTGATCCAAGCCGACCTTTACTCCCCTTCAGACTGCGCCTCGCTCCTCGAAAATGTTACCACAGCCATCCACATAGGCCCCTCCTACCACTCCCACGAAACAGAAATCGGCAAAATGATGATTGACGCCGCCGTTGCTGCCTACTCTAATGGCAACGGGGTGTTCAAGCATTTCATATTGAGTAGCGTGTTGAACAGCCAGTTCAGTAAGATGTTGAATCATGACTATAAACGAGTTGTCGAGGAATGGATAATGGAATCTGGCATTCCATACACTATTCTTCAGCCGAGCACATTTATGGATAACATACCTGTCGCTATGCTGGCACAACAGGACAAACCGGTGTATCCTGCCCTATGGAGTACGGAAAATAGGTTCTCGATGCTTGCATTAAGTGACTTGGCTGAAGTGTTCAAGGTTGTGGCGGAGGAACGGGAAAAGCATTTTTATGCGCAGTATCCGCTTACGTCGACGCATCAGCCTATCAGTTTTGGAGAGGCGTTGCGTGTCGTTGAGGGAAAGATTGGTAAACAGGTGATGGTCGAGAAGAAGGCGTTCGGGGACGCGGTGGATGCTCTGCTGAAGAGGTTGTTTAAGCTTGAAGATGCTGCGCGGGCGGATAGGCGGAGTAGAGATACGGCGGAAAGGATGATTTTGTTCTATGATGCGAGAGGGCTGGTGGGGAACAGCAATGTGTTGGAGTGGGTGCTAGGGAGGGATGCGTGTCAGTTTGAAGAGTTTGTTGATCAGGCAGTTAGTGGGAAAGGGGAGCAAAGCACGAGATAAGCGACGCGACGGACCAGTACGCAGACATTGCATGATAATGATTTTGTATTTGCCTTCGTCTTGTATGACGAGATTGCGCTCGCTCTCCCAGTCTTGCGCGTTAAATGGTCTCTGATTGTGAACCGGTTTTAGCAGAAATGACCCCAACACCAACGCTGAACAGATAGAGAAACAGTGGCAGTTGCATGTCTATCCAGACAATAGCAATGCCATAAGAAAGACCGGAAAATTCAAGCCCGAGAATATGTTGTAAATATAAACATAAGAAACGTCGCAGTGACAGTATGAAGACAATGTTTGTGTGGTGAGTGTTTGAGCATGCGATCAATTCTTGTATCGCAAGTTGTTTCGTGACTCGGACACCAGGGAATCCGATTGTGTCTGTTTGGTATCCGAGCTGTCAGATGTTTGGAGATTCGGTGGGTAGACGTCCCGTTATGTCGTGTTTCAGATCGCAACGGATATGCATGCGGATTATGGCAAGCCGCGAAATCTCCATCATCGAATATGTTGTCGAATAATTCGTATCCTTAGTACTCCGACCAATGGCAGTCTTCGCCGACTTTCTCAAACTCCAAACTCCTGTTCATCCTTCGTCGTGCGCGCTCTTCGCGGCCAAGGCAGCAAAAGAGTCGCGCGAGGCCGCTACGCTTCCGGGGTTCAAGACCCTCGTAAGGGTTTGCTTTCCTAGTCGAGCTTGTTGACGATGCTGGGCTGAGAGGAATAGTAGCATCGGCGAAGATGTCGCGGGCCTTTTCTGATTGCTTCTCGGATGTGCTGGAGTATGGCGAAGGTGTTTGCGATGAATCCGAGGGGAATGATGTGTCGAGTGGAGAGAGCATCTGCATTTGGCGGTTTGCTCGTGGAGAGCTGGGAAGCCCACTAGGCGGTTGTGGTTGGTAGGACATAGTGTGAGATTTGCGTATAGCGAGAATGGAAGTTGCGATTCGATCTAAAGAAGAGAAGCGTATCGTTGATATATGCAATCGTATCCGGGGGTTAATGGATGTCTGTTAAGAAGCGAATAAAGCCGTTATATGAGAGAAACAATGTTTGTATGACAAGGAAAGGCACCAAGGGGACACAGAGGCGTATATGCTTATGCCGATCACCAACCTGCCGTGGCCGCAATTATATGTTACCCAGGGGGATGACATGCAAGGTCTCTCCACGCCAAGGGTCCGACGCCCTCGACGCCGTAAAATGATGGCCAGGGGCAGCGCGGGGCAGCGAATATCCGCCACCAAATGTCACCGGACTCCAGCTGTCACTGCCGCAAAATAGGCTTTTGCAGCAAGGCGAAGTATTATCCGCAGTTTCATAGGCGAGAATTTGTGTTCTTTCGTGTTGGATGTCGCGGCTCTCATCCAACCGCAACAGTCGCGTCGCGCATAACACCAACAGCGCGCTGCAAAGCGGCGTCTGGCGTACAGGCGCAGCTGGCGCGCATGAAGTTCTGAAACCGTGCCGTCTTCATGCGGTAAGGCTAGACCCAACGTTGCTATAGATCTGAGGTCCGAGCACGAAAAGAGTCAGCGAACGTGTTCCTTGGAAACGAGGCCAGCAAGGCTGTTTGTTGGGCGTGGCTCGTTTGTTTTTCCTGACCCATGTCCACTCCTTGAAACGGCTTCTATGTCGCACGTCTGTTGGAAACAAACGACGGCTCGCTCGTCAACAGACCGCGCCGCGTCTGTTGTTAATAGTGGTGCATTTCCCATGTTCATGCAAAAGATGGGAGGAGTCGTTCCGTTACATGTCATCCCGCGAATGCGCCGATGAGAGTCCACCGGTTGAAGTCGTGTGCTGACAACATCGGACCGTACAGTGTTGGATGGTGAGTGCCGGCGTGGACAGTGACATGATTGTGTTGTATGCAGTTGGAGGTAGGCTGCCATGCTGATTATCTTGCATGGAGATCTACTGACGGACAGCTGACGACATTTGGCTATATCTACGCGAGCTGGTCACTTCGTGCATGATAATTGTTGGTATGTTGCCGGCATCGCCGTGTGCGGCACAGTACCATCCCTGGGATCATTTAAACCTTCGCAAAGCTTATCTTGCTCGTGCCCAGCCGCGTTTCACAAGACACAGTGAAAACCTTCAAGCTCTTGTTGAGAGAGATGCCACGAGAATACGTAGGTACGGTTCAGATGGACTGGCATCGCTGAGCGCATCGATGTGCAGCTGTCGCAGGCCAAGTCATCATGTGCGAAAGCAAAATCGTGCGTGCGCAGCATGTCGAAACTGCCTTGCCAGGTATGTGCACTGCACGCCTTGATAGCGAGTGCGGCGTGGTCGCTCTGCCGTACAGTAGGCGTTGGGTGGCACGGTTGGACAACGCAAAGCCTTATCTAGTGCCCAATCTGATGTGCACCATGCATGCAGCCGAGATAGAGAAACATGCGCTATGGAATGGCAAATTGAACCGAGGGTAGGAAAGACAAAACCACCTCAATCGTGAAGCGCAAATGACGATGTAATCGCTATACGGACAGATACGCTAACCCCAAACGGACGAGATGTGCCCGGATCCAGACACCTTCACAACAACTGACAATCTTTCCTTTTGCCCCTCAAAAGCTAACACGAGACGCCAACATAGGTTTTCGGCTTCATTACACGACAACAGGAACGAGAATCTATTTCGGGCTCATCTGTTATGAATACGAACTATGATCATGAAAGATATGGGTATAGAACTCCGAGGCACATATTATACCTAACCAGAATCTTTGTCAGCCTGCCAGCCAAGTGATCAGCCAGACCTTAGACGCCTCGCTTGCGAATACAAACTCGAATTAAGATCTCTTTCGTGAACACATCCACACCAAGTGGTGGCTTCTATGACCTGACTGGCCGTTACGTCTCCGTCGTAAACAAACATCTATGCCGTACATCGCATAATCAGTGATCTCAGCTTGCCCTATATAATGGGCGTGGAGTCCAAGAATGCGCATGTGCAGAGCTCGTGGGATGTTCTTAGTGAGATGTCGCCTCATAGATGCTCTCGAAATCCTTGATAGCCAGCTTGTCGGCGTCCGCAGTGAGTCTCTTAGGTACTTTCAGCTTGAAGTGTTCAATATACCGTTCGACCTCGCTTAGCATGACACCCCAATGGCCACAGGTATGTGCATGTTCGATGGCGATGGTGAGACGACCACGATGCTGACCTTGAGGAGGGCGAGTTACCCCGTGCCGAAGTCGCAAGAGGGATGTGTCCGCAGTCAAGTTTGACATGGCTCTGGTGGTCACCATATTTGTAGGGGCCCAAGAGGAGGCAGTCTTGTCGGCGCTGTTGGACGTTCCATAATTCTTCAGCTTGTGTTGCATTGTACTGCGAAGGTTTCCGAGCTTGTTTGTTAACTCGGTACCATTGTCAAGGGCTCTCGCCCAGAGCTATCAGAATTAGCACCATGATTCTGTGTTCAGAACTCCTGGATTTGCTCACCATCATTTGTGCAACAACCGTGCATCCCCCTTTGGCTGCTTTGACGCGCGAGAGGAAGCCACCTAGCCACAAGAATGACAACGGAATATACTACATGGTGGCAAATTAGTAGGTGTAGAGAGTGGACGGGACGAACGAGCATATGAGCTTACAGTGGCCATCTCAAGCAGAGTCATCTCAAAATTGAGTAGTGTCTTGTAGTCCAGATTGACTGGTGATGCTTTGCAGTAGAGGGCCCGGTTGAGACCTCTCAGGGCGAGTGTACTGCCTGCTTCTAGTATTCCGTTATCGGCGATATGTGGAGGGTTCATGCGGTTGAGGTTGAGGGATAGTGGTAAAGAATATGGCGTAAGTACAAGAGCCTGGGATGAGCCTGCATGGAAAGGGGTAGCAGAACGCTCAGTCGGGAGACGGACAGCGCCACGAGGAGCGCGTCGAGGTTCCGGACCGTCAATTGCCTCTAGGCATGCTATAGTGTCAGGATCAAGCTGGCTAATGTCTACCTCACCACGCCGAAGGTGATCATCGATTTCTTTTTGGACGCGTGCTGCCTCTTTCCTGTCCTTGTTCTTGAGATGCATGGACAGCTCGACCTTGAGCTTTCTGCCTTCGTTGTTATACGCCAGCCATGATCCGGGGTCTATCGATCCTGCGTTAGTGACCCGTGAAGCTTACGCTTTCGTGTACTTACTGTGGCTGCCAACGCTTAGATCTCGGACGTGCTCGTCGCCGTCACCGTCACTGTCGCTTTCTTCGTCTGCCTGGTCGTTCTTCGCAGCCTCGGAGTTGTTACTATCGCTACCATAGTAGTAGCCCGTGTTGATGTGTGAAGTGGCAGGCTTGGGCTTGAGATTATCGCTGTTGTTGGCGGCCATCGTGGCAGATTGCAGGCGAATATCTGCGAAGGGAGGAGCACCCATTTGATATCACAGTTCCAGTAGCTGAGATTCGAGAAGCGGAGAGGCAGACCCTTAAGTTGGTGGGGTACTTACACGTAGGCGGGAGTCGTGGGAGCTTTCGCTTAGCGTCTGTGTGAAGCTATGCTCACTTTCACGACAAAGGGAGGAACAGGGAGGCCACAAGCAAGGCAATGAGGATCCACGAACCACACGAGAATAGCTGTACGGCGGTATGTCCATCGTATGGCCATGGTTAGGTAAAGCTGATAGCATTGCAGCGTCTCGACGCTGACTTCCTTGACGATCCTCTCCTCCACCGCCACCTCGATCGCCAACAGGGTCTGATACCGACGAACTTGCGCACGCCTCGTACCCTCAGGGGCGAGATTACCTAGAGCTCTCTATCATGCTGCTGACATAGTGGTTAGACATTGATCTGTTGTTGAGCTTGCGAGTCAAAGATGTTTGGTCCTATCAACCCTATGTGGACGCACACTAGCTGGCGACGAGACCCAAATGCTGGTAGTCCAGGGAAGCGATTATTGCAGACCGACGATGAGCTATGGCATAGATCGAATGTCCTTCGAAGGATGCGGATTCCGGATACCTGCGCGGCCTCTTCCGCACCATAGCGACACAGGTATGCGAACGATCAACGTGTCAACGACAATATCGAAATAGGGCTGGCAAGGCGAATGCTCCCAAGTAGAGGCGCAGTAGTGCACACCTATCGCTGGAACGCCTGACGAGCAGTCTACAAAGCATCAAAGGAGACAAAGGACGCATATCCTATCAGACATCCTATAGGAAGAGAAATCATGCTGTAACATGGCCGGAAGACACCAAGTGCAACCTGCATCAAGCCATGGAAGCATTCAGTACAAGAGCGCTTCTGAGATCCGGTTACAAAGGTAATGGTGCGATCAGGACATGTCGCCCTGCCTTTGCGGCCGAGAGACAAGACTCGTGGACAAGGAGCGACTGTCAAGAAACGAAGAGTTCTTTCGCACATATTGGAGTATGCGAGGACTTTCCGGGCGTTGCAGACAGATAGCATTTGCGAAGTTCAACTTGGCTCTCAAAGATACACAAGATGGCAAATCTGAGCATCGCTGAGAAGAAAGTATCGGAGATGCTTAGAGTGCGTATACTGATTCGTGGGCAGTCGCACGTTTTGAGCTGTCGTAACCTGGCTTTTTTCGGAGACATGAGATCGGCTTTGTGCTTGCCAGGATTTGCATGTGGCAACCCGGGGAGCGTAAAGACGTTCATAGCATGCCATACGGTCGCAAGGAAATCATGTCTATGATATCCATTCGCGTGGATGTTGAACGACAGCGAACTATAGTGATCACCAAGAGAGTTGGCTCCAGATGGTATGATCGTCTTGAGTCTGATGAGATGGGGTATTTCAGGTTTTTGACCATTTCGATGGAAGCTTGAACAACCCCACGTGCGTGTAAACCAGTGGCCGTGACAGCCGTCGTATGCATTCGCCGGTAGACTACCACAGCAGTAGTTTTGGGACGCTTCAAGAGTGGTACTCCCACTTCTCCAGTTTAAGGACGAGATGCTGCCATGGGTATGACTTCTTTTGCGACGGTAGAACGAGATGTCCTGACAGGATGAAGAGGATAGCATTGCAGCCTGTTTATCTTCATGGTACGGCATCAACATGCGAGAGAAGCCGTTCTGAGTATGCGATGCTCTGCTTGATGCCGATCAAGATCCCCACAGTCTTAAGGAAGAGCGTATAGGCTATGTGTTGAGGGTCCGTGCAACGAGACGTATCCCTGGAATTAGACGGATCTGCGCAGCATACAGTTAGGCAAACCAATCAGAATGGGCTATGGTAATGGTGAAGAGGTTTCGCGACAGTTGACTGAGCTGCATGTGGATGTATCGTGTATGGTGCAACATGAGTAGCGTTCAAGATGGCAGAGGAGCCGCCTTGCGTAGCAGCCACTGCACGCGAATGAAACATTATGTTCCCGAGCTCTTTCTAGACATATGAGAGTATGGATACCAAGGAGTAGCAATCAGCGGCAAGGTGCTTTGCCGTTACTGCAGGACCTGTAGAGTGGGAGCCGTTCTTCTTCAAGCGACGAAAACCAGGATTGAGAACCATTCTGTTTCTTGGACATGGTCAGGAACATAGGGATCCAGATGGCTATTTAGTAGCCATGTCATCTATACCAGATCTCGTACAGTACTGAAGAACGAAAATCGTGAGCGGATATAGTGATGTCGCGTAGTGCGAAGCAGTCACTCGGCAAGCATGGGCGCCATGTGCAGTCGAATGCGTACGGCTGGTCCGGTGCGGAGTCATTACTGCCGAGTTGTTGCATCAAGTCGCTTTGGTCAGCAGGGGCTTATGTGCTTTTCAATCAGTGCTCGCGTTGAGTGTAGTCGATGAATGGCTGCAACGGTGTTGCTGATAGGTGTGTGCGTGTGTAACGATTCGGTCGAGACAAGCGGCTCCACTGGCGCCGAGGATACCTGCGGAGATGGCTCGGCTTCGGCTGTCGCGACAGCGTCATCATTTCTTTGTTCTTCCCTCATCATCATCTCCCTATGAACCATCGCAATTCCGCCTCTTCAACCAGCGTGCGATATTCGACTGTCTTGTGGTGACTTCGCAACTGAGCGTCTCATAGTAACCAGTCGAGGTTTTGACGTTGTGGCTGTCTCGCGTGGCCGCGAATCGAGTTCTGGGCAGCCTTCGAGGTTCGAGGACTTAGAACATGAAGCATCGTGGATACTCAGCTCAAGGTGCGACAGAGACATCGTCTCGCGCATGCGGAAGTATAGGAACAGAGGCGCAGGAAGAGCTAGCAATGGAGTGCATCTTGAACGATCTCCTATGAGCTTCGACTGGGTCTGAGGCAGGATCGCTGCGTCACATACAAAGACAAGAGGCCGACAATGAATTGCTTTGGTAGTTGACCCTACTGGAAGTAAATAATTCACCTGGTCAGGATGTGGTCATGTAACAAGGTCAGTGCTCATCAGAGAGTCGTCAGGAGCGGAGGGTCCGCACGCAATATCCGCCACGCCAACAGACGCCACATTTGGTGCACGATGGGATGAGCTGGCTATCTTGATTTCTGGCAGATATTTGAGAAACTCCATGTTTGAATCTCTCTTCGAACCCAATTTATGGTGCAGCAAACTATCTCCCGACGTCGAAGGCTAGCGCAAGAGAAAACACAGTTGGTCTCACATCCAAGTTGGATTGTGCGAGACATGCGTATGCACTGTGTAGACTACTAATTCTACCATTGCTACACTGCTTGGTACGATGTCTCTTGTAGCCGATACCCTTCTCTGTACCTCGCACGTGTCTGAAGCTGCTGTCGTACCATCCTCAAAGCCTCCGTCACCACAGATAGCAATTTATCTCGCGACGTTCTCCAGCGGTCTTTCTTGAGTTCATATGACCCCGTTCCAATTTTCGTCGTCTTCCGGCTGTCGACGACAAGGGCCCTTCGTCGGTCGAGTTGAAGTTTGGGGTGGCTGCGCAGTCGGCTGACCTAGTTGTTGCGAAATGGAAGACTGGCCCAAGGCATGGTTATGAGCAGGATATAAGCCACGGGGACTTTGGGCAGGTCGGGGGATATCCGGCCAAGGTGTCCTTTCCTGACGCTCATTCTGCTCAGTGTGCCCTCAATGGATAAACAGCATGCATGATGCATTGTGGCTTGAGCGGTTACACCCAAAAGGATTTTTACACTCGATTACTATGGATTACTATCGATCGCTATGCTCGCGCGCCACATTCCTACGCCAACATTAGGAAGTGTCTGAGAACTCATTCCCAAGGTCTCGTCCATTTACATACGTCCAAGTGCTACCTGAATTCTTTTTGGTCCTCGCGACTGAGGGCGCCACGGCGGTGCATAAGGAAGCTCTTCGTCCCCGCTTAGCTTCCGTTTTCGAGGCTCGGGCATGTCTTCGAGAGCCTTGAAGTATGCGTCATGCCTCACACGCTTCCATGAACTACCACCCCTTCCATTCTTAAATCTGAACTTCCAGAAATGCCTAGTCTCTTTTAAGTTCAAAGAGTTTGAAAGTGCTGAAGACGTACAGGCAATCGCTTCGAGATCTTTCATGGAGATATAGCGGACTAGGACTTCCTGGATGGGATAGAGACGTAGTGCTGAAACGAGGCCGTTGCTATCGTTGTTTTCACCCCGAATACGCGTTGTAAGAAAGCTTGGAGATGGCACCTTGACGTCCTCCATCTCACTGAGCAGCCGCGCAATGCATTCGTCAAGCCGGGGAGCATGTTCGAGTTCTTTCACTCCGGTCGGACGGACGGTGCGAGATGATGACGATGTTGATGCGGAGAGCGAAGCCTCTTTGGCTCCGAGCACGACGAAGATTTCGGGAGGATTAGCTTGGGTATGGTGTTTTCCCTCGATCTGCGTTCGCCCTGCGTGTTGTCAGAAACGATTGAAAAGACAGGCATGTATTGTTCGCATCATACCGGCTGTGTTTGTTGTTCCACGAGCTCGCACTCCGTATATTCTGATGCTTTGCCCTGAGAAGCTGTCAGAGGTTGGGGTGACCCGAGACATCCCGTTCGAGTGATCCGAGTAGGTGAGCTGGTTGAAACCGTCGTCGCGGAGTATTGCGATTACGCCTTATCGGTGTAGTCCTGGCCTTCGCAGTGTTGCAGAAACAGCAGTAGTTTGAGTGGACTCGCAGCGGCTTTGTTCTTACTAGCAACGATCTAGGGTCCGTTCGATCCAGTCGCGTCGTCTGTGCTCTGGAGTCGCCTCTAGATCTCAAACTGCCCAGGCGCGCCAGACCGCGCGTCCAACCTGATTAGGGAAACATTCTAATCATATTCACCTCAAACGATGAAAGAGCGACCCTGTGGATTCAACTTGCCGCCTTTTGCGCGAGAACCTATGGGTATCAAGAGCTGGGTGAAGAAATGGCAATACAGAACGGTATGGAAATTGAGTCATCACACGCGCAAATGTATAACAATTGTCGTGAAAACAACGCACAAGCAAACTTGATAAGTCACTTATCAGAAGTTCAGAAGGTCAGCGCAGTGAATGTGAAGGTTTCATCCTAGTGGTCATACCTGCTACCCTCAGGGAGGTTGTCAAGCATTGTCGATCGACGATGTACTGGTTCACTCTGATTCCTTCGCACAGAGTAATGTGCCATCGACCTGAGTACCGGCTGCGGATGGAATTCACCATGAGATCCTTGTCTCGAGCATACGCTCCTCTGGTATTTCTTTCCTGGTTGGAGTTATATAGCTCACCTTCAACCCACCGCACCTATACTATCTCGGTCGAAAGTTACGTAGCGTTGAGTTGGCAACTGTAATACGAAGGAACACTAGCCATTGCCGATTCAACTCGATCAATCGACCAGTCGCCGTCTGATACCATGGCATCCAACCTCGATTCCTGGAACAGCTTCATCGGTGAACCCCATGTCCCGACAGCTCAGCCTATCCTCACTAAAGCCTTCATCGAGGCCGACTATACATGTATGACAAGCCAACAGATCACCTACTACTTGGAGCGTATCTGGGAATATAGTTCCATAACCACCTTCGTACTCCCCACACCCATGGAGGTAGCTGCTGGCCACCGTTACTGGCTGCCAAACGGTCTTCTAGCTGAAGAGTGGATTATGCTCTTCATATTCGTCCCTCGTCTGTTTGACCTCGCGCCACTCGAGGTAAGGACGGCGTTTGAGGAACAGGTCTACAACGTTGCCGGACATTGGCCTAGCTTTGCAGAGATCATAGAAAGAGGAAACCAAGCTTCTATGCCTCTTGATATGCTTCCGGCTACGCAGATGGCAGGAAATTCTTTCCAATATGGCTATTCCCAGCCTGGAGGGGCACGCTTTGCGGGTCCAGAGACAGCCAAGCCGATCACAGGTCCGCTCCCAATTCCACCCTCAGGGTTTGGACCTTTTCCATTTTCTCAGTCGTTTACAGCTCCTGCAAATTTGGGTGTCCAGCAATCCTCATCCCTGACCGTCACACCCCAGCCGTTACAGCCCATCCAGCCCATCCAGCCCAGCCAGCAGATACCTCAAGGAAATTTACAGTTACCAGTGGCCTCAACCACAGGCCCTCAACCAGGTACATCGACTGCGCATAGCGTATCGATTTTCCCTTTGCAGTCTGTTCCCGATGGTACAGCTGCATCTGAGCAGAATCCGGCGGCTCCGCCAATATTCACCCAACTACTCCAGGCAAGGGGTATAACTGTCCCTGGGTTTCGACCGGGAAGTAGAACTCCAACCGACAACGGGAACAAAGCCTGGAGTGCTGAGCGTATTCGGGCCTTTGTCGAGATCCAGAATAAAAGCATCCAGGAGCTGCCAAGTAGTGCATTCTCTGAACTCGGCACTGAAATGTCTAACTTCCGCACGCCTGAATCAATCGACGTGACCTGCTGTCCTTTCGAAACGTCGCTCGAGGAGAACTTCACAGTGAGTATAATTCCCCATTGTTTATATCTATCGTCGAGGGACTAACAGCTAACCAGTACTTTTCAAACATATGCACGCTCAACCGACAGATGTGTTTGCGGGCAATTGAGCATTGGCAGCCAATGCACATAGCTCGCTACATTGTGAGTGTTACTTATATCTGAGAGATCGAAGAAACAATAAGCTGATTGAGACTATTTGTAGAACTATGCACACGATCTCCAAACACCAGGGATCTTTGGTCGATCGAAAATCGGGCATCACTTCGCAAAGGCCAAGAAATGGGGTGAAAGCTACCCTGGCCATGTTCCCACTGCCTCTTTGCGCCATACTAGCACAGACAGCGGGGCGCGTGGCTCTAACAAGGACCTACATGACTACTTCCTCTATAGTATGGGTGATGGAGTGGTCCGACCACCTCGCGGACGTAAGGCGCAGATGTTAACGCTAGTCATCGAACACGTTCGAGGCGTCACACACGATCGAAACGTTCGGCTGAGCCAGGCTGCTACGTACGCGCAGAGATATAATATCACCGTGCCGGCACATCATCAGATGAACTTCCAAAACCTGGCATTCGAGGACCAGCTGCCGTCAGAAGCGTTCCTTGACACGATCAGGGACGATTACCGCACCAAGTTCAATGGTCAAGACCCATAAGATGGATATCGTTGTTCGCAAAAGATGTCAGTCATGGTTTGCTAGTGAGAAAGACATACGAATTGAGCTGCGACCGTTATGCTGACGAATATGCAGTCTTTGTGTACTTTGAGGTCCATCATTGTTACTTGCTGCTTACTGACGTTGTATTTGCTATAGTATAACGTGGTGACAATGCTTGCGACGTCTCGTAGCGCATACGCAAATGACTTGGATATCATGTCTCTAACACCCGTCTAGAGATTCCTTATTTCTCTGACTTCTGACCGATTCAATACCTCACGAATATTGCATTTCAGTTGTATATATCACTCAAATGTCTCTCTCTCTCCTGTTGCAGACAGTGCTATTTACTCCGCTTATTCTACGCAAGGTCTGCGTGAAAGCTCCGCCTGCACAGTAAATTGCTGATCAGAGTCACGATGTTAGCACAAGGCATCATCGTTGATTCTCCACTTGATGCAAATTCACTCCTGAGAGTGGTTAGTGCCATTATACCCTGCACGCGCCGCTCTCCCCTGTCCTCAAAAGCATACGATTTCTGTGGTTCGAGCGAACAGTGAACGCACGATCAACTCAAACTTGTTGAAAGCTCCTTACATCCACTCATCCTCCGCACAGTGTAGATTGACCGCGATTCACGCTCTTCCTGTCGCTTGTCCTAAACGTCACTTGAAAGACTTCTACACACTTCCTATCCGAACTATACACCGATTGGCTTTAATACCATCGACATTCAGTCTAAAATATCGAGTGCAATGGAATGTAAGTTTCAAGCCTACTTTCTTTCTAAGATTGCTAACATCCATATAAGCTTACCAAAACAGTAACGTTATGCCTGCTCTGCACTTTGGTCCTCGCATGGGGCCTATGCAAAACTTCGTCAATTCAACTTCGCAGATGACGAGCGGATTCTATCATGACAGTACGCTCCAGCACCCACCGGCCCTCCCGACCCTCCTCTGGAACGATCCAAGGGTGACGTACACGCCAGGACACTACACTCCGAGAAACCTTCGCGAAGACCACCTATTGCAGAGCAACGAGTACCACCGTCGTCGAGTTGAAGATGTCATCAAGTATTCTGCAAGATTTCAGTGGTTTCATTTCAGAAATGTGCAGGAAGATGACGACTTGATGTATTGCTTCACACCTGGACCACACTTTCGACTTATCGATGCGTGGGTGGAGATCTTCCTCACTACTCCGAACTGCTGTCTGATGATAGCTCTAGAAGAAGTTCGAGTCGCGTTCTTCGAGCAGACCGCGCGTGTCCCGAATCCTGTCCATATGCACAGAGGACCAACAGTTACCTCCACAGCGCATTCATTCAAGCGCAAAGCAGCCATAGCCGAGGACGGCCTCCAGATAGAGTGGAAATATGGAGTAGACAACAACGTGGAGGAGCGCCCAACTGAATCCCGCAAACGGTTCCGCAACGATGATACAGCACCAAGGATTGAGCAATTTCTCTCATCCCGCTCATCGTCAGACCTGGGACGTGTTCTTGAGACAGTTGTATCAGATACAACTACGCAGCACCCCACTGCCTCCCAGGCCGCCACACCCCATACACCTGTGGCATCGACAACGACAGTGGTAGCGGCACCTGCAGTGGCGGCAGCATCTCAAGTTCAGCCAACGGTACCCGTAACTGTCACTCCAGCAACGGTAGCTGTCCAGGCTCCCTTGGCGGATCCCATCGCTGCAATGATGGCCCGCTTTTCAACTAGAAATACAGTGAATGTTTCTGGTAGGGGATGTAAGGGTGTTGCGATGTCGCGTGGTCAAATTCGTGCTCATCTTGAGATCGAAGGAAGGACATTAGCAACACTTCCATCTTCAGCTAATTCCGATGATCGCCACGAGATGAGAGGGGTAGCACCACCAAGAACGGTTGATCCTACTCTAATCAATTGTGTCACTACTGCACAAGAGATGTTGACTGTACGCACATCACTCTTAGTTTGAGGCATTTGCTGACTTTGAAGCAGTTCCTTCCTTACCAGACCGTAAATTACGAGCTGTGGGATCGTATACGAAAGTCATGGTCACCGAAAGAAGTCGCTGACTTCATGGTAAGTGTCTTGGAATCTCTCTACAAGCGCGCTTGGCTCATCTTAGCAGTCCTACGCTCGTCAACTGCAAAGTCCCCGTAGCTACCACCGTACCGCATTCCACCACAATCATGACGGCCGGCCGGCCGATGTACCGACACACACTTTCACAACGAATGTTCCTTCGAACATGTCAACGAGAGGGAAAACGGACAAGCAGGCAGCCGATCGACCTCTACACGACTACTTTCTATATCATCTAGGTGATGGCGTAGTCAATTACCCCACTGGCCGCGACGCCCAGCTCCTCACGTATTGCGTTCAGCATGCCCGAAACGTGTCTCATGACATGAATGTCAGGATTTCAGAGATCGTTCAGTATGCAACAAGGCACGGAATCACCGTTCCTGCTGCCGATCTGATCCAACCTGATACCAATGTTGTCGTTGAGGATACACCTTCGCAGGCCTTCCTTGACACGATAGATAGGGATTTTGTAAATCGACACGGAATGAGATCGGGTACAGTGTAGATCTATAGACGTCAATCGTGCTATTATTCTTGATTGGAAGTTGTTGCTGTGTGAATCTCAGTTGCAAAAGCAGGCAGACGGAAGTCTCAGCTAATTGCTATGTCTCTTAGTATCACAGGCTAAGAACACGCTCATGACCTGCAAGTTTTCGTTCAGACAGTGACCAATGCAAGCAGCAGCACCTCAACAAGCTGCCTTTAGCGTCCTGGTGACTATGCATAAATTAACGAACCGCAAATTGTAGGTCAAACGCACTGCCGATCACCTTCCGAAGCACGTGAGTACGGTGGACCGATGATTCTCACGACAGCTCCCTGATACACGCGGTCTAAGCCAGAACGCGTACTCACGTGCCTATGTCCTCAATGATAAGCGACTGTATGGTCTGTGAGTCGCGCTTTCTTGCAGATTTCATCTATTCAACGAATCAATCTCGATTCAACTACCAGAGCTCTGATATCAAGACCAATCAATCGACTTCGCTGACTGCGCACAAAGCATCATGGACCCGTACCTTGGTATGTTATATCGCAATGTTCTCTCTCGGGCATCTCTGGGTCCAACAGTACTGACTATAAAAGTTCCAACCATTTCCCAAGGTTTCTACTACCAGTCAGCGCCCAGTGAGATAACTCGCGATGAGCTCCGCGCTACAGCAAGTACCCGCATACCAATCGTACGGAAGGTCATCGAGGACTTTTGCAACGCGAGTGAGCGCCTAGAACAGATCGGTGCAATGATACCCACATCGAGCGGTCTGCAGTATTGGGTGAAGGACTCGGTGACGATGGAGTCTATCCTTGTCGCTGAGTGTTACTGGCTCCTACAATTAGTGCCTGGTTATAGGTCGCGCGTTCCTACAGAAGTGCGAGTGGCCTTCGAGGCTCTCACTACGCCTGAGCTCAGGAGCCGAGCTCTACTCCACAGTCTCTCACACTACCTGCAATACATCAACTGGCGACTGATTCAGACCCTCCAGGCGCAAGGCCAAGCACTGCAGATACAAGGAAGTAGTCTCCAACCCTCTTTCAGGGCGCCAACGATAGTACACCAACCAGCGGCTCAGCCCATACGGACCATTGTACTCACCCGAGTAGGTCATGTCTTTATCCCTCGAGGTCCCCGTACATCTGGCATCCGTCCCGGAGGCGTAAGCGGCACCTATCAATACGAATGGCCCGAGTCTCGTAAGCTGGCTTGGATTTTCATCGCTCCTCGATCTGCGGCCTTACCTTCTCGCGCTCTGTCTGACTCGTATTGCCGCTTCAACAGTGTTGCACTGTGGGATCATGTCGATATCCGTCGTCTTGGGCCGAACATTCAGGTGAACCTGGTGGAAATTGTCGCAGTCAGTTGTTGATCAACCAATCCGTAACATAGTCAAGATGAACTGACAAAAGAGCAGTTCTTTCCTCGAGCAGCCTCATCCTGGAGAGCTCTGTGGAAGCGCTTCGACGCAGCAGGCTGGACTCTCTCCATGCTGCGCATGCTCATTGTAAGTGTTCATGAAATACATGTAAAAGTTCCTTGCTCATCTATACAAAGTACTGGCAGCGATCGCTCGGTACGGTAGACCTACGGGCTCACAGCTTTGGCAGTATGAAGAAGCACCGAAGAGACGCTCAGAACCACCATTGCAGTGCTGCTGGCTTCACACTCGACAGCATTAGCACTGACCGTGTCAGTTCAAATGTCGACTTCAACGATCTTCGCGACTGTTTTCTCGTCAGCTTGGGTGATGGTCTAGCACACTTCCCTCAAGGTGCGGATCAAGGGAGGTTGACCATCGCCGTGCTTCATGCTCGCCGCCACAATCATAATAATGTACGACTATCTCAAGTTGAGCAGTACATTACCCAAGTGGGCTTGGACACGCAGTATAATCTTCCAGGTCCAAGTCTTGTTTCCATCATCCAGGCTGATCAAGCGGCTCGCGATCGTCTCTTCCCAGATCATAACTCTGATCCGGCTCGCAGACATGATCCAAACTACGATCTGATCAGGATGTGGTGGAGAACAGGAGGATATTCCCATGATGTCTAGTAATGACAAGTCAGAGGCACCTGAAGGGACGTAGATAGTCCATGAACACGACTTTAAGAAGCAAATGGTACTTTCTACATTTGTTTCCCCATACAGATGTAGGAAGATTCATCTCTGCAGAAACCATCCTAGGTGTAGACATAGTGCTGTAAGAGAACTCCGACTATCCACTGACTATGTTCAAGGCCTTGCTAGCGGTGTTGCCCTATATCTCAGTGATCAAATTGAATATTGTTCTCCCTCGCGCTCGCTTCCAAAAAGTCCTGATACTCTTTCACCATCACCCTGTGTCTTCTCTGAAAATCTGCATCAGTATATCCGTCCACTAGCTTCCGACTGATGCCCATCCTCGCAATGACAAAATCAAGCTGAGACAACATCAGTGTCGTGTTGCCAATAAGCTGGATTTCGATGAGGGCTTTCGTGAAGGGACCGCTGTCAGGGCCCATGGGAAAGTTGCTCGGATGAACATGAAAGCCACAATCGATGATTGGGTAAAATATCCTGACGTTGTCGAATCCGTTCGCGTCACCAGGTAAGAAAGTGTAATGACTGGTGGTAAAGGTAGTAGGTTTGGTTGTGAACTCTTTTCCTAACTTTGCTCTCGCTTTCTCGAGATACGCGCGACAATCCATGGGTATGACGATATCTAGGCCTTGGAGACGGTACTGATGATTCTTCATGATCATGTCAGCTCTTTCGACTACGAACACTCAAACAGTCCTCGAGACCACTTACAATGAAGTTAGCTTGGAAAGAGCCTTTGATGTCACTGTGATAGAGCCTGTGTTGTATTTCAGGTATGTTAACGTGGTTGGGGAAGAACTGGACCCATTAGACAAGTATAATATACCAGGAGAAGAAGCTTTACCGTCAAGATTTCCTTCGCGGTCAACGGGATAGTGAGGCTGGAAAGATCGAACTGCGAGGGCGTCGCATAGCTCTTTAGTGGATGGATGGGCCTATACGACATGTCTGGTGGTAGCTGCCCAAATTTCGCTATATAGAATAGTTGATGCGCCGTTGACGGCCAGAAAGGCCCTCTAGGCCTCGCTTGGTGTACTTCGACCAGAGTGTTCGCAGTCGAGTTGTTGAACTGTTCCTCGACTTCGCCCTCGATATCTGAACCAGAACCTCTGACGTCCTTTTCATTGGTAGGAAGTTTTGCTGTAGTACGCGAGCGCCTGCGAGACTTTAACAAAGAAGTAGCGCCGCTAGCGGATGGCAGATGTTCTCTACCAGGAGTACTGTCAGCGCCTTTTCGAGCTGCTTGTCTGGGGGCTCTGGATGGAGGGCCGCGTTGGGAACCCGTGGTAGAAGCATTCATTGTTGCAATCGCAAAGATGTTGGCCAAGCTGGGTGTTCTTCGCAAGATTGAGTTGCTCCCATGCAGAGAGTTGGGTTGGTTTGACGAAAGAACAAGAGACTCGAGTGAGCAACACTAGTACTGTGGGTCAAGGGACTGTTGTGCAAGCTAATGTATTTGCTGCCTAATAGTGAAGTCGAAGATTCTCAAGTCAGTGATCTCATACTCCGCACATCCGAGTTGATAAACAACTAGGCCAGGCCCTGTCTTTCTCGGACTGAACACCGACAAATGCCTAACTCCATCAGCTTGCGACGAAATTTGTATCAACGTCATGTGATAGTGGTGTCGGTTGCCGTGACCGCATGGTCCAAAGAAGTTGGTAGTCGAGATCGTGGTACGGAGCCATGTTGCGCGTTCATAAACTGGTCTACACGACGCGACGCTATTTGAATATATAGAATAATAAAAGGCCAAAGGGTATCATTACCGTAGCGGAAGCGATTGCTTTCGCATGATCTCGAAACAGGCGCGCTTGAACTTAAGCGTCCTCAATATGCAAAACTACCGACCGACCATCGCGGTCTCATCGTGGAGACCTCAACTCCGGCTGTGGTTGGAACAACCCATTGGAATTGGCCGCGGTCATCTGTGCAGGGCCGGTGCTCGTACCACTCGTTGCAACAAACTCCGGTAACGCATCATGCTCTCCTGTCGGACTAGACTTTGGGATTGGTGCATGGTGATGCTTTTGTTGGCGGCGACGCCAGAAGAAAAATGCGCCGACCAGAAGCAGCGCGCCGACCACTCCCACGACGATGCCCGCGATAGCGCCTGCCCCGAGACCAGATTTATCATCCGGTTTAGGTGTTGGTACTGCGGAACCTCCCTCGGGGTTGTTGGTAGAAGTTGGCTCCCCGAGCGGGGTGACCCGTCCGTCGCTTGCAGAGGTAGTGGGATAAGCAACGAGGATTCTTTGCGCCCAGACGATACGATATGTCGAATAAATACTGGTGTAGATCGATGTGGAACTGGCATCATAGGCTGAGGTATAGGTACTATAAGTAAGAAGGTCGAATACCGTGTTTCCGCCGCTAGAGCAAGATACGGCAGGAGCGGTACCATCAGTGTAGGAGATAACACTAGTACAACTCGCATAGTCGGTATGCTCTTCATAGCCACTGACAGATGTTGTTAGTATTCGCCGAGGAACTTGTCCGGGCGTACTTACGACGGGCAGCACACTGCAGTGGTTTTGCTGGATAATATAACCTCACTCTTCATCTCCCACTGACCAGGACAGCCTGTCCCAGGAGAGAATAGCAACGTGCCACTACCACCACCGTTATTGTCTGGGAAACATGCACTGTCACGAGTGGCCTGTCCATCGGAACCGCATGACAGGTCGCGCTCCACATAGGCACAGGACGTGACTGGATCGCCATAAGAGTATGACAAGGAAGTTCCAATACTGGTGTAACTGTAAGGCGTGGAAAGGACACATGACGACTTGACAACGTTGTTACAATGGTCTGGCGGAGTGAAAGCAGTCATCAACGGTCCTGCGATCGACGTTGTCGATGCGGAGGACGTGTAGGAAGTTGTAAAAGCTGCGGCCATGGTTGAAAATGGGAGAAATGGGAAGAACGCGTGCCACATCAATCACGACGAGGCCCAGGACGAGCATTTGTAGTATTGGGAAGGATAGGGAGGGAGGATGAGGTCAAAGCGCAGCCTTGCTCCGCCGCCCCCATGCTCCCGGTACGTGGAACCATGCAAGTCTCGCCAGTGGCACTTTCTCTCCAATCAGAAGTTGAAGCTATTCGTGGGTGCTTGCAGGCAGCATGCATTTCGCGGTATGCCTTAAGCCACCTCTTACTTCATTGGCCTTTATAGGGACCTGATTGAGATGTCGATAAGAGCAGGGCGTAAGTCTATTAGCCTAGATCCCGCTCGCTTCCCGTTTCGTACAAAAGAAAATTCGAAAACCTCTGACGGCATGGTGGTTGACCTTCGCGATATCATGGGTCAAAGGAAACACTGCTGAGAAACTTCAGGCGCCACAAATGCTAGGTCTGCCTTCTCTCGCACCTCTGCCTTATGACATTGTGGCATTCGTGCAGACATGCTGCGTGGAGTACGGTGTGGGTGTGATGGTGTTTGGGGGCCAAATTTCCCTTGCTGGCATAACAAACTGGCGGCACAGCTCGCCAATATTGGGTCGTGTTGTCGGCCATGAGGCTGTGTCAACCATGCACTAGCTCTTCTCCACACGCAGACTACAATGCCGTCTTTGATAAGCAGAGATGGAAACATCGGTGTGTTATAGGCAATGCAATGTAGGGGGATGGGGAATTCTTGCGCCTCATACTGTCGCCAAGAAGACGTGACGCGACAGGACGATGGGGCCGAATCGCGTCGCAGAGATTGGTGGCGTCGACGAGAAAGAGGAGGGCCTAACCCCTCGCATTTGCCGGTGAGACTGTGGATCAAAGGTGAAGGGCATTGGATGAAGGCGTGAGGAGCGATGTTTCGCAGCCGCCAAGTCGAGATGAGATGGACGAGGTCGGAGGTATAGCGCAAGGCTAAGAGGCTCAGTCGCGTGGCGGCGAATTGCGGGGAAGGCGGAATTGGCGATGCATCAATTTTGTGGATAAGTAAACAGCAGCTACCTGGATCTGATTGTAGTCGCACATGTTACGAAAGCATATGTTGATTAGTATGCTCCTTCTTCCTGTGTTGATAGCACGATAAGGTCCGACGATTCTCCCGGGCAGTTGCCGAAGAACGCGTGATTTGTGGCTCCGAGATCCTCGGCCCAGAAGCTGCGGTTATGTGCCCCACAACTTATGTTAAGAGCTCCGCCTCCGCATTCTGTCCCTATCTCTTTGAACTTCATCCTTGCCTCTCACAAACTTCAATCTCATCCATCTTTACCTATTCACAATGACAGACCGCCTCAAGTCCATCGTCTCCCACATGACGCCCTCGGCGAGCGGCATCTCGGCCCTGTAAGCTCTTCCTTGACAAAGACGACACGTGAAGGAGAAGGCGCGATAGATAGTCAATGGAGGACTCAGTCGCTGACAGTAAACAACAGCACCACCAAGAACCCCGATGATGTTGTCATCACCCTCGCCCTCCGAACCCCCCTCACCAAGGCGCACAAGGGCGGACTGAAAGACACGACGCTCGATGGCATAATGGTCAAGACACTCAAGCAGGTCGTCGCAAAGTCGAACCTCGATCCCGCCATTGTAGAGGACATCTGCGTCGGCAACGTCTCTGACGCAAAAGCCGCCTACTACATCCGCGCCGCCATGCTCGCCGCTGGCTTCCCCAACACCACAGCCGGATCGTCCCTGAACCGCTTCTGCTCTTCGGGACTCAAGGCAGTACAAGACATTGCCAACCAGATCGCCGTCGGCAGCATCGAGGTTGGTCTGGCCATGGGCGCCGAGAGTATGACAGCAGGTGGCGACAGGCTCGAGAGGCCCTTCGTGGACGAGGTGCTCGAGAACCAGGAGGCATGTGACTGCATGCAGCCCATGGGTCAGACTTCAGAGAACGTCGGCAACGACTTCAACATCTCGCGCGAGCGCCAGGACAAGTTCGCTGCCGAGTCATACCGGAGAGCCGAGGTTGCGCAGAAGGCTGGCTGGTTCGACGATGAGATTGCGCCCATCACAACCCAGCTCAAGGACCCCAAGACTGGCGAGATCAAGACCGTCACCCTGACCAAGGACGAGGGCATCCGATACGGCACCACATTCGAGAGCCTCCAGAAGGTCAAGCCTGCCTTCCTTCCCCACGGCGACAAGTCACACGCTGGAAACTCGTCGCAACTCACAGATGGTGCCGCTGCCATCCTCATGATGAAGCGCTCCACCGCCGAGAAGCTCGGCCAACCCATCCTCGCAAAGTACGTCGGTGCCACCGTCGCCGGTCTCCCACCAAGGATCATGGGTATCGGCCCATCCATCGCCATCCCCAAGCTTCTCTCCAAGTTCAACATCACCCTCGACGACATCGACCTCATCGAGATCAACGAGGCTTTCGCGTCAATGGCCGTGTACTGTCTCGAGACACTCAAGATCGACCACAACAAGCTCAACGTAAGGGGAGGTGCTATTGCGCTGGGTCACCCGCTTGGATGCACTGGCGCCCGACAAATCGTTACTGGTTTGAGCGAGTGCAGGAGGCAAAAGAAGAAGGTGCTGCTCACCAGTATGTGCATTGGTACTGGTATGGGCATGGCCGGTCTTTTCATCAACGAGCAGAACGTTTAAAATGTATTGTATATAGCGTTTTACATGAAATCATTTTATTCTCTTCAATATTCTTCGCCATCTTCCGATCAAAGCCTAGTACTGCACAACATCATGTCCCGTAAGGTTAGGTTTTACCTCCCCTCCCTCCAACCACGTCTTACACTTGGCATACAGGATATCTCTTTCTGGTCCATGCGCATTCAAGTCCATCTTCGGTGGCCTTCCCGCCTTACTCTCCGCCCACGCCAGATACCGGTATCCACTCGGATACTGCTTGGCTTCGTTCTCCGGTATGTCAAACGCCTTGCCAGGAACAACAGGTACCATCTTGTCCTTGTCAAAGAGCAGAGTCATGAAGTTCACCCCCCATCTCCCCTGCCCATGCTTAGACAAGAAGAAAAAGAAGCGGGTGTCAGCTTCATTGTCCATCTCAACGTCATCCAGCATGATACGACACGTAATTGTAACCTTCATCTTGCTAATCGCGCGATCACCCTGGATATCGACCGTCTGCCCACAGATCCTATGCAGGATATAAGGGAAAGGACCATGGGGTGTCTGTTTCTCGAATCCCTCTTTTGAAGAAGCGATAAAGTCGTCAAGACGGCCTTGGGTCCATGATGTTGTAATGTACGCGCCAGGGTGAAACATGGAGGAGTA
>Ga0058698_10000287_pt1 | contig 29742 bp, 17 predicted proteins | sample AgamicAsSfe_FD_67288 | JGI IMG/M metagenome (GOLD analysis project Ga0058698, IMG submission 67288) | Agave microbial communities from Guanajuato, Mexico - As.Sf.e | ecosystem: Host-associated > Plants > Phyllosphere > Phylloplane/Leaf | place: Guanajuato, Mexico | collected 2012-05-30
TTTGGGGCGCCGGGAGGGGCGAGTAAGAGTCGCATGATGAGTAATATTGAGAGGATGGGTGGGAGGGGTGGTGAGTGAGGGAGATGAGGCGGGAAGGGAGCTGGGTGGAGCTGGGGACTCTAGTTGAGGTGGGTCGTGATAGAGTCAGGTGGTCTGATGAGACTGGAGGACTGGAAATGGAGAGGAACATCTTGTATAGTAATTGGTGTTGTAGGATCGAAAGGTTTATTGCAGCATTGGCGATCAATTTCAATGAGATTGACATGGCATAGCGTGGCGAGACAATAGACGGAGATACGGGAGACTAGGATATCAGATCATTAGCCAGCACAAGCTGGAATCCAGGTTGTAGTCGGCATCATCTCTGGGACGTGCAAGACGAGGCGGCTTGAGGATGGGCACAAGCATGTCGATGCTGATATATTGTGTGTCTACCTCTGCTGCTCTATGTATACTATGACCGAGTCCAGTCAAGTCCAGTCCAGTCCAGTTCGGTAGTCTAGTACGCTCCACTCCAGTCTCTATACCTACAACTTACCTATGTCTGCGTATATCTACATCTACATCTACATCTACATCTACACAAAGCCCCCATGTACTTCGACCCTTCCTCCATCCCACATCCGCCAGTGCGAACCACCCACGACTGCCCTCTCCTGGCACAAGCCCCTTCTTCGACTTTCTCCAGGGCTCCCGACTTGCAGCTAACCAATCGACGTATCGCCATTATCTTCACCTCGACCGAGCTTCACGCGCACGCACGTCCTGGTCTAGACACGAAACCGCCCATCCCCCAAAATACTCTCCACCAACTCCCCGCCCCTCGTCGCAAGGATGGAAAGCAGCGTGTCGCTCAGCCCGTGCGAACTCTCGTTACAGCCTTGTAGCCAGACGCCCGCGGTTTTGCTGACTTTGGAGGAGTCGAGGGGGATGCTGTAGTCGCGGCGGACTTTGAAGGGGTTGGTGCTGGTGTTGGGGTTGTGAGTGCTGTGCGGAGGGTCGGAGGAGAGAGGGGAAGGAGCCAGTAGAGGCAGCAGAGGCGCTAGGATGGTCTGGTGCATGGTCCGAGAGTAGCCGGCTGCGACGATCACGGCGTCGAAGTCGAGCGTTGCTGTCCTTGTTGATGACGTGCGTGTAGCCTCTGTGTCATTCATGTCGTCGTCGTCATCCTCCTCCTCCTCAGCACTCCCACCGCGACTCTCATCCCGAACACTCAATGTCACGCTCTCCGCCCCTGCCTCCACATCAACAACACGTCTTTGTGTGAGTATTCTATGCTGCCATTTGCGCTGGTCAGTCTGGTCCAGTCGCTGCATGTACAGCGTGTCGTAGATGTTCTGAAGTAGTCCGGATTGTACAACGCCGTAGTTCGTGCCGCGATTGTCCGCGAGACTCGCTGCCCTTGCTGTCGAACTGCGGGCGTAAAATGTGGTTACACGATCGGAGTCAAACAGCTCGTTGACGAACGGGCTGTCATCACTCGGTTTCAGCGCCTCGCCACGTATCAGCAATCGTGTACGTGCGTGCGGATACCGAGAGTGGAGGTCGTGGAAACACTCGGCGGCGCTTTGGCCGCTGCCGACGATGGCGACGTTGTAGGCTGCAAGAGGATCTGAGAGAATTTTGCCGATGGCGTGGGCGTAGGTTGAGGAGTGGATGACGCGGGGGTGGGATGATGGGAAGGGGGATGGGATTTGCGGGCTCCCGCCCATGGCGAGGACGACAGCCCGGCTGGTGAAGGTGCGGGTGCCGCGGGTGTTGAGGTCGCGGGCCAGGATGTCGAAGCTCTCGACCTTTCCCTCCGCCTCCTTATCCCCATCGGCCGGGTAATGCGGCGTCACCTCAACAACCTCCTGGCTGTACCTCACAGACTCCTCGAAGTGTCCCGCACACCAGGACATATAATCCGCATACTCCCGCCTCTGCGGCGTGAACGTGTCTAGATTCGTAAACTGCGCTAGTCGCCCGTGTTCATGCAGATAGTTGAGGAACGTGAAATGACTCCGTGGGTTCCGCATGGTCGCTAGGTCCTTGACGAAGGAGATTTGCATCTTCGTGCCGGGGAGGAGCATGCCCGTGTGCCAGCCGAAGTGGGCTTGGCGCTCGAGGAAAAGCACTTTTGGAGGCGTGTTTCGGATGTTGAGGAGCCCGGGGAGAGGGCGCCGTGCTTCGAGGGCGTCGTGGAGGGCGATTGCTATGGAGAGGCTGGCGGGGCCGAAGCCGACGCAGATGAGGTCGTAGATGTCGGTACGGGAGGTGGCCGTCGTGGTGAGGGGAATGGACGGGTCGACTGCGTGTGGACTCATGGTGGTGTCGTGCTGGGAAAGGACGGAGTGATTGCCCTTACTTGGAAGATTGCCACAGTATTGAGCTCTTCCGGAGGGACACTAGCCCTCGTCTCGAATATGGTGATGATACAGAAAAAGGAACACTATTTTTTTCTCTTTCTTTTCGCAAGATCGATGCGTGGTGATGGCAGCACAAGAGCACACAATAACACGTCTTGGGTTATAAGGGCGTAGTAGTGAGAGAGCCCGATGATGACAGAGGGAGTGTATAATGGAGTGTTGAAGAGCAAAATATTATTTGTAATGGGAAGCGTGGCTGGGCCGATTCGTGATTTCGATGACGAATCGTATCCCCAGTCTTCACAAGTCCGTCGTCCTCTGGCTTCTTTCCCTCCTTTTATCTCGTCGTTATCAAGAAGGAAAGTGTTTCACAAGACTTGCCACACTCTGTAGGACAGCGCGAAACAGGAGCAGACCTGAAACATGCAGACGTGGTGACAAATGCAGCCGCCTTGGCGTCGTCCTTCAGGCGAAAGCGGCGCTAACTGTTTTGAGCAAGATGTGATCAATTTGTTATCTACTTGCAATGGCCGGAACCCGCCGACGTCCTTTCTCCTTTTGCGACACCTCACCCCACCTTCTTCCACCATATATATACACTCCCTCACTCTCCTACATCTTTTGCTCATTTGCTCATATTCTTAGCCTTACTTCGACTTGTCCGTGTTTCAATCTTGTTTCAATACTTGCTCTTGGAGATTTGTATCATTTTTTGGGAAAAAACATTTATGCTGCATACATCCTTTTGATTGTGACTGAACATCGAAACATACTCTTCTAGCACTTTTTAGATATACCCTCCAGGCATTCGCGAAATACTACATCACAATGGCATCAGGCACTGCAGAAAAGAGACGGACAGTCTACCACGGCACCTTCATCCATTGCGCCACAAAGACCTCCGTTTCAATCCAACACACCACCACAATCGGCGTAGACGAACACGGCACCATCGCCTTCGTCACCCCCAACTCGCCCTCGCCCTCCTCCGCCGCCTCAGCCCATGACTGGCCACCATCTACCTACACCACCATAACCGCCTCCTCCCCAACGCACACCACTTTCTTCTTCCCCGGCCTCCTCGACACCCACACCCACGCCCCCCAATATCCCAACACCGGCCTCTTCGGCAGCACGACCCTCCTCTCCTGGCTCGCCACCTACACCTTCCCAATGGAATCCTCCTTCCGCCATCTCGCTCGCGCCCGCACAGTCTACTCCCGCGTCGTCCGCCGCTCCCTCAGCCACGGTACAACAGCTGCGGCGTACTACGCCACGATTCACGTCCCTGCTACTAACCTCCTCGCTGATATCTGCTTTGATCGCGGACAACGCGCTCTTGTAGGTCGTGTATGTATGGATCGCATGTCCCCCGACGAATATCGCGATGAAAGTGCAGCACAGGCTGTGGCTGATTCGGAAGCTAGTGGGGAGTATATCGTCGGTCTGGATCCCAGCGGCACGCTTGTTCGGCCTGTCGTGACGCCTCGCTTTGCACCTAGCTGCACGCATGAAGCGCTGGCCAGTCTCGGTGATCTAGCGCGTCGACGGGACTGGGCTGTGCAGACGCATATCAGCGAGAACAAAGCCGAGATAGAAATGGTGGCGGAGCTGTTCCCCGAGGCGAAGCACTACACCGACGTGTACGATACCGCTGGACTACTGGGTTCGAAGACCATCCTCGCGCACGCTGTCCACCTGACAGGTGCGGAAGTGGCGCTAGTGAAGCAACGAGGCTCACATATCGCGCACTGTCCACTGAGCAATACCTGTCTGACCAGCGGTGCCGCGCCTGTGCGCGACCTCCTTGACGCGGGCGTCAGTGTGGGGTTAGGCACAGATATGAGTGGTGGATATAGCCCGAGCGTGCTGGAGATGGTGAGGCAGGCGCTAGGAGTGAGTCGGCATGTTGCGATGGAGAAGGGGGAGCGGTATAAGTTGACTGTGGAGGAGGCATTGTGGTTGGCCACGAGGGGAGGTGCGGAGGTTATGGGGTTGGGGGAGAAGGTGGGCGCGTTTGAGATTGGAAGGGAGTGGGATGCGATCATGGTTGTAATGGAGGATGTTGATGATGGTGGGATAGATGAAGGCGAAGAGGGGAAGGTACAAAAGGAGGCGAAAGATACCACGTTCAGCACGCCAATGGATGCATTTAAGTGGCAGAAGAAGAATTGGAACGATGTTGTTGCGAAATGGGTATACACAGGCGACGACCGCAACGTTGGCGCCGTCTGGGTCAAGGGACGGCTGGTGCATCAGACTGGAGTAGCAGACGCGGTGCTGGGTGGTACGCTGCATGAGTGAGCTCGCAGCTCTTCGCTGGTCACGCAATAGACACTCTGATCAGGTCGCAAGGCAACATCATGGAAGTTTGCTTGGTAAACTCCAATAACCATGTACAACAGCTACTACACAGGGTCTGATGAGGGCAACCTCAGAGACTGATCTAATCTCCAATGAGACTGATCTGTAACGAGTGGATCGAGACACACCATACACTATCTTTCCAATGGTACTGAAGCTGCAGAGGTCCTCGAGGGGTAGGTATACATTGGTTTCAGAAGCTTCCTCCAAGATATCCCGGCTTTCATAGCTTCGCCCATGGCAACATCTGCTACAGAATTAGTATATGATGATGACCAGCTTTGTAATGCTTTACCTGCCACTACAGGTTTGCGGCTATTTTCCGTACCATTTCGTTGACATCGTGAGCAAGAAGTCTCAAATCATGCGACGGACCCAATGGACCCGAAGGAGATGCTGTGAGCACGATGAGAAATGCAATCGAATTCCTATCGTTCTTGAGGAGGTAATTAGACTCCGCCTCGGCCATCTCGAAGACAATCTCCTCCACCAAGAGAGCTTGCAGAGTCGACTGAGTTAGTGGAACGCTGCCAGTAGTCCGTCGGGATGCGGACCGATAGAGGGTGCTTTTGGTTCTGTGGGTGGAAAGGCAGGAGGGGCCATACTTGACTTCGGCTGACAGCCTCAATATGCTGTTGTCCTTTTTATATCATCGCCTCTACTTTCCACAGTGCTACAAAGAACAACGCCGGGAAAAGGGTGTATATATACCGGCGACAACCACAATATTGGCGCTGTCTGGGTATGACCGGTAGCGAGGTCATCTTCCACTACTTGCACAACAGGAAAGCTGGCTCAGAAGGTACAAGGTTGAATGAGCATGTAGAATGCAACGAAAGTTGGCTCAAAATCGACAGAACCAAGCACTCCGGACGCCATGCAAAAGAGCATACACCAGCCATGACAAGCCCACAGCTATCGACCCGGAACTTTGGTCACCCCTGGTGAATTTTGCGCCCGTCGTTTGAGATCCGCGCGATGCTTCCTTCGACGATTTCTCGAACTCTGACTTCACAAGTCGTCTCCACTCCCTCCCTTCCCGCCTGGCCATGGCTTGAGCAGTGTCTATGTTCGTGTTAGCGTTGTACAGGATCAATCTTGCCAGGAGTCGGGTCCGACTAAAGATGTATATCTTGAGCACCGCCATCTCATGGTGCCATCGTGCTACAAACTCTTCTGCAACGCGGTCTTCGTCGAAACCCCAAGCGAATCGGAACGCTGGCTCGTTTAGGATTTGTTGTGCTTCCGGAGGAGCCTCAGAAACAGGACGCGCAGCCAATGATTCTTGAGAAGAAGTTGTAGGCTCCGATGTGGCCGGTGTCGAACGCCTATCGTCTTCCGTGAGTATGTTTCCAGATTCTTTGTCTGCCTCGACAAAGACATGATCGACTGCAACGAGAGCCTGTTGAGCAGCTGACTGACCTACTGCGCTGGTGCTGGTGTGCCTCAGTGAAACAGCTCGTACAGTCGGTTCAGTGCTTTCGTCAGCCGTCCTGTCAGGATTGCCTATGTTGCCTGGGCTGATGTGTTCAGCTCGTTCTACTTGACCATGCTTGATGGCTTCGACGTGCTGCTGTCCTATGACCATTGCCGGCTCAAGGTCCCATAAGGCGCTGAGTCCGTTGGAAACACACTTAAGCGGCCCAGGCTGGGAACCCACCATAAGCATTGCGAGCTCAGATTGTTGAAGGAATCGAGATGTGTTGGTATTATACCATGTACTCATGCAGTCAATGAATAATATCTGCATGTCAAGGCCACGATTGAGGTCGTCGAACACAACCGTCAAGGTGTCGAGGTCAGCGGGGTTGACTTCCTGAGCGCGTCGAAGATCGTTGATTGCGTCCGCTTGAGAAGAGAGTATTAGCATCAATCTTCCAGTAGATGTGACGTGTCTTACCCAAGTGGAACAAGATCTGCGCAAATGTCTCGACGATTCCGTCACGAAGACCTGAAACAATTGGGTCGGTCAGGAACTCATCCAGAGGCGTCCCCCCAGCAAATTGACCACGACCCCAGACACGATGACGGTTGAGCATGGGCTGCCATTCCACTCGGCCCATGTCCACGAGCTTCAGCATGCCCCACTCTGCTGCCTGCCACAATAATTCGATCTTGTTCTCAGGTGGTTTGTAGAATAGAAAGGGCTGTTGCTCTTCCCATTTGTCTGCATTTGGATGAGGCTTGACAATGACATTGTGAATTGAGCCCATGTAGCGCCACACTTCCAAGAGGAATACGAATGCCTCTAGATCGCCACATTGCTGCTGCAATGTGTTCCTCGACGCTGCTGCCTCTCCTTCGCCAAGTACAAGGTCGAGAGCTTCGTCGGTATGCTGGATGACGCTGATTGCGTCTAAAGCCAGCTTCTCGTAATCCTCTCTTTGCTTTTGAGTCCAGATAGTTTCCAAGTCTTCGAGTCTTGTTCGTCGCATATCGTTACACCAAGCGACAAATTTCATATGTTTCCTGGTGATTCCTGACTGCAGAGATGCCCATTCTGCGAACCCAGGAGCAACTGCGACAAGCCGCTCAATCTTGGCGCCGAGACGAGAAGACTCATTGATGACTGTGACCACGTGGCCAACGATCTTGACAACTTGGAAGCTCGCTGTCGTTGGCATGATTGTTGATGAAAGAAGCAACAGGTATGGTCGGAGGTAGACAGAAAACAACTAGCAGTACCTGTGACACGAGTAGCTCATTGAATTGCGGATGCAAATGAACTTGATGGTGTTGTGTGGAGTAGGGTGATGATGTGTGAAGAATGGGAATGAAAGTTGTTTGCCTTTTATGGGTGCAAACGACGCCTGGCTTGTGTCACGGTGTGACTAAGCCCGCTGACGCGTGCCTCAGCTCACTCCCTGTGTCACCTTGTGATCAAATCTGCTGAACCGCGCGCTAAGCTTGCTCTCAGCCGTACGACGGGGACGTATCCTTCGTGTAGCTACCTCGCTTAAGATCTTAGAGGAAGGCTGTACACAGACCCCTCACCAGGCCGCTCACATGGATGCCTCACACAGGTGACAAAATAACTCACGTACAGTCTTATCAGGCAATGAGTAAATGAGCACTGTAACAGTCTGTGTACTCAAGGCTGACTAAGCACGTGTCGCGTCAACCCTTTCGCTTTTGTACAATGCAAGCACTGCTTTTTGCTTGTGCCTGTCTGCTTGTGCCTACATGATGCGTCGGTTAGTCGACAGTGACTCTGATTGCCGGGCTCACGAGCAAACATAGGTGGTCGAGGTTGCAGGGTATAGTAGGTATCAAAGTACTGGTACATTCACTTTGCGCTTCGGACTCCGAAGTAGCACAGTACAAACCCCGATGCTGAGAGACATTCTTGTGCAACATTGTTTCAGCCACAGCGCTTAGCATCCAGGTATTCAGCTGAGAACCATTGAGATTTCAAATCATTGTGAGACATGGTGCGACCGTCGTACAGAGGAAGTGCCGACCATTTCTAGAGCTGGGCTCCCAGTCTTCCAGGGCACGAGGAAATTTGAGTAACGACAAGCAACGATCTATCTCGAGGAGCTACATCCAGCCGGACATGATAGCTTCATCAGCCGTTACGGCGCCTTTCAGCGTGATTCGTAACTTTATCAAGGATGGTCTCGATATCATCAACTTCAGAAAGAAGGCCAAGTTGGCACCGACTCAATGGCTAATACTGGCCAAGCAATTGGCGACCGATCAAATTATACTTGATCTTGTTGTACAGCAGATGGCACCATTCGTCAGAAAGTGGGAAGACGACAAACAAGCTGAATACACTGCAAGGGTATCTTCTGTCAATGTCCAATATGAGAAAGGCTTGGAAAAACTGCGTGACGAGGCACACAAGAACAGTCGGTACGATATATCCATCATGCAGTCCCAAGCTAATGTCCGCAGATAACCACATCAATGATGCTTTGCGTCGAATCGAACTCAAGGGCGAGGATTATAGGAAGGTCGGTGGGGATCCCAAGAGAATCGTCGACATGGCGGACAAATATCTGGACAGAAGCGAACACATTAGAAGTCTTCTATGCCAAGCGCCGAAAGACTCGAAAATCAATACCATGGCAGGATATGCTGTGGGTACCTCCTTTGTCAGATCCAAGCATTCTATGCTCAAAAAAATGGCCGTGGACGCGCGTACTGATCTCAAAGAGCTCAGAGAGTGGCTTACAAACAAACAAGGATACGCTAACGCGATCGCGTTCGAGTTCGGCATGGTGACTCTGCCACAGTCACACAAGATCAGCGAAGAGTGTGGTAGTACGCTTGTCACACTGCATGAAGACATCGAACGAGTCACCTCCCAATTTCCATCCAACGAACAGCCAGAATGGCGCGTCAGACTTGTTGAAAGCTCAGACAAGCCAAGCAAGTGGTTATCCAGGTTATGCTCCGACCCTTATCGACAAACGCCAAAACCACCCACAAACATGATTGTGCGTGGTATGAGACCGCAGAACCTCAATAACCAGGATAGTCAGACATTGCCACCTGTCTGGAGACTCCTGATCATCGAAACGATCCAGCCTCCAGCCGAAGACTCGAAAAAAGGCGCAAAGTCGAAGGAGGACGCAGATACGCAGAAAGAAGCAGATAAGCAAAAGGACACAACTGCAGAGAAGGATGCTGCCAAGAAACAGGCGACAGACGCGAAGACAGGAGCCAATTCAAAGAGACTGGACAACGTGCCCGAGATCGTGACTTTCACCGAATCTGCGCGACCAGACTCGTGGCGGAAGCAAGTTGGCCCCCAAGAGGCATATCCTGTCGGCAAACACAAACCGGAGTATGCGGAGTGGCTCCACGTACTCTACTTGGTGACAGGCGTGCCATTGAAGAAGTCGAAAGTCAACCTTGCGGAGAAGATCAGATCTTCGAAGAGGAAAGAGGACGAACTTCTCAACCTAAGATTCGAGATGGCCTCAATGGTAGCATTATTCTTCGTCACCGGTCATGATTTGATGGACAAGGTTCAAGCTTGGCCATCGCTGAAGGACTTGGTGTTCATTGTCGAGGGCGATCTTGATGAGGAAGCGCAACAATGGCAAGAGAGACGTCTCGAACTCGATGTATGCTGGGAGCATGACTTCGGAAAGTACACGCCGTTCACGATTGCGAGTATGAGCATGAGGACCGTCGCGGCCAGACATCGCATCGCCCTGGAGATCGGAATATTGCATGCGATCATGACAGGTACTGCGACTGGTATTGCAGCCAACACGACGCCAGCCGGAATCGAGGCAATGAAGCTGGAACTGTCGAAGTCTCTACAGGCTGAGAAGACTAGCATTGGCACTCAGAGTCTGCTGGGCTATGATGCGTCCATCAGGAAAATGTTCAATCGTTGTTTGACATGGACAGGCTCTCCCGTTGACGATCCTGACGGCCTTCAGAGTGAGCTGGAAGCGAAGCAGCATATTTTAGAAGGACTTCGCTTCGCTTGGGACTTCTGGCAGCAATGAGGCGGAACGTTCCCATGATACTGAACTGGACAAGGATGGACCCAGGAAAGGTATGAGAGTGGTGTATGTTGTCGAAGAGGTAGATCCTGAGATTGGACATCCTGGCCAAGCGTAAGAAAGGTGTGGCCGAGAAAAGGTTGTTGACTTCCGACCACAGTCAATGGCAAGGCTTCGAGGTGACTTTCTGTATTATAGCAAATGACATGTATCACATTGGAATGATCGTTGATACTATCTGGTACAAATGATTGGAAGGTCAAACAAGAGAGTGATCAACTCTGGCTAGTATGGAATATTTGCCACTTCCCCCACAACGCGTCTCTCGAAATCTCCGACATCGTGAGATTCACGTCACACTTTGGCCAAAACAACAACAGAGTATGCGAAAAATCATCCTCCTTGCAACGCACTAGGAAATATGCCGCCACGTCAAGGCTGAGCAAGACCGCAGCCCGAGTCAACTCATAGGAGACCACCATTTCTCAAGCCGTGAAAGCCTTGTCCTTGGGAGTTATCTTCACACCTGACAATGTCTCATGAACATGTAAGCAACGTGGACCTTGCTGTGGAAGGATCGCCAGGAATCTTGCACGAAAGACCACTCACCAAGTTTCCCAACCTCTTCCTGGAGCGGACCCCACGCAACGACGATATATTGTCACATCGCGCTTTTGCAGGCTCGTTACTGCCACCTGAGCTCCTTACGCTGGCATGGGCGTCTGTGCTGGGCGGCTATGCCGGAAGTGCGGATGTGCTCTTCCGCATCAACGACAACACTGTCTGTGTGAACACAAAGACTGGGCATGTTCTCAAAGTCCCGTACGAGACTGCCAGGGATCGAGAACCTAGCACCACAACTATTATCACAGAAGAAGACGAGCCTGGAGATAGCTCTCACCTCGACTCGTTGGTTTCTGCCTCGAACGGCTCAAACGACAAATCCGAAGCCTTGTCCAAGCATGGCAACCCTTCAATATTGGCTGGAAGGGCACCCTTCCTCAGACTGAATTACTTCGCCTCGAGCGGTCAGCTCACTCTACACTCACGAGGTCTTCTCCCACCACAGCACCTGGAAGAGCTATGTCGACAGGTCCTGTCTGGAATCAGTCGCCGCACGCAACGGGAGGTCCAGTCGCCTGGCGCTGAGAAGCATGACCCACGACTGTCAATAATCAATGCCGAGCCGCAACTATTGCCTGGTCCGCGACTACTACATGAACTGCTAGCACCGCATCGTGACTCAAAGACCTGTGCATTACAGTACCTGGAAAGTGGTGGGCAGATACACTCATTCAAATATATTGACATATTTTCGCACGCGAAGCTGCTGGCCGGCAAGCTTGTCCGCAAATTGCATGAACGAAGTGTTATTCCTAGCCGGCTTGTCATTCCTGTACTTCTCCCGCAGTGTCCCGAACTTTACATCGCACTGCTAGCAATCTTGCAAATCGGGGCAGCATTCTGCCCACTCGGCACAGATATGCCACACGAGCGGATAAAGTTCATCATAGGAGATGTTGATGCACCGCTCCTGGTCACCTCTGAGAAGAATATGATACTTCTCCCCGATAGCTTCAAGCTTGATGTTTGCCTCGTGGACGATGCAAGTCAGCATGGAGCTGACCTGCAGCATGCACAAGGTCCTGACGAACAAGCTCAGTACACTTTCCGGCAACCATCACCGAGCGACACTGCGTATGTAATGTACAGTAAGCACTTCATGCGTTGCTGGCGCCCAATAATAAGCTAATATGCCTCAGCTTCAGGCTCTACAGGCAAACCCAAGGGCGTTCTGCTTTCTCATCTTGCTGTGACTCAGTCGTTGCTTGCTCATGATACAGAGATACCACAATACAAACGCTTTCTACAGTTTGCTTCTCCTACATTCGATGTATCTCAATTCGAAATATGGTTCACATTCTTTCGCGGCAGTACCTTGATTGCCTGTAACCGAGGTAACTTACTTGACGACCTAGTAGGCGTCATGAACGAGATGAAGGTGGATGCTGCAGAGTTGACGCCAACAGTTGCTGGGAGTCTGCTTCGTGATAGGAAAGCTGTGCCACAACTTCGCCTTCTGCTTACGATTGGCGAGATGCTGACACAAGCCGTGGTAGAAGAGTTCGGAGGCAGCTTCAAAAAACAAGGTATCCTGTACGGGATGTACGGTCCGACAGAAGCTGCGATACATTGCACGCTACAGTCACTCTTTGCGGCAGACTCCAAAGTGGGCCTTATTGGAAGGCCATTGAAAACAGTCTCTGCATTCATCATGGCACCTCACACTGACGGACGCGAGCTCGAAATCGTGCCAGCTGGCTACGTCGGTGAACTTGTAGTCGGTGGCCACCAGCTTGCGGTTGGCTATCTGAACCGTGATTCTGAGACACGATCCGCGTTTATCTACCATCCTCTATATGGTCTGCTGTACAGGACTGGTGACAAGGCTCGTATGCTTCCCGACGATACTTTGGAGTGTACCGGCCGCATTGCAACAGGACAAGTCAAGCTCCGCGGCCAGAGAATCGAGCTTGGAGAGGTAGAGCAAGCTGCTGTTCGTGCCCAAGGCTGCTCTCATGCTGTTGCGGTGGTCTATGAAAACAACCTCGTTGTCTTTTGTTTGATGAGGAACAGCTCGTGCTCTCACGAAGATGTGACAAATGCTTGCAAAGAGTTCTTACCCTCATACATGCTGCCTAATGAGGTTGTGCTGCAGACTGAATTCCCTCGACTACCTTCAGGCAAAGTCGACAAGCAGACCTTGGTGGCGACATATCGAACGTCGGTAGCTGACGCAGATTCGCTGGTTGTGCAGAGCACTGAAAGCACGCTCGTGCTATGTGTCTGTGATATTGTGCGAGGTGTCGTGAAGCACCCTGTAACTCAATCTTCAAGATTAGCTAGACTGGGTATCGACTCCATTGGTGCCATTCGACTGGCCGCGGCATTCAGATCACAAGGATTCGAGCTTAGCGCAATCGAGATCCTGAAGTGCAAGACAGTTGATGCACTGTGCACATTGGTGAGAACAAAGCCCTCACTACAGCAAAAAGAGGACACCGTTTCGAAGTTTCCTATGAAGTCGGATCACTTGCGACCCCAATCAATTCCACTGGAAAAGTGGGAGCTCGTTCAAGGTATGATGCCGTGTACTGCACTGCAGACGTCAATGCTTGCCGAGACAGTGAAAGATCCAGGAGCGTACTGTAATTGGGTTGAGCTCGAGTTTGCATCTGATTTGACCATTGAGAACATCTCTGCCAGCCTTCACAAACTAGTCAAGGAGCAAAGCATGCTGAGGACTGGTTTCGCACTCAATGACGGCCCTGAACAGATGAACTCTGTCGTGTTCGAGCAGTACATCTGGCATGAGATTCATCCTGATATGATTGAGATTGGAACATGTCCACAAGAGTACGCTTTCCGATTGTCAGGCGACGAGTTGCTTCACCCACTCCATATCCACATATTCCAGCAGCAGGCAGCTACGAAAGCACTTATCCAGATGCACCACTCGCTCTACGACGGCTGGTCACTGGACTTGCTTTTAGTTGACCTTTCTCAAATCTTACGAGGCGAGAAACCGTCATCTCGGGCCCAGTTCTCAAAAGTTACAGAATTCCATTGCGACTGGTACGGCTACTCACAAGATCGCGTTCTCGCGAGAGACTATTGGGAAAACCAGCTGCTTGGCTTCAAGCCAGTCAAATTTCCCAGTCTGTCGCCATACCGAGTGAAGTCTTGCCCGTTAAGCACTGCTACGCACTCAGTGGCGATCCCTGCTCAAGCCTTACAACGACCTCATGGCCATGAATATCATGCTCAAGTCGTGCTACAGTCAGCGTTAGCATATTTGCTGCACCTGTATCTCGCAATAGATGATGTCTGCTTCGGTGTTGTCACCTCAGGACGCACGATCGCCGTAGCTGGTATTGAGGACATCATCGGACCATGCATTGCTACCTTTCCCATGCGAGTTGCCTGCTCAGCCAACAGACAACTTGCCGAATTACTTAAAGATGTTCACCTTGCTAATCGTGCCATGCTCGAATATGGTATCCTATCACTGTCAGAATTGAAGCGACTCTCTGACGTAGACCTTAGAGTTGCGCTCTTCGACGTCTTGTTCGTGTGGCAGGAGAGTCCAGTAGATGCCGCAGATCATCCCGGCGTGAAAATCAGTAACTCGAAAGACGACCTTGAATTCAACTTAGTCATTGAGGCTGAAGTATCAGAAGGCAAGCTATGTCTCAAAGCAAGGTACCGTCAGTCTCTCATTCCCGAGGACCACATGTCTGTATTCTTGCAGCAATTGGAGGCGGTGGTGCAATCTATTCTCAAGTCCGAAGATCAAGAGGTGCGGTGCTTATCGAGTACACTACTCGAGAGTACAAACTTGCTGTCAATCGAAAATCCAGACTTTACCCGGCACCAATCTCCAGTCTCGATATCTAGCTATGTCGAGGCTCATGCACTCACTCGTCCCGCACAGCAGGCTATCTCTATAATTGAGGGCTCGCATGGTCGTTTCGTTTCAGGTCCTTCTCTCACGTACGAAGATCTCAATGCACGATCTAATCGCTTGGCGCGTGTTTTGCAAGATCACGCAGTCAAACCTGACGACCTTGTCTGTGTGTATATGGAGAAAAGTATTGACCTCTACGTGTCAATTCTAGCTGTCCTCAAAGCCGGGTCGGGATATCTGCCACTAACACCTACTACGCCAACGGCACGCGTAGCGACGATACTGCAGGATGCCAATGTCAGAGTCTGCTTGAGTCTCACTACTTCACCAAAACTTGCTGAAGAACTACAAGAAGTTCTAGTCATTCAGGTGGACGAACTTGACTTGTCGCAAGTATCTGCCGCCAATCTGGGACTACCGTTCGTGCCTAATAATCTGGCATATGCAGTGTTCACTTCGGGCTCCACTGGACAGCCAAAAGGCGTTCAATGCACGCAGCTGAACCTAGCTAGCAATATAAGCACACTCGCGAAGTTGTACCCCTCATCTTCGGACAGTCGCTTACTACAGTCCTGCTCGCAAGCTTTCGATGTCAGCGTCTTCGAAATCTTCTTCGCATGGTACATTGGAATGTGTCTCTACTCTGGCACGAACGACGTCCTGTTTCGCGATCTTGAGGAGGTCATACGCTTTGCGGAGATCACGCACCTGAGCCTCACACCAACAGTCGCAGCACTTATAGAGCCTGATAATGTTCCCAGTGTCGGATTCCTGGTCACAGCTGGAGAGGCTGTCACCGAGAATGTCTTCCGTTGTTGGGCTGGCAAGGGCTTGTGGCAAGGCTATGGTCCCAGTGAGACGACCAACATCGACACTGTCAGTCCCTTTGTCACTCCCGACCACGCTATCAACAATATCGGTCGACCTTTGAATAATACCTCAGCCTTTGTGCTAGCGGATAGCACGGATTTTGTGGCCCTACCACGAGGCGGACACGGCGAACTCTGTTTTGGCGGCGAGCAAGTCTTTCGAGGTTACATGAATATGCCCGAGCTCAACGCCAGCAAGATCATTGATCATCCACAGTATGGACGCCTGTATCGTTCTGGAGATCTCGGTAGGATACTGCATGACGGGACAATCCTCATTTCCGGGCGTCTTGATGATCAAGTCAAGATACGAGGACAACGCATTGAGTTGGGAGAAATCAGTAGAGCCATACTGGACACTAATCGGATCCCACTTATTGATGGCGTTACCTTGGTCATACCCTCGTCCGAGCCATCTTCGGAACAGCTCATATCCTTCTGTATCCAAAAGGAAAGGGAAAAGGCTGATTGCGATGTCCTGAAGCTCAACAAGGACATGATCGATAACATCAGCGCTTTGCACAGCGATTTGAGGGACTTGCTTCCATCGTATATGCTTCCCAGTGCCATCATTTTACTCACTTGCCTACCGGCAACCACACAGGCCAAGATTGATAAGCGTCGTCTATTGTCATTGTATAAAAGTTTGGATGCAGAGTACCTCAAAACTGTCTCCTTCAGTGAAGCTCAAGATGATGACCAGTGGGAATGGACTGAGGAAGAACGAGAGATTGGGCAGGCTTTGGCGGAATTCAAGAACGTTCCGATCGAGACGATTTCGCGCCACGCCTCGTTCTTTAGTCTGGGTATCGACTCTCTATCTGCAATTCAGCTGGCCCGCTTGGTAAGAAATGCTCTCGAGAGAAACGAGAACGCCTTCGCCAAAACCTACGAAGTCAATGTGTCGACTATATTGCGCTATTCCTCGATTGCTAGGCTCGCAGGACACCTTCAGTCTACCTTGAACAGAGAAGAGCGTCCCAATTCCTTCGACATTTCCAAGGTCTTTTCCGAGGAGATCCCATGGCAGATTCGCGCAGACTTCAAGAGTCATCAGCTCAGTGTCAAGAACGTATTGCCATGCACGCCGCTGCAGGAAGCATTTCTTTTGTCTAATGAGGCATCGAACCAGCATACTACGTTCCGTGTTGTTGGTGATCTCGATCAGTTACATCGGGCATTTGCCGTCGTTTTTGCTCAGCACGATATAATGCGAACCTGCTTCGTGTCGGTGACGGATCCCCGCTTCGCGTTCGCACAAGTGGTGCTGGACGAGTACGATGTGCAATGGGTAGACGATGGCGCACTTGATGATCACGAAGTGAACGCAAAACATTCCACAGCGTGCGTTAATACCGTGGTGGACACCTTCCGTCCGCCCGTCAGTGTAAGCCACTACCAATGCGGTGGTAGCACGTATTTGACGCTCTCCATGAATCATTCGACGTACGACGGCGAAGCGATGACGACTTTGCTAGCAGATATCGAGGCAGTATATGCTGGAAAAGTCCTTCCTCCCTCGGTCGAGTTTGAACCAGTTTTGCAGGAGATTTTGTCGGTGAACCTTAGCCGCACGGATGTGTATTGGGAACGAGTCCTGCAGGACTATGTTGCACTTCCGCTCCCACGATTAGCCACAGGCAAATGCTCCATCAGCATGATCACTCATACACTATCTACACCATACGAAATCCTCCAAGAAACTGGCAGCAAGCTGTCCGTCACACCCTTAGCAATACTCCAGACAGCCTGGGCAAGAGTCCATTCCGCATTCATTCGAACAGACGACATATGCTTCGGCAATGTCGTCAGTGGCCGCAGCCTTCCCGTTAATGGCATTGACCGGCTAGTAGCACCCTGCTTCAACACCATACCAGTGCGCCTGAATGCGTCCACGACTATGACATTGAGCGATGCTGCCCAGAAGCTGCAACATCTAAATGCGGAATCACTTCAACATCAGTTCACTCCGCTCCGTCGCATACAGTCTCGTTGGAGTGATACGGGTGAGCAGCTCTTCGATGCACTCTTTCTCTTGCAGAACCTTTCCAAACGGCTCGATGCCAGCATATGGACCCTCGAGCAAGAGAGTGGCAGCATGGGGTATCCTTTGTGCTGCGAGGTTGTCCCAGATGTGCAGTCTGATGCACTCCATGTCAACTTACACATCGAGCGGTCTTGTTTGTCTGAGGAAGATGCACTGAATCTGGTTACTTTCTTTGACGCTGTGGTACAAGAGATTGTACGACACCCACATCAACTGTTCACAAATATTGCTCCTCCAAAGTCGCTGTCAGCAGCGCTCGATGTCCGGCAGATACTTATAGCCCAGGAAATCTTCGATCTGAATGATATTGAACAGCAGATGAGGTCAAAGATCCCAAAGTACCAGATGTATCTGTTCAGACCTCTGACCCTCAGCCCGAGTGATGATACACTAGTGGTGCTACTGGAAGGTTCCGCCATGCACGAAGATCATAAAGGCGAGCTGCAAGCCACATTGAAGGCTTTCGTTCCTTCACGTTGTAGCTTGGTAGTAGTCACACGGCAAAATGCAGCAGGCAGTAACATTGGCCGTCCGGCGGCACGCATCGTCAAACGCTTGTTGCTCAGAGCGTATCAGGAAGAGGTCGACCGTGCTACCTCGAACGATAGCGCCGCTTTCGAGCACGAGACGAGTGAGATAGTGCGCGCAGTCATCGCAGCATTTTCTCAGTTTGCAAAGGTGCCAATCGAGCAGACCTCTGCGAGCAAGACAATATATCAGCTTGGCCTCGATAGTATCAGTGCCATACAAGTAGCCAAGCTGCTGCGTAACCAAGGTCACAGAGTAACAGCATCAGATGTGCTTGCCAATCCTACAGCAATTGCTCTCGCAGCGCAGATCAAGCGGTCAAGAAGCGAGAACAGCATGACGTCCACACCAGCCTTTGACTTTGCCTCATTCGATGCTAAGTACCGAGAGTCAATATCTGCACAACACAACTTGATCGGTGTTGGGAAAGTCCGACCTTGTACAGCTCTACAGTCTGGCATGCTATCCCAATTTCTGCGTTCCAACGACTCGCTCTATTTCAATCATAGTGTCTACAATATGCAGCCTGGTATAGACATGGCCAGAATGCGTGCTGCTTGGCAATCCGTAGTCGGCAGGCATGAGATGCTGCGAACGGGCTTCGTCAGTGTTGATGACGCTGCGTTTCCATTCGCGATGGTCACGTATGTGTCGTTCGATCTGGGATCTGTGTGGCATATGGAGCATACGGATGCAGCTCCACTCGATAGAATGAAAGCACAGCGTTCACGCTTTGCACAAGAGGTCCGCCGAACCCTGCAAGATCCACCTTGGCGCATTTCAATAGCGACTACCAAGGAGGCAACATACATGCAGTTCTCTGCCCATCACGCGCTGTATGACGTAGAAAGCCTGCAAGTTATGTTGGAGGATGTCTACACTACGTATCAAGGTCATGAACAGAGTAAGCCCGCAGGTATCGAGCCTCTGCTTTCGACTATATTATCATCAGCAGCGGATGCCGATGGGGTTCACGAGCACTTCTGGAAAGAGGACCTTAAAGATGTGCCCGTACACAAGTTCCCAGTCATGACTCCGTTACGAATTGATACGAGACATACAGTATCTTCAAATCACAAGTCTTCGACAAATGCTGACGACTTGCACAAAGCTTGCCGCGAGCTCAATATCACTCTGCAAGCTGCTGTACAGGTAGCATGGGCTCGCCTGCTGAGTGGCTATGTCGGTGACCCAGAAATAAACTATGGTGTGGTGTTTGCAGGCCGCGAGAGCGACGGCGGAGAGGAAGTCATGTTTCCAGCTTCCACGACTGTGCCCTATCGAAGTATTGTCGTCGATGATGTGAACCACATGCTTAAAAGTGCCATGTCATTCAATACTTCGGTCAGGCAGCATCAGCATTCGAGTTTATCACAGATACAGCGATGGGTCGGCCACTCACAGTCTGCGCTGTTTGATACTATACTTGTCTTGCAGGGAGACCGAGCTGACGCGAATAAGCAGACCCTGTTCACATTGGTAGATGATGCTGCTACGGTCGAATACACTGTGTCGATGGAGATAAGCCGAGGGCGCCATGGTCTAGAGTATCAGCTGGTGTCTTGGAGTGATGTACTGCCGGGGAAGCAGGCCGCGATCATGCTCAAACAGTTTGACCTGGAATTGTGCCATGTCCTGGGGTTGGAGACTCCCTCTGAACCTACGCAGTCCGTCGAGCTTTTCTCCCGCCTTCCACCTAGATTGGCCACTTTGCCATCCAGTTGCAATACACTGCATGGTCTCTTCGAGGCTACTGCTGACAAGCATCCTAATCGCATTGCGCTGGAGTGGGTGCCGAATCTTGAGGCAGGCACTCATACGCAGACATGGACGTATAGTGAGCTCGAGTCAGATGCTAACAGACTCAGTGATCTGCTGATTGCGCGTGGCTTCAAATCTGGCAGCATGATCGCCGTCTGCTTCGAGAAGTGTGCTGAAGCAGAAATCGCCATACTCGCCGTCCTGAAGGCTGGTTGTTCATTTGTTGCTCTGGATCCTGGCGCGCCTGTCGCTCGAAAAGCGTTCATCCTGGAAGATTCTGGAGCGAGAGTTTTGCTATCTACCACAAACTTACGTGAAGCTGTACATACTGATCACGCAGCTGATATCATCTTCGTTGACAGCGTAGATATTGCAGGATATAGTAGTCAACGTCCAGACATCGTCGTAGATCCTCAAAATATCAGCTATTGCCTATACACTTCCGGCTCGACTGGCACACCTAAAGGGTGTCTGTTGACTCACGAGAATGCGGTTCAGGCAATGCTGGCCTTCCAGATACTCTTCGCCAATCGCTGGGACGAGAAGTCAAGATGGCTGCAGTTTGCCTCGTTCCACTTCGACGTTGCCGTGCTGGAGCTGTTCTGGAGCTGGTCGGTCGGCATCTGCCTCGTGTCAACACCACGAGATATCCTCTTCCAGGATCTGCCTGGAACACTGAGTACGCTGGGCATAACCCACATCGATCTGACACCAAGTCTGGCACGGCTCATCACGCCTGCAGATGTGCCATCATTGTGCAAGGGTGTCTTCATCACTGGTGGCGAGCAGCTGAAACAGGAGGTTTTAGATGCTTGGGGTGAGACGGGCTGTATACACAACGGGTATGGGCCAACAGAAGCTACCATCGGTGTGACTATGTACACTCAGGTTCCGCACAACGGACGACCGTCAAACATTGGTTGGCAGTTCGAAAATGTCGGCACATATGTGCTGAAACCAGACACGAATGAGATCGTACCACGAGGCGCAGTTGGCGAGCTCTGTATCAGTGGCAAGCTCGTCGGCAAGGGTTATCTCAATCGACCAGAACAGACCGCAAATAGCTTTCCCTATGTGGAGGGGTTTGATGAGAGAATATATCGGACATCAGACCTGGTCAGGCTGCTACATGACGGCTCATTTGACTTTCTAGGCAGGAGTGATGATCAGGTAAAATTGCGAGGCCAGCGACTCGAGCTTGGCGAGATCAATACCACGATCATGTCAGTGAAGGGCATAGATGAGGTCACTACACAAGTACTGAAGCCTTCTAATAGCAAGAGTGATCAGCTTGTGGCCTTTGTCGTCGTCAAGACACCTATTGAGGACCAAGGCGACGAGAGGCTTCTAGCATTGCAAGACGCAGATGTCATCGAACGAGCCAAGCAAGCCTGCGCTGACCACTTGCCGGGATACATGTTGCCATCACACTTCATCATGTTGACCCATATACCACTGACCGTCAACAACAAGAGTGACAGCAAAGCTCTTAAGTCAGTATACCTCGACTACACCTCAAACAATGATCATGCAGCCAGTCAAGGCAGCGAAAGGTCGTTAACTCAGCACGAAGCTTCAATCGCCAGAGTCATATCCTCTTTTTACTCGATCTCTGCGGACACAATATCACCATCCTCGAACATATTTCAGCTCGGTCTGGATTCCATCTCGGTATATCCTTTCACTCGTGCTCTACATAGTGCTGGTTTCGCAGGCGCAAGCCCTTCCCAGGTGCTACAGACTACCACAATTGCAGGCCTTGCTACAGTGCTGCGCCGCGAAGACGATGAAGCGAGCGCTTCCATCTTGGCCGCGAAGCAGTCAATTATAGCTTGCCATCAACTGCACATTGGAATCATGAGTTCCACTCTTGGAGTGTCTATGGACGAAGTGGAGGCCATTGCGCCGTGTACCGCGTTGCAGCAAGGTATGATCGCCAGAGCTATAAGTAGCAACACTGGCATGTACTTCAACAGCTTCATCTTCGAGCTCGACAGGGATATAGATCTGGATAAGCTGCGATGCGCTTGGGAAAGAGTTCATGAAGCCCTGCCGATCCTGCGGACTTGCTTTTTGCAGATCAAGAGTGGTTATGTGCAGGTCGTTCTCAAATGCCCAAAGCTGTCGTGGGTGGACGTAACAATCGCTCATATTGGCGACCTTCACACCCAGCTGCAACAACTAAAGGACGAGTGGCTGGAGCAAAACAAAGAGATAATCGGCGCGCCGTTTCAAGTCATATGTCTCAACGTTGGGGGTAGACTGTACATGCTTCTGCATATCTTTCACGCTTTATACGATGCCAGCAGTCTTCCATTACTACTCAACAAGGTCGTTCAAGCACACAATGACGATGAAGACATCGACTTTGGCCCACAGTTCCTTGATATCCTTCCTTATGGTCCGCTCAAACAGATCGAGAACGTCAAAACCTTCTGGATCAGCAGTCTTGAACATGCTGCGTATACAACTACTTCCAAAGAGCCTGAAGACCCTGACAATAAGTCCTCATCAGCAACTCTTCTCCTGAACGACCTAGCAAGCTTCGAAGCCACCAGGCGACAGCTGGGCTGTACTCACCAAGCTATAATTCAGACGTGCTGGCTGACCGTGCTGTTCGAGTATTTACATGGTCCTACTACGGTTGGCACGATCGTTTCCGGCAGGTCTATCGGCTTTCCTGGTGCTGAGAAGACGATAGGACCACTGTTCAACACTATCCCGCTGTGCATCGACATACAAGCCAAAGATACCTGGGCAAGCGTGGTCGCAAGATGTCACCAGTTCAATGTTGCAGCACTGCCATACCAACACACGCCATTGCGTGATATCACCAAGTGGTGCAAGAAATCTGGCCAGAGATCGTTGTTTGACACGCTTTTCGTGTTTCAGAAGAGCTTGGCCGAGAGGACATCACACCTAAAGACCCCTTGGCATGAGATCGAGAGCGCAGGGCAGGCAGACTATCCACTTTCGTTCGAGGCCGTGCAGGAGGGTGAGCAAGCCTTGAAAGTCACGATTGTAGCACAAACTTATACGGCGAGTGCTTCGACTTGTAAGAAGCTACTACAGACATTCGAAAATAAATTGCGCGGCCTTCTGAAAGATCCTCAAGCTAGTATAGCCGACTACACGAGAGGGTGGTCTCCCATTAGTGATGTGGCCAAAACTGAAAAGAAGCATACAGTAGACCAGACTGGAATGCAGCACTTTGCTTGGGACTCGACGAGTCTTCGATTGCGGGATGAGATTGCCAAGATATCTGGCGTCAACGCTGTTGATATCGGAGCCACCACATCGATATTCGAGCTTGGTCTTGATAGTATTGATGCGATCAAGTTGTCCGCTTTGCTCAAAAAGTCTGGCAATGAGACTCCTGTCAGCACAATACTTCGACTGCGGACTATTGCCAAGATCGTAGGAAGTTTCAGCATCGGCAGTGCGGACGACCAACGTCTGGACGATGATAGCGCTTTGTTCCAGGCTGTTGAGAAGGCGGTGAGGCATCAAGCTGCAGAGACTGGCCTCGATATGTCAGGCGTTGTCCGAATCCTGCCGACCACACCTCTACAGGAAGGTATGCTTGCTGAAATGGTGGCATCAGACTACAAGCACTACTTCAATCACGATCTCCTCCGCCTTCATCCTGTCACAGACGTGGTTAGACTGCAGAAGGCGTGGCAAAGAGCCGTTGCTTCGTCACCGATACTACGCACGTCGTTTGTGATTATCGACCAGCCTGACCTTGGTATATCATATGCACAAGTTGAGCATGAAAGGCATCCAGGCTTGTGGGAAGAGCTCGATCTGTCACACAACGACAGCTTGGAAGACATATATGAGCGTGTCAGACAAGATATGAGCAAGACAAGCCAGTCTTCTCTAGTGCCGCTCCGTCTGACGCTGGTGAAGAGACAAGATGATCAGTTTCTACTACTGTCAATAGCACATGCACTATATGACGGCTGGTCTATTGGCCTACTACATGGGGATGTGAGCAGTGCTTACAATGGGATTACGACGCACCGCATAGATCATGTACAGACTCTGAGACGGATCCTCAATCAAAGTGCTGGCGATGCACCAGAGTCCTTCTGGCGGACTTTGATGTCAGGGGTCACCCCTAGCCTCGTAGCAACGAAGCAGCAACGATTGGCTGGAAGTCACCGCAACGAGCTCGGGAGTAGCATCAGCAGCAAAGCAATGAGAGAATTCTGCCGCGCCCAAGGCGTGACCTTGCAGGCGCTCGGCCAGCTCTGCTGGGGATTCACACTAGCTTCCTACACTAAGAGCCTAGACGTCTGCTTCGGTCTTGTGCTCGCTGGGCGTGACGACGACGAAGCACAGCAGGTCATGTTCCCGACCATGAACACGGTAGTCGTACGCCTAATTCTTCACGGTACTTGCAGCGAGATGCTACAATACGCGCAGGACAATCTGGCAGACATCATGCATTACCAACATTTCCTGCTCCGCAAGATTAAGGCTCTGGCGAATGTGGCTGGGCAGGAGCTCTTCAACACGCTTTTCATCTACCAGAAACGGCCCTCACTCAGTGAGAAGGATGAACCTCTGTATGACTCAGTCGGCGGCTCTTCTGACGTTGACTATCCTGTGGCTATTGAGATGGAGGTTGTCGAGGACACACTAGTTTGGCGATCAGCATGCAGTGCTGCGTACTTTGGGGAAGACGATGCCAAGGAGATGCTGCAACGCCTCGACACGGTTTTGAAGCATATTGTGGAACATCCGGACACGCCGCTGCTCGAGTTCCGTGGCGAAGAGGTCTCTATTTGTGGCCTGCCACCGTTTGCCCACGATCAGAAGGCTACTGAAGCAAAGGACAGACTTGAGCACGTATCAGAAGACCCTATATCTGTCCCGGTCGCATGGACAAGCACAGAACAAGCACTACGTGCAGCTCTTGCAGCTGTTTCCGGGGTACCACAGCAGGACATTTCCAAGCACCAAACAATCTTCCACATCGGACTCGACTCGATCAGCGCAATCAAAGTCGCTACCTACCTGTCCAGGCACAGCTCGATGAAGGTCAGTGTGAGCACGGTGCTCAAGGCTGGCTCTCTGGACAAGATCGCTGCCACGATCGATGCTGCCAAGTATGCGCACATCGTGCCCGTGTCGAACGCGCAGCAGATTGTGCGTGAAGCATTGCGCGATGTTCCCGTAGACGAGCTACTGCAAGCATATGGCATTGATCGCAGTAATGTCGAGGTGACCTTGCCCGCATCTGCCACGCAAGTCTACTTCCTGTCAACCTGGCAGAATAGCCAAGGCGAGCTCTTCTACCCGACTTTCCACTACCGCATCAGCAGTTCTGGCACGTTCAGCGTCGACGCACTGTGCCGAGCGTGGAAGATGCTCGTTACACAGCAGCCTATGCTCCGCACAATTTTTGTCGCTACCGGACGCAATGACCTTCCGGTCCTTCATTGTGTTCTGCATGACATAGAGAGCGATCTCTCCTTCAGCTCGAATGCGTCGGATGAAGACAATCCTCTGCTACAGAAGGGTTCTGGACGTCCGCCTGTGTCGCTGCGAGTGATCGGCCAAGATGAGGTCGTCAGACTGGAGCTGAGGATACACCATGCACTGTACGATGCCGTCAGCTTGGCAACACTGATACAGGACTTGCAGAAGCTATACAACAGCCAATCCACCGCGCCGTCTTCTGTGCAGGACATTGAGACCTTCCTGGCCTCGCACATTGCACCAGATGTCGCCACGTCCGTAAAAGAGAAGAAGACTTTCTGGAAGAACTACTTTGCTACCACGACGCCTGCGCCTGCATCCAAGCCCCTGGCATGGCCATCAGAAGCATATGAGACATCACGAACCTCGTACTACGTTCCCCGCGCGGTACTCAACATCAGTCGTCTCGACCTTGTCCTCCACACCAATGGCATCAGCCTGCAGTCCCTTTTCCTTGCCTGCATTGCGCTTTGCCGTGCCCGCTTATCCGACCGCGATGCAAGTCCCTTAAGAGAAAACGACTTCGCTTCCGACGTCAAAGCAAGTGTTGATGTAGACACGGTAATCGGCATCTACCTCGCCAACCGTGCCGCTTGCCCTGTGCTCCAAGCTCCTACACTTTGTATCCTGCCTCTGCGCGTACAAGTCGTCAGACGCAACACCGAGCCTTGCCAACCAGAAGAGATTGCAAGACGGCCCAACGTCGACGTTCCCGCTCTACTCGCAGCGGCTCGCACAATACAAGTCGACCTGCAGCGCATCAGCGCGCCTGAGATGGCTGGAACAGGCCTTTGGGAGATCGAGGAGTGGACTGGCGTGCGTGTGGATTGCTTTGTCAATTTTCTGGCAGACTTTGAGGACCGCACGGATACTGGAAGTGGTGACCTCAACCATAATGGGAGCATTGACGAAGATGCAGGGGGAAGAATACCTATCACGATCGAGGCGTGTGATGCTCCCGACACGACGCAGACTTCCGCTTCTGGCACACCGACACCATCACCTCCTTCACCATACGCGAATGCTTTGGCCGATACTGTACGCTCCGCATACATTCCCTCCATAGACATCGAAGCCGCGGTGCGCAATGAAGCGCTCGATATCGGCGTCTTCGGGCAATCTGACCTCGTGTCTCCAACGCAGGTTGGTCGACTTGTGCGGGATGTGTGCAGCATCTTGGAGACATGTGCGAATTGGACCGCAGAGGCTGCAACCGATGAGAAAGCTAGTGCGGTGAAGGAGACGGAGTTTCAAACTGACAAGGAGAATGTCCGGAGTAGGGTGACGCACGACTTGATTGAGCGTGAGGACGTCGCCGACATGGAGCAGCGAAATGAGGTAGAAGCCACGGCAGCAGCTTCACCTCGGACTCAGACTTCGTCCTTGGATCCCAGTCCACTGCGGACACAGTCACAATCGGATTTCACGACGATGACAGAATCTACTGCCACTTTCACAGCCGAATCAACGGATACGCTTCCTCCTTTACGTCCTCGACCACGACCACAAAGAGCGGGCTTCAGGTGGCCTCGACCGATCAGTGTTGCCTTTGGACGATCGGGTATGCTGGCTCGCGAAGAGAGCAGCAGTCTGACTGGGAATGGCACCGAATAGTGCTACTATCAGGATGACACTGTGACGAGGAATCGTATCGCGGCACGAAATTGATGGCGTGTTGATAGGCAGAGATGTGCTGTGTAAAAGGTGCTGTAGTTTCTCGAAGAAACCAGGGTAGAATATCATTTAGAAAAGGAAGAAAAGTGCTAAGAGTAGAATAGATACGGTCGAATAATGCATTTTTGAATCATTGTAGCAAAGTGCCGCGGTAATTCCTCTCGGACTACCCATTAATATATTACGTCGTCCAGTTTGCCAGCTCGGAGAAAAACAACGACTCACACAGCGATGGCAAAATGCAGGTAGGTCACTTCATGACCCTCAGATCTTTAAGCAATCATTCTCGAAATCCACCTCATCATCATCAGCATCCGATACAAGCCCCTCCACAGGCAGTGTAGTAGACACATGAACCATCTCTCCCTCAATCCGCATCCCAATCTCAGGCTTCGGTAGATCCAGATACGTCAGTGGTTGTGCCCAATCAAAGTATCGTGCCACGACATGATCACCTTTGCACAACCTCGTAGCGAACACGACAGTGTCCGCAGATTCCGGCAGGAGTACGTCAAGCAATTCCGTGCTCTGATTCTCAGGCACTCGCACAGACTTTCGATGTACCCAAATCTCCCTGCCCGACGTGACTTCCGTCCCACGCACCTCAAGTCGCAAGTCCTCCTCACCCTCCCTCAAACTCGACGCGCACACCTGCATCCTCTTTTCCCCCCTCACATGAACCTCCGTACACTCCCTATTCCTGCCCGTCTCGACCTCTACTCTCGCCACACCCCAAGTCAGCCGCGCGATAGCCCTCTTCCCGCTATGATGCGTGCTCTTCTTCCGCGAATTAAATCTTCCAACGACCAGCTCACGCTCGGCCACGCGTCATTGAGTTCGCCAGACCAGGAACCCCGTGCACTTTTTCCTGCCCACGCCTTTCCACAGGCGGCGGAAGCCGGCGAAAGCGTACATCACGCCTGGACCAGCTGCGAAGCGTAGGTGTATTGCGCTAACGTGCTGCCGTATTTTACGTTCTCCAAGAGATATAGCGTGATGGTGCGGTGGTCCCGTGCCCAGGGTGACTTGGAGGACGCTTTCATGTGGGCTTCCATGCTGAAGGATTGTGGGTGGCGTTCCATAGGATCCGTGATGAATTCCTTGATCGTACGCAGGGTCGGGTAGGACTTCAGCCCAAACTCGGACACGAAGCGGCCTGCTAGCTGGGGTTACCGTTGGTACAGGTGTTAAGCGAAGGCTCTCATTCAGACGTCCTAGGCGTTGGCGTCGCGCCGGCTTCGGCGGAGTTGCTGGGACGTCCGCGCCACGGGCTCTCGGAGTGGTAGAGCGTATTGGGGACGTACTGGCTGCATAGCGAGCGGAAGAGCTTGTCGTAGATGATGCGGGCGGGCCAGTTGGTGCTGAGCCAGTGCGCTGGATCGGGGTCGTCGGGGTCGTAGTGGGATGTGTAATCGTCTGCGAATATATGGTCTTCGTTGTTGTCGCACCATAGCACGAGGTTGCACACTGCCTCCTCCTCGATCGCCTTGAACACCGGTCTCCATGGCCCGCACGTCAGCATCAGAGGATCCCGGCAGATACACATCAGCACAACCATAGCGTAAGTCGTTTGGAGTCCATGTGGAGTTTCCAGTCACTAATGCCGCCCATACAAATACGGCGCGTTTCGCACCTGCAACCGACTGCTATAGCCATTATGACAAATAGGCGGTGGTCCTCCCGCGTCTTTCTCCAGCCTTTGTCCGATCAGAAACGCCGTGCCAAATCGTAACTCGAGGAGGTTCTCGCGTGGCTGCAGGGCGGTCGTGACGTCGACGCGGTATGCTATGCACATGTTCTCGGTCGTCAGGATAGTCTTACTATTGAGGACGACGGTGCAGAAGGTGCCTAGGCCGTCGAAGACGAGCTCGATTCTTGCTGAATGTGCAGCCGCAGGTCTACTTGTCCTGTCTGGAGCAGTGAAAGTGGTGTGAAATGTCAGCTATTCCTCGGCCACCCATTGCGCTCGGGTCTTCTTGTCGTCAAGCAGAGGCTCTGGGATTAGCTTATGGTGTAGTAGGTCAAGATGAATGCAACATGAAAACTGGGCATAAGGGAGGAGTGAGGAGTCCGGCTTTTGGGAGCGCTTGAAGGTCCAGCCAGTGGCCAGGGCGGTGCGTTGGTGGCTCATACTGGTAATGCCGCAGACAGTGCCTTGCAGAGCAGGCTTCGATGACGAATCGAGGATGTGTAGAGGAAGTATGAAATGGTGGTGGTGGTGGCAAAGTCACGCTTCATCCTCATACGGCAGGCAAGTTCAAGCTGAGGTGCACGGTGACCTGTTCAACTTGAGGTCTAACAGAAACCGGAGCTTTCTCGAACTTGAAGCCATCTTCGGGGCCAAGGAGTCTGTGAAAGAGAGTCTGAAGAAGGAGAGAGTCCTGAGTGTTGGGGCGCGGGACTAGTTTGTGGACGAGTAAGTATCTGAGAGGAGGACTTGATCGAGCTCGTTGAAGGTGTTCCAAACAGACTGGGTACTATATCACGGCTTGAACGTGTCACAGCACACTTGGATATATGAGGTCTCAGAGTAGTAGTAGTTTCATGTTTCATGTCTGCATCGAGGAAAGATGAAGCAATGCCGTAAGGTCTTTGAAACAGTCAGCGCCTTCAGTGGTCACGTGACTGGTTAGATTGATTTCCGGCCATCGCGTCCAAATCACGTAACGCGTCTCTGCAACTTTGACAACGGGACACGACATTGGATATCGCTTTCTTGCTACAC
>Ga0058698_10000289_pt1 | contig 29661 bp, 32 predicted proteins | sample AgamicAsSfe_FD_67288 | JGI IMG/M metagenome (GOLD analysis project Ga0058698, IMG submission 67288) | Agave microbial communities from Guanajuato, Mexico - As.Sf.e | ecosystem: Host-associated > Plants > Phyllosphere > Phylloplane/Leaf | place: Guanajuato, Mexico | collected 2012-05-30
GGTTACGGGAGAGGTCAGGGAGAAGGGGAAGAGGGGCTTCTTGGATGGATTGGATGAGTTGTGGGATGAGAGGCAGTATGAGGACGAGTTTAATCTGGATGAGTTTTTGAGCAAGATGAAGGCTTAGATTAAGGTAGAGGTGAGAAGGGGTGTGATGTGACGACAATCGGCAGTGAAGACCACCTGGAAGATGGCTGGTGGAGAAAGAGCGGAGGAACACCACAGAGCGTTGCTAAATATCTCTGCATGTACAATAGATGGAGGAAGGGTGGGACGATCTAATACGAGTAGCATGAGTGAGAAGAGATGAATGAGCCCAGCATTGCCTACTCGACAATGTTACTTCAGTTGGCATTGCATCAACGAGTGGTTATATAATGGAGTGCTCCAAGAACATGAAGCACGACCGTAAGCTCTTCGGTACTGGCCAGGATTTTTCTCCTTGACTTCTTCTCCAAAGTGCTTCTAGTCTCGAGAAGATGTCAGTGCTGGAAAGGGCTAGCTACGGTGCTCTCCACGAGTTTTGTCCTTTGACCTTTTTCCATGATCTTGTCAGGACATTGACAAAGAGAGAGTAAGAATGCTAGGATATATCGAGGTAGATCGTTGACAGCACTCTGAATGATGCTCAATCTTTGACCTTTTTCGTAAAGGTAGTTCGATGTCGTGAAGACACTGAATGTAGAGCACAACGTCCGAGGACGTATGTTAAGACGAGTCATCGACGGTACTCTCCACGACTTTTGTCCTTCGACCTTGCTCCTCTAGATGTACTTCTTCTTTCCTAAGTCATGAAGACGAAAGCGCAGAGAGTTGACATAGCTAGTACAGAATGCAAATAGATTGTACTATGCATGTTACCCGCCTCATCGTCAACATTGCCGTCAGCATGATTAATGTGTCCGAAAACGTGCGTGCCTTGTCTAGCGTTGAGTACAAGAAGATCTAAACGTGCTCTGTCCAAGAGATCCAGCCCAGCTTCTGCCTCGACGAGAGGGGTTGCTCTTGAACGTACCTGCCTTGCTGGCATTGGCGTTGCGGACCCAGACGTAGTCGTGATGTAGCCGAGTTGATATTGCGCTGTTGAATTTGATCGGGAAGAAGAGTGTCGAACATGCCTCGGAAGTCATGTCTCCAATAACCGTCCAATCATCGGTATGGTGAGTTTGAAATGGCCGCCACTGCTGTAAGAGCTCACAACGTCAAGTCCTCTCAACATCCTGCTCCATTTGTAGCGTGATGTCTTGCGTACTCGAATTGTGCCATGGCTCTAGGCCTCAGAGCTGTCGTCGTGATGCATTTGTGAAGATATGGAGCGCCTGTGCGATCGCGCATGTCTCGTCTGATGGCTGAGTCGGAAGCATCGCGTACAGTCAGCTATACCTCACACTCTCGGCTTCCGCCGCGCCCTATTGGGACTGCTCGGATGTGTCATTGCACACACGTCTTCAGCCTATCCAAGTTCAAATGCCTCTTCATCTTGATCGCAACCGCCCCTCATTTCCCAACCAAAATGCCACACATGCCTTATGGCCCCAATGCTCGGTCCACCACTCTCCAAACACATCCTCCACCTCAAAGTCCACTTTCACCACCCGCTCGTTCCTCTTGAGCGCGCACACGACGCACTGCTTGGGTGCGGGCACGCCACCGTCAACCTCCTTGGCGACTCTAACTACGGGCGTCTCGGTGAGCTCGGGGATTGGCGGGAAGGAGGCACTTCCTGTACCAGTTATAGCAGACCGAAGTTTTCCGAGCTGAGCACGCCAGAGCCGCAACACATCAGCGACTTCGCGCTCCTCCCGCGCATTCTCACCTTTGTCGACGCCGGTAAGCTTCATGCCGCCGCTTTTGCCAGACGCAGAGGCAGCGCCGATGCGCATGCTTTGGGCTAGGAGGGTGTCCCTCTTCCATCTGAATTTTCGCCCAGCAATAATTCGGGACACTACGGTGGCGAGGGTGATATAGGATTTCAGGAAGGCCTGGGTGGTGGGATGTGACAGGATGGCGGCGCGTGTGGCCGGGGAGTGGTCAGAGGAAGCGAGCGGAGAGAAGAGTTGGGTTTGAGCTTGGGTGATTGAGTGGGTGAAGAGCGGGATGAGGAGTGCTGGGGGAGGGATGTTGGTCGGGGGTGCTGAAGTGGGGGAATGGGCTTCTTGTAGCACTGTAGGTAATTGGATTGGGAGATCCGGTGTAGTGGATCTAGCGATTGATTGATCGACTGTGCTTGGTGTATCTTGCATACTCGGCTCTGCCACTTGAAAGTCGTCCCACGCCTGGTCAACCTCCGGAAGGCTCGGCTGATTGACCGTGCTAGATTTGTTCAACTTAGGCATTGGAGCTTTGGGCTTCGCGGGTGCGATGCTATTTTGAGGCACTTCCGCTGTCACAGGTATTGAGGACGTCTCAAAGGCATTCCGTTCGAAATCATCCTGAGCAGGTTGTTTGGAGGCAGACTCCTGCATGACGGGCTGACCTGTAGGGATAGATGGTTCATCATCAAAATCTAGAAGTGATTGCTGCTGTCTGACAGGAGGCGCTATTGGCGAGAAAGTCCGTAGAGGTGGTGCCTCGATCTTTACTGGGCTCACTATGGCTGGAGGATCAGCTGGAGGATCATCACACTCGTCTTCTTCTTCGTCTACATCTTCTTCCGCATCGAAGAAAACATTATCATCACGAGATGGTTTCACTGATTTCGAAGCTTTCGATCGCGATTTGCCACGCTTTGTCTCGGGCATATGCAGTGGTGACGGCCTGGGATAATACTGCTGGTCATTTGCAAGAGGTTGAATGGTGCTCTCGGCTATTGCAGGTGAGGTGAATGCGTTTGAGCTGGGTGCGGAACTGATTTCCTTCTCCGCTGTACCGGCGCTGTCACCAGCTTCGAAGTCACCAAAATCATCTTCATCACCGGCAGGCACTTCGTTATGGTTACTCAGGACAGGCCCTGGAATACTAGCTCCTGGTCGATGCTGCTCGGAGGCTGGGAATGTAGATTCGGAGAAGCCGAAATCTAGGAAGTCGTTGGCATGACTGGTATGTTGATTGCTAGTCGGAGCAGTGGACCTCGAAGGGGCTCCCTGATAGAAGCTGTCTAGATCCGCAAGCAAATCAAACGACATTGGTTCTGTACTCGTAATATCGGAGCCTGAAGACCTTGATCAAAGTGTATCAGTGCTGATGATGACAAGGTCACGTGCATCCATCAGCCCAAATCGGCGCGCGAATCGCGTCTTAGAGTGCTCGCGTCACATCGAACCAAAAACCGCGACGCAAGATACAGACAACCATGCGCTAAGGGTGACTGTCATCGACCTCTCCTAGTCATCTCCCCTTCCCTTCGAATAAGATGTATATCAAACAGATCATCATCCAAGGCTTCAAGAGGTACTGCATTGTCTCCGCTCGCGCAATGCGCCCAGGACTAATTACCATTACTATACAGCTACAAGGACCAGACTGTCATCGAACCCTTTTCGCCAAAGCACAATGTAATCGTCGGTCGCAATGGTTCGGGCAAAAGCAACTTCTTCGCCGCGATTCGGTTCGTCCTAAGCGATGCCTACACACAGTTGGGCCGCGAGGAGCGTCAGGCTCTTCTTCATGTTAGTTTGAGGTCTAGTCCAATGACATCACGATCTAACCTGAAGAACAGGAAGGATCGGGAGCAGCAGTGATGTCCGCGTACGTGGAGATCATCTTCGACAACAGCGACGACCGCTTTCCAACAGGCAAAGACGAGCTCATCCTCAGACGTACAATTGGCAACAAGAAAGACGAGTACTCGCTTGACCGCAAGAATGCCACAAAGGCTGATGTGATGAACCTTCTGGAGTCGGCTGGATTCTCGCGATCGAATCCTTACTACATCGTGCCACAAGGTCGTGTCACGGCACTCACGAACATGAAAGATACTGAACGGTTGAGCCTTCTCAAGGAAGTCGCAGGTACGCAAGTCTACGAGGCGCGAAGAACAGAAAGTATACGGATCATGGCAGAAACAGACGCGAAGCGTGCCAAGATCGATGAGCTGCTTTCCTTCATCAGGGAAAGGCTGGACGAGCTAGAAGAGGAGAAAGCGGAGCTCAGAGAATTCCAGACATCTGACAAGGAGCGGCGGTGTCTTGAGTACCTGATCTACAGCAGAGAACAGGAGGAAATCACGAAAGCTTTGGAGACTCTGGAGGAGCAGAGAGTTAGTGGCATCGATGAGACTGATGACAATCGCCAGAAGTTCATTGACGGCGAAGAAGTCCTTACTGAATTGGACGACCAGATCAAGGAGCTCAAACAGAGAGTAGAATTTCTCAAGGTCGACAAGAAACAATACGAGGACGAACGACGTCAGACAGTTCGCAGTCATGCCAAGGTAGAGCTAGAAGTCAACAACATCACAGCTGGGCAATCATCGGCTCAATCAATCAGAACACAGCGAGAGCAGAATCTGGTTCAAGTCCGGCAGTCTATTCAGGAACGCGAAACTCAACTTGAACAGGTCCTGCCGAATTACACCAAGGCACGCGAGGAGGAAGCTGCTCTAAAAGCTCAGTTGACAGATGCCTCTGGGACAAGGCAGCGATTGTACGCCAAACAAGGTCGGAATGCTCAATTCAGAAACAAGGGCGATCGTGACGGATGGTTGCGGAAGGAGATTGAGGATGTGAATGTAGCTCTTGCTACGAGAAAGGCTCAAACAATGCAACTGAATGACGAGATCAAGGAGACTCAGCAGAGCTCCGAGAGATTGGCAGAGGAGGTCGCAACCATTAGGTGTACAGTCGATAATAGGGAGGAGAACATGCAATCAGTCAATGCAGAAGTTGAAAAAGCGCAAGACTCCAGACACAAACTCGTAGACGAGCGAAAGGAGCTTTGGCGCGAGCAAGACAAGCTAGACACTGTCGTGCGAAATGCACAGCAAGAGTACGAAAAAGCAGAGAGATTCCTGTCCCACATGATGGATCAGAACACGAGTCGCGGTCTGGCTGCCGTGCGTCGCTACAAGCAGCAACGGAATCTCACTGGTGCATATGGAACTCTGGCAGAGCTCTTCGATGTCCAGGACAGGTATAAGACTGCGGTGGAAGTCACAGCTGGAACCAGTTTATTTCACTACATTGTGGACAACGACGAAACAGCTACGGAACTTGTCAATCTCTTACAACGAGAAAAGGCTGGTCGTGTCACATTCGTACCCCTCAACAAAGTCAGACATACAGCAGTGAATTTTCCACGAGCAAATGATGCCATCGAGATGATCAGCAAGCTGAACTATGACCCGACTTACGAGAATGCCTTCCAACAGGTCTTCGGCAAGACAATCATCTGTCCTAATCTTCAGATTGCATCACAATACGCTCGAAGTCATGGAGTCAGTGCTATCACACCCGAAGGAGATCGTTCAGATAAGAAGGGTGCCTTGACCGGTGGATATGTTGACCCTCGCCAGTCCAGGCTTGATGGTGTGCGAAATCTCACAAAGTGGCGTGACGAGCTAGAAGCCTACCGTCAACGCGCCTCGGATATTCGACGCCAGCTCGAACAAAAAGACCAGGAAGTGACAAGAGCCGTTGGTGAGCTACAGAAAGCGGAACAACGACGACAGCAACAAGAGAATAGCTACGGACCTTTACAGCAGGATCTGCGGGCAAAGCTTCGGGCTATTCAGGAAAAGAAGGACGCATTAGACGCTAATAGACGCAGTATCGAAAATGTGGAGTCGCAAGTTCGTGATCTCTCTGCACAGCAGACTTCATATGAAACAGAGTTGGCTAGCGACTTCAAGAAAGCATTGACGACTGCGGAAGAACGCCAGCTGGAACAACTGAGCTCCTCGATACCTGATCTTCAGCGTCGTTTGGGTGAGTTGAGCAGCAACAGGACAGCATTAGAGGGGCAGAAAGCTCAAGCTGAAGTGGAACTACGGGAGAATCTGCGACCAATGTTGGACCAGCTCGAACATCAAGCTGGAGAGGCTGGTTCTGGCAATGGTAACCAAAGACTCCAGGATCGACAACGAGAGCTTGCACGCATCAAGGATGCTATGCAGGCTGTTGAGGGCAAGCTTCAAGAGGTTGATCAATCCATTGACGAGGCAAATGCTTCCCTGGTTGAATTGGAGCAGAATAGATCAAGCAAGCAAAAGGAGCAGGAAGAGACTGCCAAGACTATCGAGAGATCTCAAAGACGATCCGAAAAGAGCATCGCCAAGCGAGCCCTACTCACTGACAAGGCATCCGAGGCAAACCGCAATATACGACATCTGGGAGCTTTGCCCGAAGAAGCATTCGGCGATAAGTACAGAAGCTTCTCATCAGACAAGGTATGTCTCTTTTCATTCCACGCACTTACCCTATCCTGCTAACAACGACTCCTCTTTCTAGGCCATCAAACGCCTCCACAAAGTCAACGAAACCCTCAAGAAATACAGCCACGTCAACAAAAAAGCCGTCGAGCAATACACCAACTTCACCACGCAGCGCGACACCCTGACCTCCCGCCGCGAAGAGCTCGACACCTCACAAGCCTCGATCCGCGAACTCATCGAAGTCCTCGATCAGCGCAAAGACGAAGCAATCGAACGCACATTCAAGCAAGTCTCCCGCGAATTCGCCTCCATCTTCGGACGCCTCGTGCCCGCCGGCCGCGGCCGCCTCATCATCCAACGCAAATCCGATCGACAGGCGAGAGGTGAGGATGCCGAGGAATCTGCGCCGGAGGAGCGCGACAGCGTGGAGAACTACACCGGCGTGGGCATCGCCGTCTCCTTCAACAGCAAGCACGACGAACAACAACGGATCCAACAGCTCTCCGGCGGCCAGAAGTCCCTCTGCGCCCTGGCGCTCGTCTTTGCAATCCAGCAGTGCGACCCGGCGCCGTTCTACCTATTTGACGAAATTGATGCGAACTTGGACGCGCAGTATCGCACGGCTGTGGCGAAGCTGCTGGAGGATATCAGCGAGACGGGACAGTTTATCTGCACGACTTTTCGCCCGGAGATGATCCTGGTGGCGGAGAAGGCGTACGGGGTTAGTTATAATAATAAGACGAGTCGCATTGATGTGGTGGATAGGGAGGCGGCGTTGGGGTTTGTGGAGGGGCAGATTAGTGCGACGTGAGTGATGTTTGCGAGTGATGCTTGAGGATCGATGAATGGGTAAGGGTGATGGGGGACGGGATAGGGAATGGGAAATGATGTGTTTGCATGGGAACGAGAACCTGGATCTATGGAATATGGGATATGGTAGGCTGCGCAGACGTGTCCTGGAGTCCCCAATGTCACAGTATAGTGTTGGTGTCTGGATCGGAGACCTCGAGCAAAATCACAATGTGCGGTGGCTGTCTAGGCGTCCCGGAGTAGTGATACCTAGACGATTATACTACTGGCAGGCGGAATTCGAGCTTCTGCATTCAGCTCAGTGATCCAGTACTCTTGCTGCTGCCACACATGATTCGGCTTCTGCTTGATGATGCAATAGATTTCACACGCACGCAGGCTGGCAGACACGGCCGCGCGATGGCCATGTGCAGTCACTTAGAGCCCAAGATCACCCGCCTGCAGGATTGCCTGCTCAAGCTTCTCTGCTCTATTTGACCTATTTGCTTTCATCTGGCTCTATGGTCTATATCCTGATAAAATCTTGATGTAGCCGTTCTGCTCAATCCGGTGTGCTACTACTATGAGGTTATTGCCAGCTAGTTGTGTGTTACTCACGGCTGGAACAACCGCGTTGAAAGCATGCTTGACCTGCAGAAATGTCACGCTTGTGTATATCTGTGCAGGAAGTGTCGACGAGCTGTTGACTGGTACTGATGACATAGTCCGTATCCCACTGCACGTACTGCAATCGGAAAGATCTAGGGAACGTCGTGAAATTTGGTTGTAAGTCGTGCTTCTAGGCAAGCCAGTTCTTTTGTGTCTTCGTACCGCTGGGGAGGACCTCTGGTAGTGTGATCTGTCTTTCTTACTTGCTTGATACATTTGCCTTTGAACTTGGGGCTGGGAAACAGAGTAACGCAGACCGGTTTGACTGGCGCGGTGTTGTGGTTGATTAGGTGGCGGCGTGTATGCTTGCTCTGTGCATAGCCTCTTCTGACGAGATAAAGTCCCCGGCCTCTGCAGTTGCACAAAGCGTGTTCGAGTCGAGGTCGAGCGCGGTCATCATCGCGATTTCTCTGCCCCATGCAGAATTCGAGTCCAGGATGTCTTCCTCCCCTCTCCCCCCTCCCCGCGACTCTCTTCCCTCCTCTCTCCCTTCACTGCTCCCACTCCCTTTCTCCCTCCTCGCCCCGCCGTCAGCACCACTACCTCATCCAGTCCCTCCCTCCCTTGACCACCCCACTCTCATCCTGCCTGATCCTCCTGGCCCTCTCTTCGTCTGAAGAACTGCGGGAAGCACGTCCGCAGCTCGTGTAGGTTGCTGATTTGATACTGACTCGCCTGCTCCATTACAGGCTTGTCATCCGGTTCGACGAGGTGTGCGGCGGTCCAGCCGAGGGAGGCTGCGGCGCGGCAGTTCAGGTGGGAGTCGTCTGGTGGTGAGGAAGTTAGAGGAGTCTGCTGTCGGAGGGTGGAGAAAGAGAAGGGGAGAAAGGAGGATGCATAAAAAGGCAGCCCTAAGATGGCAGCGCGAATAGATGTGGATGTGGATAGGGAACGGCTGAGCATGAAGGTTGGGCAAGCTCTGAAAGTGCAAAGTGTCCGCTCTGCCTAAGCTCAACAGCTCCACCACACAAGCCAGGCAGAAGCAGATGCAAGACAGGATAGGAACAAACGGAACAGAACATACCAACGAAATAGCACGCCCTCGAATCCTCCACCCCCGCCTCCCTCATCGCCTTCTCGAACATGCCCCGCTGCGGCTTACACACGAACCCCTGCATCTCGCCTGTGACCGGATCCGTCGCCGTAGCAGCGCCATAGTCGCAATATGTCAGACCCTCGAAAGGTCCCAATCCCGCACCATCACTTCCCCCACTCTCACTCCCACTTCCAACGTCACCATTCGCCGTTCCATTCTCGCCACTCCCAATACCCAACAGCCTAATCACCCTCCTCGCATGATTAACATACGCATTCGTAAACAGCCACAATTTGACCTTCGATCTATCGATATCCGCTAATAATTGGTTCAATGCGGGATCCGGATGCAGGACTGTTTCGAGGGGGAGCGCGTCGTCTACTTGAGAATTATATGCCAGGGGGTCGATGTGGTGGTGGCGGACGAGACCTTCAATGGCGAGGCCGTAGGTTAGGTAGTAGGAGGTGTGGAGTTTTGTGGCGTCCGCGAGGGAGAGGGAGAGGTGGGTCGTGAAGTATTTGTCTGTCAGGAGGAGGGTTAGTGTTGTTGAGAGGGAGGATGGAAGGGTTGAGGGGGTCGGGGTTGGAAGTGGGATGTGGGATGTTGGAGGAGGGAGTGTGTGGCTTGGGGTGGAAGGGTTATGGCTAGCACAGGTAGCATGTCATTTGAACAAGAGGATATCTGCCTAAGCTATTCATTGATCCTGGCCATCACACGGTATGCAAGAGGAAGAAGGAAGCGGCTATTAAGCATATGGCATACCTATCAATTCACCCATCATATCATGCACCTTTTTGCCTGCAATGAGGTAATGTCAGTACACTAGCCGATCATTTTCTCCCTTATCTCGGTCCCCCGACGACTGCAGTGACAGACTGCGCTACCAACCAACGGCGAAGCGCAGTAGTATAAGCTCGGGCTCGACGTACTTTTAGAGTATAACTACAACATACATCAGTCTCCCGGATATCATTGCAAAAAGGGGAAGGCACAGGTCACGCTGGGTGGATCATCTCGAACTCACAGTATTATCAATATCAACAAATAGCACCGGTCTTGTATCTTTCTTGTGCTCGCCGGGGACGACATGCCCGTTGGCCGATGTGGCGGCCATCTTCCTCGTGCTTGTACGTTAAGCACGAGCGCCTGTTTCTGTTCACGTGAGGTGCGAGAAGAGAGTCACAGTGTGGCAGGGTACCAGGAGCAAGAAACGATATGAGATGGTGTTATGAGTGGTGTTACGAGTAGTGGTGATGGGTGACGCTCGAGCAGTGTGCTGTGCCTGTAGAGGAGTCTGCAAGATCCAGGGGCAAGGCATGGTCGCGATGATTGGCTGTGATCCAATCAAACTGGCATCGCTGGCTTGACTACTCCTACTCCTACTCCTACTGCACATACGCGCCTCACAGAGAGTAGATCGTTGCAACAGCTGTAATGGTGAGATAGGAGGAAGCTTCAAGTATATACTAGTCCATTATGATGACTGTACTATGGCCATACCGACGCTATGCACGCACTTTACAACATATCTTACAAGCCCAAATTCCCCATCCACATACGCCATGATCATTAGTATGTCTCTCTTCTGCCTAGTAAAAGCCGCCTTCCCCATCATCATACTCTTCCCCTGCCTCCTCCTCCGCATCATACTGCGCATCATTCCACCAAACCGTATCCACCTCCTCCGCCCTCAACTTCTCATCCTTCCCCCTCCTGATCGCCTCATCCTTGGTCTCCCCAAGCACATCCCTCAAATCTTCCATCTTCTTCCTCAACGCCCGCGCCTCGTCTGTATGCAACCAGTCTCCACTCGGCTGCTCCTCCTGCAACTTCACAAACTTCTGCAACTTCGGCGACAGCTCCCTGAACTCTTTTCTCCGCTCAAACCACAAATCGTAGCTCGTCGCATTGCCAAAGCAGATACCGTAGCCTTCGCAATAGCAGACATGCTCGATGGGACAGAATTCGTTCTGGCCCGTCCATATTTTCTGCCAGACGTATTCGAAGATGCGGCCGGTGATGACATCGGGGAGAGGCGTGGTGGTAAGCCAGTCGCGGAGGGTTTCGTATTGCGATTTCGGCAGGCTGAGGATACGGTCGCGGGAGAGGGCGAATTGCGAACAGCACGGTTGGGAGAGGACGTCGGGGACAGGCTCGCCTGGGAAGAGGATGGGCCAGACGTGGACGATTTCAGTCTCTTCCGGTCGGTGGGGGTTGGTGACGCGGGCGGAGGGGTGTAGGTGGGCTGGACAGCCGGGGTCGAGATGGCAGCGGAGATTGAAGTAGCCGTCGCGGAGGACTTTGGGGACTTGGAGGTGCTTGACGATGTTGACGGAAGAGCTGTCGAGAAGGTCGTTGTTGTGCCATGTGAGTTTGTGGGCGTGCATGAATAGAGAGACGTCTGCTAGAGGTGCGTCGATCTCGTCGTAGTGATCGATGATGTATGTGAGGTAGACCATGGCCTCATGCCCTTTATTCTTGGGGACGTGATAGTCCGCTGTTGGATCATCGACTGTGTATGGCATAACCCGGAGGTTTGGATCGTCTCGCTCACATTCTGATAGCCATGCCGTCCCTCCAGACTCTGCCTTTGTGCGCGCAATGACCAGGGCTTTCGAATATGCAGAAGCCGTCGGGACCGAAGAAGATGTGGATGATGATGCTAATGGAGCTGGAGGCGGCATACCAAGATCAACATGCTTGGCTGCTTCCGCAGCCGGATGCATTTCTGCTAGGGAGTCGTGAAACTTTGGAGGAGAGGAAACAGATTTTGGAGGGCTAGGAGGAGGTGGTGCTGGATCGGTGGGTAGTGGCTTGCCATCATCACCTAGTGTGATGATAACTGTGGTATGTTGTGTTTCTACTTGGGTATGAGGCTGACTAGGAGTAACTTTTGTGATGGGTTTCTGTTGTGTGCATTAGGATATGGCCTCTATCTCTGCATCTTATGTGTCGCTCGATCAAGTCTTACGGGAATCTCAATTGTCAGATCCTCCTCCGGCGTGAGGGCACGCTGCGGTTCCGGCTCCGTCTGCACTGAGTGACCGAATTTCTTCCGCAAGGATTCAAACTGCGCTTCTCGCGTGAGGCCATACGAGGCAGTATGGAAGAGGAGATATAGGAGGGCTAGCAGAAGGAGTGTGTAGACCAAGAGGCGAGACGTGATTCTGGCCATTGGATGAGCTATGACCGGGTGCCAAGCTCATTGGATATCTGTCGGGGCGGTAAATGGAGGATATTGATATAGGCTTGCTTATGAATGAGAAGACGACATTGTCCTGCTCTCGTGTGATGTGAGAAGGATGAGGAAACTGGCCAATGAAGGCAGAGTAGGATGAGTAGGTGTTTGAGATCCGTGAATGATTATTCACCACCTGCACTATCCGGTAGAAAAGTGGCTTGAAAGCTTATCCCACAAGGCTGAAACGGTTGAGAAAGAGGTAGACACGCGGCCAAGATCTTCTGCATGCGAGTCATCTTCAATATTTGCTTACTTCGTACTGCTATTTGCTATTCTACACAACTACGTAGGAAATCTACATTATAAGACATCATCGCTTTTTGGTCAAAAAATCAGTAGCCTGAAAGAAGTTAGTATCTTGTGTATACTAGATGATCACGTAGAGAATCAACTTACAGCATCAACATTATAGTCGAATCGTTCAAGTGCTTGCAGTGCATCATCTCGCTTGAAGCCCATGTTCGTCAAGCTCTTGAGCAAGGGATCGTCGTGCTCGCCCGTCGTGGTCAACGCTCTTCCAGCTGTGGGTGGTCGTTGCTTGGGTGCAGGGGCAGGTGCCGGTGCTCTTGTGACTACAGGTGCTGCCACGGAGGAAGTTCTGGGAGGTGGCTGCATTGGCGCTGGTGTGATCTCATCATCGTCGAACCCGCCGAATGAACTCTGTGTTTGCTTGCCACTAGATTTCGTCGCGCCATTGTCAAAGCCTGAGAACATCGAATCCCAGTCGGCATTCGAGTTACTAGCAGATGGTGGCGCAGGACCCTGCATGGCTGATCTCGTACCTGCGAAGGGAGACTCGAACGATGGCGGCGGAGCAGGGCCCTGCATGGTGCCCCTCGTGCCTGGGAAGCTGGGCGCAGAACTTGCCGGAGTGGAAGCAAGCGCCGGGCCAGCTGAGCTGTTTAGCCAAGGCGCAAAGGATGGTTGATATGCCGAGCCAGAGGGTGTCGCGCCATTGGAGTTGTTAGCATAGCCAGATATCGGCGCCTGACTAGAGCTTTGACCGTTCTGGGCGAAAGAAGTACTGCTTGTTGACATCGGTCGATACTCGCTTCCACCAAAGTTTCTTCCTGGTGAATCGAATACAGGGTCAAAGTCTGCACCACCGTGCCCATTGGCGCTGACGAATGAGTCTTGCTGCCCGTCTTCCTCCTTGGCCTCATCCAAATCGTCAAAGGCCGAGTCAAAGTCGTCCACAGGCTCCGCATGGGTGCCGAGTGGAGCTGCCTGGTTTGCCTGAGAGGATGAGCCTGTTGGCGCAAAGCCATTAGTAGCGAACGGCGATGAGTGATGCGCATAGCCATCGTCGCCACCCTGTCTTTGGCCATTTGTTGGCATCGAACCGCCTAAAGTTGGCTCGTCCCCATCAATAGCGGTCGCAATTGATTGGGGAGTCTGTTGAACGGGTGCTTGTGGTGGTGATGTGGCCAGTTCGCGAGACGGCAGTAGTCCAGTGTATTCGCGTGGGAACTCATTCACGTCCCGATTACCTGCAGATGAAGGCGGCACGGCTACCTTGTAATCGGGAGGTGACTTCTGTGCCTCGAGTGGTGGGAGTTCCTCAGTGACTGAGTCATCGTCTGCAATCTCCGCTACTGCAGGTTCATGCACTGTTACCTCGTCCAGAGGTGGCTGGACAGTGGAATGCAACACCTCGGATCTTTGATGCTCATCCAATACACCAGCAGGTGCATGACCAGTTGGAGCATGTTGGGCGGCATGAACAAAGTCTTCATCGTCGTCGGAGTCGCTCTCATCTGCATCAAACTCTTGAATAGGTGGAAACTCGGAGCCCAATCTGCTCGGACCAGCTGAGGTAGTGTTTGCCGCTCGCTCGATGTCCGAACGACCCAGGGCTTGTGCAGCAGGAGAGTTGTCACTAAATCCTGGTCCAGCTCCTGCAGGCAAAGTCGACTGGTCGGCCTTTGAGCCAAAAGGATCGGATCCGGCATCAGTGAAGGTTTCACTCATCACACTTCCTGCAGTCGGTGTCGAAGTTTGGGTGTCATCTGGGAACGCTCCTGGTATAGGACTGACAACATATGGTTGTGGTGCTCGCAAAACATTCTCGGTTGGGGCCACGCCCTGACGACTGAAGTTCGCAGTAGTGGGGCTGCTTGATGTTGGGATATCACGGTCTCCATCATTCGAGGCCGAAGGTGATCCTGGAAATTGCGATGGTGTGCCAATGTTTGAGATGCCAGACCTACTCGCTGGCGCGTTTGCTAGGACTGACGACCCGAAAGAATCTGACCTGGCGAGGTTCGAGCGGAAAGGGAGTGCACTTGATGTTATCTGCTGCGACGGAGGCGGTGGTGGTGGCTCTGCAATAGCAGGTGTTGACGACATGTCACGATCGATGTCGTTTGGCATGCCACGCAGATGCTGCGAAGGAGGTGCCTCGTGGGTCGCATGATCCGTAGCTTCGTCAGGTCCAAAGAAGCTGTCGAAATCTGTGTTTGCTTGTGTAGGGACAAAAGACTGCGAGAAAGCGGATGGACCCATTGAGCTGCCCATTGCTGGCTCAGGCGACCTTCTAAAGAAAGGATTCGTACTAGGGCTCGCCATCGGCGGGCTGGCAAAACTCGAACCAATATCCCGAGAACCGCCGGATGGAGCCGCTTTCTTCTCTGATGCGAGTCGTTCCCGGTTATCCGTCTCTAATCTTTCTCGCTCGATTCGTGCTTGTTCAGCCTTTTCAGCCTTCTGAGCCTCTTCCTGTGCGATTCTCTCTTTCTCAGCTCGCTCTTGTTCCTGACGCTGACGCTGCTCTTGTTCCATACGTTGACGCTGCTCTTGTTCAGCTCGCTGGCGTTGTTCTTGCTCAGCCCGTTGTCGTTGCTCCAATTGAACACGCTCCTGCTCAACTCGTTCTCGTTCCAGACGTTCTCGCTCAAGGCGTTCTTGTTCAAGGTTAGCCATTTCCTTGTGGATCTTGTCCCTTGAGGCTTCGCTTGTGGCAAGCTGCTTTTTGTTGATGGCAACCATACCTTTCTGCTGGCGGGCGTCGGATTGCATCTTCTCCAATTGAGGCTTCATCTGAGTGACCTCCGTGTTGAGCTGCTGGATTTGCTGTTTCAAGGATGCGTTCTCGCGCTGGTCGGCTTCCAATTGTGTTGCAATCTGACGGTGCTGGTTTGAGAGATCTGCGTGAGAGCCTTGGATTATGGCGAGCTCTTGCTGCAATCGCTTCGTATCGGTGCGCGAAGCACCTAGGCGCTCTTCGAGTGCTTTCACATCCCGAACTTCCTGTTCGTACTGACTACGGATGGCGCCCAAGCGTCCTTCCAATTCTCGCTTCTGCGTGCTTGTAGCCGAAAGGTCGCGATCGGTGGTGGTCTTCTTGTTTTGCACATCCTGCATTTGAGTGCGTAGAGTGCCAATTTGATTGGTCATATTCCCAAGCTCAGATGCCTCATCGGTGAAGCTGTTATTTATGTTGGAGTCGCCCTCACCAAGCAAGTCAGCGGCGCCAGTCGCTCGCTGTTGAGGAATAGAGCGGTTCTGGGTTCCGGTAGACTGAACAGATCCTCCAGTGTGCTGTACAGCTATGCCTTGACCAAAGCTAGATGTTGGAACGAACGGCTTGAAGGATGTTTGCTGCGGTGTCAGGGGTGAAGACTGTGCGCTTTGATTGAAGCTGATGGGAGCCATTTGTGGCGGTGGCGGTTGTTGAGGAGCTGATTGTTGCTGTGGTTGAGATTGCTGCGGAGCAGGCGATGCATCTGCTAGAGCATCGAGACCAAACAGATCGTCTGAAGCTGACTTCGGAACCTCAGGTCCGAAAGTAGCGGCATTGTCAAATGCAGGAGCAGTAGTGTGGGGAGGTGGAATAGCAGCTCGGCGCATCGCTGGTGGCATCAATCTTTGTGGCAGAGTTGATGGCAGTGCGTCTCTGTTATTTGTCTTTCCACGTTGTTCCTTGATCAAGTACATCGCAACAGCGAACTCGTCCTTGTTGAGCTGACCCTCCGATCGGATGTCTGCGAGATCCCAAATAGAAGCTAATGTATCCTCCGGAAGCCCAGAGTTACTAAAGAACGGTACTGCTTGCTCGCCAGTGATGTAGCCCACACCCGATTTGTCTACACTGGCAAATATCGAGTCGTACTTTGCCTTATCCTGCGGTGTGACTAGCCAGTCATTTCCTGTTGTTTGGGCAGACACTGCTGGAGCCGGTTGCGCAGCTCTCACCATCGGGCTTTGAGGCCGTGGTGCATTGCCGCCTGTGAATTGACGACTTATTCCAATCACTGGTGACGCTCCAGCAGCAGGACCTCTTCGACTTGCAGCTTCGTAAAGCCCTGGTGGTAGTGTTTGCGGTAATGCCCGTAATGCACCACTTCGCATTGATGTCAGCAGATGCATAGCGACGATGAACTCCGTAAGGTTGAGTGCGCCACGCCCTTCCACATCAGCAAGACCCCAGATCTGACCAAGGACCTCATTAGGCAGACGAGCTTTCTCGAACATCTGTCTCGCGGCATCACCTGGAACATGTGTTAGGTGCATGCGTGATCATCGCAGGCAACGACAGTCTTACCACTCAGAAAACCACCTCGTGCTCCGGCTCTTTCAAACAATCCTTGGTATTCTGCGATCTTCTCTGCGGTAAGAGGAGGCACCCGAATAGGTCCTGTAGTCTGAGGCGCAATCGATTGGGGTGTTGCTGGTCGTGGACCTTCTGGTGCAGCGACTGCGCCAGCCGCGCCGTCGAACTTTGGAAGAGGAGCAGCTACTTAAGTTAGATGTTGACCACCCTATTTGCGCGATCTGTCAAACGTACGTTGCGAGGCGATCGCAGCTGTTGGCGCTCGACCGGCTTGACAATGTGCGATGAGTCGTAGCGCAACACTAAAGCCCGGCGGTGTGAGGAAGCCTCTGTTCTCGGTGTCCGCGATCTGCCATATCTGTTCCAAATGTCAACAGTTGTTACTGTTCATTGGCGGTCTTCGTCTCTCACCTCGCCGAGCAGCGCGAAGTCCAGCTTCGTCCGCTGAAAGAACTTGAGCGCGATCTCGCCAGTAACAATGCCCAGCTTGTCTGTGTCTGCCTCTTGAAACAATTGGCCGTATAGTCGCTTCTCTTCTGGGGTGAGGTTCATCGCGGCTTGACTGGGGTCCCCCATGTTGGGCGTCTAGAAGGGGATACAGTCGGCTTCTGGGTTACGGTCTGCTGAAGGAGTGACGAATAGCTGTATTGTTGGCTAGTGGTGTAACGGGTGACTTAGATGATGTAGATGTGAGGGTTTAGGTTGCGTTGCCAATGCGATGATGTACTTTGTACCGCAGCTTTCCCCGTTTTAGCTCAATCCGGACCGCATTGGAAATACCTGGTCAATAGACAAACAGAGAACACAACACCGGCACTTTTCGGATATGGATGAGTACGAAAATTGTTTGTAGGTCTGTACACTACGGGAAATCAAGCAGTCGTCAATCAACGACTCGTAGAAAGTTCATCATCGCCCCAAAACACCACCCAAAGTGCTGACAAAGGCAGCTTGTCCTGCGCCGCATGCCCAGTGCAACAACTCATCATAGCATGATCTCGTCTAGTATTCGGCTTCGCCACCATCACCCTCCATTGAGTCGGCAGCCACCTCCTCGTAATCCCTCTCCAAAGCAGCCAAATCCTCACGAGCCTCGGAGAACTCGCCTTCCTCCATGCCCTCTCCAACGTACCAGTGGACGAAAGCGCGCTTCGAGTACATGAGATCGAACTTGTGGGACAGAGCGGACCATGCTTCTGCGATGGCAGTGGTGTTGGAGAGCATACAGCTATGTGTTCATTAGTCAAACATTCACTACCAATATTGCCAGGCATAACTTACACAGCACGGTTGACCTTGGCAAGATCACCGTTGGGCACCATCTGAGGAGGCTGGTAGCAGATACCAATCTTGAAGCCAGTCGGGCACCAGTCAACGAATTGGATCGTGCTCTTTGTCTTGAGCCTCTCAACAGCACTGTGAGCGTCCTTGGGGACAACATCTCCACGGTAAAGCAAGCAGGTAGCCATGTACTTTCCGTTGCGGGGATCGCACTTGACCATCTGGTTGTTGGGCTCGAAGCAGGACATGGAGATCTCCATGGTAGAGTTAGCCTCGTGTCCTGCCCTCTTGGTGGAGACGACTGGTGAGTAAGCGACGAGAGGGAAGTGAATGCGTGGGTAGGGAACTAGGTTGGTCTGGAACTCGTTCAAGTCAACGTTGAGAGAGCCATCGAAACGGAGAGACGCGGTAATGGATGAGACAACTACGTCGAGGTTAGCAGCTGTAATGACAGCAAATGTTCATACGGAACGAACCTTGAGCGATGAGTCTGTTGAGGTTGGGGTAATTGGGCTGCTCGATTCCGAGGTTGCGTTTGCAAATGTCGTAGATAGCCTCGTTGTCAACCATGAAACTACAGTCAGAGTGCTCGAGTGTGGTGTGTGTGGTGAGGATTGAGTTGTAGGGCTCGACGACCGAGGTGGCCATCTGAGGTGCAGGGTAAACACAGAACTCGAGCTTGGACTTCTTGCCGTAGTCAACGGACAAGCGCTCCATGAGAAGAGCACCGAAACCAGAACCGGTACCACCACCGAAGGAGTGGAACACTAGGAAACCCTGGAGACCAGAGCAGTTGTCTGCAACGCGGCGGACTTTGTCGAGAACCTCATCAATGAGCTCCTTGCCAACAGTGTAGTGACCACGCGCGTAATTGTTTGAGGCATCTTCCTTGCCTGTGATCATCTGCTCCGGGTGAAAAAGGCTGCGGTATGTACCGGTGCGGACCTCGTCAACAACATTGGGCTCGAGATCGGCATAGATTGTGCGTGGGACGTATTTGCCGTTGCCTGTTTGCGATCACGTCAGATGTTGCTGTCTTTCGGTTTCACTGATTGGCGACTAACCAGTCTCAGAGAAGAATGTGCTGAAACCGTGGTCATTGTCGGCCGCCTTTCGCTCTTCAGTGAGGTATCCATCGGGCTAGCCTTTCCGTCAATGTGGTTCTCGAAGCATATTTCGCGTCCTTTCTAACCTGAATACCGTGCTCGAGGCAGTAGAGCTATATAGAAATGAGAAGTCAGTCTTTGTGCGTTTCACCTTTCAAGTGCACATTGGACGTGATATGACTTACCTCCCAGCAAGAGTTCGCAATCTGACACCCAGCCTGACCAACTAATAACAATATCAGCAGTGTTCTTGACGTCTCGTCTCGACATTTGATTCTTTCGTCTGATCTATGCAGGTACAAAAGCCAAAGCGCGTGCGCAGAGAAAGAGCGCGTCTCAACATACCGTTCAAGCTGATGACTTCTCTCATCTTGAATGTAATCGAATGGTGTCGCTTCGATTAGTCGTTATGCAAATGCCGCCGGGATCAAAAGTGAGGGTTGAGTGTGTACGAAAACGAGAGGATAAGTGAGTTGTTGTTGTGTTTGAAAGGGGCGTGCCAGAAACAGGCGCTAGTCAAGGGAGGGGCAGAACGCTGGAAAGGTAAACAGAAACAGTGGTCCGTGCGTCTGACACCCCTTTTTAATCACTTTATGTGAGCACCACCTGATACAACCTCACCTCATATCGTTCTTGCCTGACATGATGTGTGACGTGACATATTTGGCCTTCAACGACGATGTCCTTTGCCTTCGTCCTCGTTCTAAGTTTGCTACATACGAGTATCGTCTTAGCCAACACCGAAAAGGTCATATTCTTAGGGCCGAAAGCGGTTGAGCTGTCGACTTCTCGTCCACATCTACAAGACTTGCGTTTACAAACACTTGCACCATCATCACCATCGTGGGCACCAAGCATAACATCATCGTTGAGATTATATCAGCCTGTGGCGTTTCCTTCCGAAACCTTCGGAAGGGGAATTGACTCCTGGTATCTGCTTGAAGACCTAATCCCTGGGCATCGTTACGAAGTGAGAGTGTGTTGGGCTGCCATTGTATGTTCCACCTTTGTTGTCGCGATGGTCTGTGGCACATCATGTAGACATGATTGCTAAGTTCTTCACAACAGCAACCAACACAATTCTGGCTAGACACGTACACCCTGTCGGAAGTGTTTGATGATCCAGTATTGATCACGTCTCTTTCTACTTTCTCAGAGTCTAGACTAGAGGGTCGAAAATCACTAGGAGGCGAATTTGACGGCGACACGACACCAGTTCGCTCCAAATCAACTGCATTATTCCTCAAGGTTTCGGCTGCCGCGGACTTTTTCAGCAGTAACAAGACGTTGATGAGAGAGCCTCCTCCCGTGCTTGTAGATCTGATCCTCGATCCATATCTTCTCAATCTCCTCCCGCAGTCCTTGGTACCAACAGTCGCCTATATTGTTGTTATTGCCATTATTAGCTGGGTCCTATCTCGCCACATCTTCACGTGGCTCAGCGAAATCACCTTGCACGACAAGGCACACGCCGAGTGAGGTGCTTGGCATCAACTTTAAGAGCAGACCTGGCCCGGCATTATCAGATTATCCTACGGTTTACTCGACTCATATCAATCACAATGTCAATGGCTCACTTGCCACTTGAAATGATCCTTCCCATCATCGAACCTCTGTCGCCTCAAAGCAAGATAAACTTTGCTCTCACACATTACTCCGTACTGTACGGCCATGGTTTAGTGCCAAGTGCTTCGCCTTTGACGATATCTCGATTGTGTCGAAGACGCAAAAACTTTTCCACCTTGCCACCAGTGCCCGGGCTATCACACGATGCGGTGCTGAAGACGATGGAGTATTTACAATTGTGGGACCTCATCAACTTTGCACTTGCGATATACTGTTGATGCCGGTAGCAAGGTCTGCAGGAATGATGCATAATGATTAACGGATAATAGAAAAGCTCGAATGAGTTTGAGTCTGTCGAGACAACCAAAGGACAATACATCAAGCTTTCGACTTGCCCTTCTGCTTGTTCCTATCTTTCTCCCGCCACTCCTTCTCCGCCTTGTCAACGAGTCTGACGCTATCACCCACCGCATCAGCACCGACCCTCCACGTCCGCAGCATGATGCCCCGCTCATCCATAATCACCTTTGCGCGTGCCCATCGCCGCTTCCACAGCTCCTCTTTCTTGCTAATGGGCACACCCTCGCCATCGCTGGTATAGTTTCCATTTATATCAGTACCAGTAGCGGTGGGGAAGTTGATTGCAGTATTGCGTGGCGTGGCGCTGGTGTTGCCACTACCGTATGCATTTGAGGCAGTGGAGTATAATGAAGAGGCGTAGCGTGCGGCTGTTGTGGCCGCTGCGGATGGGTATGCACTTAGTGGCCGCCGTGTCGGCAAAGGGGGACGCTTCTCTGCTTGAGGTTGTTGTGACTGCTGTGATGGCTGTGACTGCTGTGATGGCTGTGACTGCTGTGATGGCTGTGTCTGCTGTGCTTGCTGCTTGGGTTGTGCTTGCTGCTTCGGTGGTGCTTGATTCGACGACTGTACTACACCAGCCGTGCCGGGGTTCTGAGCTATTGTCGTCTTGGGCTTATTTGACAAAGACACCGGTGGAGGCGACTTGGCACCATTTTGCGTCGGCGCAGGACTAGTGTGCACAGCTGTAGAAGGCTTCCGTGGCCGTGGCGGTGGTGCTTTCCGCTTGATCTGGCTGGCAGGTGCGGCTTGCGCAGACTCGGTGGACTTTGCGTCCACACTACTTTTCGGAGCTGGCTCTTCCCAGTCAAGATCTATCAGGTTCTCTTCTTCGGGCATAGGCGCTGTTTCGCGGCGGGCCGGAAGTGTTGGTCGTTGTTCTTTGGCGGAATCCTCCATATCACGCAATGAGGCCGCGAGCGCGGCGCGCAGTTGGGGATCATCTGCTTCTTCTTGCTTGAGTGCCTGCAAGCGCGAACGAGCGGCGGGATCGCCGGCGAGAGGGCCCATGGCTGAGTCGAAGAAGCCCTTCTTAATTGTCGTGGTCACGTCGCGGATGAAGATGCCGAGTACGCGACCGGGATGCTCAAGAACCACGTCTGTGTATACCTCCAGGTCGGCTTCGCCGCTGTCGCCAATGAGTACGAAGCGACGGTCTGGGAAGTCGCGCATGATCCGTTCCAGAGTACCTTTCTTGCGTTCAGCTACGGGCTCGAATATGCCTTGGAACATGCCCGTATATGCCTTCAGATGCATCGATCCTGTTGGCAAGCCTGCTTGGAGACAGTACATTGTCAATACGGAGAACATCTGCCAGGGCGAGTTGGAGACGTAATGGAATTTGACGCCCATCCCGGAAAGGCGCTGATACCAGTCCTTGACTCCTTCTATGAACAAGTCGTTCAGGTCGCGGATAAAGACATTGCGAAAGATTTCGCGTGCGCCAGAGGTAATAGCTGAGTGCTTGACTGTATCGTCAATGTCGCTGATGACACTGATACCCCGCTCTTCCGTGATATTCACCTCTTCTGTCATGGATAGACTTTCCGATGCGAGTACCCGGACGTGCGTCGGTATGAAATCGAGTGAAGCACGCAAGTTGAAGTGACCTGCTGTATCAGTCTCGATCGTCTTTTGTCTAGAATCGGTTTCGTTATAGAAGAAGGCGGTAATAGGTAAATTCGCTGATGGAGTGGCTAGGAATGGCTGTAGGCGAGACATCAGGTTGGCATTTGCAACGCTCAGCTCCGCCTGTGACATCTGGGCCGGGATGTTCCAGGACGCTCGCGTCTTGACAGGTGTGATGCTAGGATCATCGTATATCGAGGAGGTATTTGTCATCGTCCGACCAAGGCGGCCTCGTCTTGTTGAGTCTGGAAGCGATTCTGCTTGGCTGTAGATGCTGGCCCGATCAGTATCATTCGATGGCAGTTCACTATAAGCACCTTGTCCAGCAGCGCGTGCTTCTACTTCGCCTCGTTCTCTGATTGCTTCTGCTTCTCGTGCTACGAGCTCGTCCTCCAGATGCGAAGTGGTCTGCCTGAGTTTGTTGTCTCTCATACCCCTTGCAGGGCTGGACTCACGACTAGTGTTGGTGCTGGTCCCGGGACTCTGGCCGGTAGGCGCAGGTATACCAGCGAGCTGCCTAGCAATACCAATGAAGAGTCGGTTCTTTCTGCTTAACGCGCCACTTTGAGGCGTATATATCCAACCTCGCACGTCGACGTCTACTATCGCATCATCGTCTTCGTATTTCTGCCACTGTTGCTTCCAGAATTCTGCATCTCCAGCACCAGTACTATCTCTGACGTCTCTTCCTGTTCCCGATGCTTGTTGTATTGTTCCAGGAATAGCTCGCGGCTAGCGACGATCAGTATAGCCTTCTTGTTGTTATTTCACAGCACACTTACCTTTTCCTTGACATGCCGACGCGCATAGCTTGGAAATAGTAGCATCTCTTCCTCGCCAGACCTTCCCATAGATCCTTCCGGATACGCTCCAGGCATATCTGAGGTCCCATCCCGCGTATTCCAAGATGACTGGTACGTCTGCCGCAGCTCGTTCGCAGCTTTCAAGTAGCCGGCCAGCTTCTTCCTCCTAGATCCAGTCTCTCTTCCGTAACTTCCGCCACCCATGGCATTCTGAGCATCTCGGAGTGTGGCCTGCCAGGTCCCCTCTGAAGTCATGTTCGCGCCAGCATTGCGCCCTCTCCTATCGCGCCAGAGAAAGCGGCCTCGACTTGCTAGTCTCGCTAATATTCCTGCAGTCTTACGTTTGTGTTGTCTCTTAGCCTGACGAGTGACGAGATAGCGGTAGATTCTAGACTGCGCACGATGTTTGAAGTTTGGGATTAGGTTCCGGAATGAATCGAGTCTTGTGCGAGCTCGTTGATGGGTACTAGGGAAGAAGCTACGTAGTAAGGCTCGACTACGAGAGAACAATTGCGTACGGCGGGGGAAGATTGGAGCCAGCTTTAGCGAGGGTGGTGTCACAGTGGATGACTATACAGCAGAAATATCAAGAATGGAGCAATACACCAAGGTCACTCGCTCTCAATGACGCAGAAGTCGGGCTCAAGTCCGTCAACAGGGTCGCGTTGTGTTAAAATTGCATTACTTCTATCCATCTTGCTTGGCATTCAGATCATATGGTCTCTCATCCATCATCAGCATGAGTCATCCGGCTCCGACCTTGTTCATGCACGCTTGCCGAATGCGGCATCGTAGTTCACCAATGTGAATCTGTAGCGCACGTCATTCTTCTTGACTCTCTGCACAGCCTGCGCGCAGTTCTCGAGTGTGATATCCATTGTCTGATGGGTAGAGAGAAGAAGTGGTCAGCGAAGCACAAGCAGAATGTCTCGGAATATACGAACCTCGATATCTGGCTTGATGTTCTTCTCTGACGCAAGCTTGAGCATGGCCTTCATTTCCGGCTAATCTACAGTTAGCATCAATTCAAGCATTCGGATTTGGGTAGCATTACGGCATTTCCTATGTGGCTGCATGGTGTTAGCATTTGTCGTGACGTTGAGGCTAGAACCAATCGTACCTTGCACCGATCGAATATTGCCCGGGCATGAGCTGCTGGGCCTTGAGAGGCGGGAGAGGCTCGTCAGGGAGACCGACGTTGTGGAATTGACCCCCGACCTTCATCGTGCTCATGTAAGCGTCCAAGTCGAATTGGTGGGTCATGTCGGCGCTGTTAATGATGAAGTCGTAGGTGAATGCAAGAGGCTTTGACCAGTCCTTGTCACCGCTGCTGACGAAGTGGTCAGCTCCGAGACGAAGAGCGTCGTCCTTCTTGTTTGGGCTGTGAGAAATGGCAGTGACTTCAGCGCCGAGAGCCTTTGCCCAGAGGAGAGCGAAGTGTCCACTATCTTTATGTCAGGAAGGTATGCAATGAGGACGAATGAGGACAACTTACAGTCCACCAATACCGACGATGGCAACGTGCTTGCCTGGTCCGCAGCCAAGACGGACAAGAGGAGAGTACACAGTGATACCTATTGCACAAGTTAGTGGAATGAGTCTTGTGAAATAACGAGTGCTATCCAACTTACCAGCACACATCATTGGGCCAGCATCCTTTGTCTCAATGTTCTCGGGAATGGCAAAGGTGAACTTCTCGTGCGCACGAACGTGGCTTGAGTATCCTCCTTGGCTCACAACGCCGGACTCTGGGTATGGGGCACCGTATGTGTCGACCATCTCCGGGCAGTAGTTCTCCTGGTCACTCTTGCAGTTCTTGCACTTTCCGCAGGCACGGATCTGAGCACCGACACCGACCTGTCGAAGGTCGCATCAGCGTATCGTCCTCTTGTTATCCTGAGGCTTGAGTCCATAAACAAACTTACTCTCTGACCCTTCTTGAACTCGGTAACCTTATCACCAACTCTGAGGACCTTGCCGATAATCTCGTGTCCAACACAGAGAGGAAGAGGAGTGTCGCCCCATCCACCAGTGATGGAGTGAACGTCAGATCCGCAGACGCCGCAGGCATCGACCGCGATATCGACATCGTACTCCTCGAAGGGCTGACGGGATGTGTAAGTGGTGACACATAACCGAATCTTGATGTGTAGCTGACCTTGAGCTTGAGCTCCTCCTTGTGGAACTCGGTCCATTTCTCGTGGGACTTGATGCAGAAGGCGGTGGTCTAGGGAAAGGTGGTCAGGGAGAGGTAAACAATCATCGTAGACTGGAATAGCGTACAGTGTCTGGGTAACCCATAATTGCTATTTGTTTTGGTAGTAGTCAAGTAGTAAAGAAGAAAGATTGGGTATGAGAGAAGAAGATGAAGAGCAGGAACAAAAACCAACTGAGGGGCGACTGCAATAGGTATTATATTGTAAGGCATTATTGGCTGCGTGATGACGCACGGAGGTTGCTGCCCCGCTATTCCAAATTGCCGGATAGCCATCCTCAATGCTCCAGACGAGATGGGAAATCAGACGAGACCAGATGGACAGAAATCCTCATCGTCATTTCAACCATAACATATTCTCTCAGAGTGGCATTATTACCTACCGACTTTACTTCACTTTATGGTTGCAACCATGATACTAAGGCTTGTCCCGATCGCGATCCGCTACATCTCGGCGACTGGCGGGCCGTCTGTTCCACGCAAGAGACGTCACGTATCGATTATCGGAGTGTGGGCGGGGTTTTCAAAAAAAGTCATTGGATTCGGACGACATCTTCCGGCTACTCACTGCTCATAAGGTATTCATACTGTACATAGCCAATTACGATAACGCCGCCTTCCTATGCAAAACCTCCCTCCCAGACCCATCATATCTTATATATCATACCTTCCGAGAACATGACCTTGTTCTGCCTGCTGAGCTCCTCCAGCGCAGCCTCCGCCTCGTCCAGCTCAAAAGCGCTACTTCCACCACTCCTAGAATTCACAGCATCAACAACAGACCCGATATCAGCAGCATCGCTTGCAAACATGGGTCCGTCAATGAGCTGACCGAGCAGAGTTTGGAACGTGCTTAGACGTGCCGCAGAGATAGTCGGTGGTGCAGGTGTTGATGCTGGCGGTGTCGCAACACCATTCGAGCCATTGATGTGCTGTGTTTGTGAATCATCGCCGTTCAGTGACAATGATTGTGTCTGTGATGCCAGGAGTTGTGATGCCGGGAGTGACGATGCGGCAGAGAACTGCGACTGTGACTGATATTGCGAATCTCCATTGGCACCAATATCACGACCTGAATCTGAGTCTGGTGAAAGACGAGGACCGGTGCCATTTGCATCGCCATTTGCAGTTCCATTTGTCGCACCTGGTGTACCTGCTCGTCCATTGCGAAGACCAGAACGCCGTGGTGTTGCTGTCAGCCGACGTGATGATCGTGTCCCTGCCGCTAGCGCATCGTCATCGTCTGATGAAGATTCATCGGAAGAGTCGGAATCGTTGGTCATTCTTGTCCTTTGCCGCTTGCGTCGCTCAGGCTCGATTACCTCCTTGAAAAGGGCGAATTTCAAGATGGACTCTGCAATCTTAGCATCCTGTTCTAGAACAACATTCGACAAGCGCGCCTTTGCGTGCGCTGTTGAAAGACGAATGAGGGTCTCAAGGGTACGTGCTGTCATAGGTGTGGTCTTGCGTTGGTTGCCTTCCAGCTCGTCGTTCCGTAGTGCTGAGTATGTCCCGACGATGAAATTGACAGCTTCTTGACTGAGTTCTGGCTTTATACGTTGTTTCGCGTATTGTATGTATTTCTTGATGAACGGCATGCTGATGACTTCAGTCCGGCGAGATGCGCCACGGCCGACTTGAACGGTGACACCAGAGTGCAGCATTGGGTTGTACTTCTCATATACTTCGGTCGGTTTGTTCGAATCACCCTCTTCAGCAAGCCCTACACCTAGCATCTGGTCGAGCTGTTCTCGCACAGGTTGACCTTCTTCTAAGCCTGGCTGTTTGTACCTGTGCATTCTGAGGACGTGCTCGGAAATTTGGCGATCTCTTGCTTCATCAATGTCGTCCGTGACAATGAAGAGCAAGTCGAAACGTGAGAGAAGGGAGTCTGGTAGGGCGATATTGCGATGAGGATCCTTGTGTGTATCATATTGTCCATATATCGGATTGGCTGCAGCCACAACACTGCACCGGGCATTGAGTGAGGTATGAATGCCGGCCTTGGCAATAGTAACAGTCTGCTGCTCCATGACTTCGTGGATAGCAACTCGATCTATGTCTGACATCTTGTCAAACTCGTCAATACACACAACACCACGGTCAGCTAAGACCATAGCACCAGCTTCGAGTCTTCTCTCTCCTGTTTCCTTGTCCGTTGTGACTGCGGCGGTGAGACCAACGCCGGAGGAACCTCGACCAGTAGTTGCAATGGCCAGGGGAGCAGTGTTCAGGACGAAGCGAAGAAGCTGTGATTTTGCAGTGGACGGATCACCGACCATGAGCACATTGATGTCACCACGAAGATGTGTGCCATTATCCAGGTTCTTCTCGATTCCACCAAGCAACATAAGGAGAATTGCCTTCTTGATGTGATCATGTCCATAGATGCTGGGTGCCAGAGATTGAGAAAGCTGATCGAATATTCGTCTGTTTTTGGCCAATTTGTTGATGTTTCTGATGTCAGTATCTGTGATAGTTGCTTGAGCTATGCCTCCTCCTGACTTTGAAGAAAGCAGAATGACGTTGATCGCAATGATCATCGTGCGGAAGATCGCACTACTTTCGCCTGCACGATTTCCAAGAGACTTGTAAATACCAACAAGCTGTATACGGTCGCCAGGCTTGACTCGATCGACTAGATCGTCGTCCAGCAGGACATCAACACTTCGTGGTAATTGACCAGCAGGTGCACGCTCCGGCATTTCTTGTATAGAGATGGACTGTGAATCGCGGTATGTGCAGTAGCCATATTCAGTGATCAGCTAGTCAATGTCAGTTGTGTTTGGATCAGAAGAGTCTGTACTACCCACCGGATTTCCTTGCTCGTCCTGCTGGGGATATACAGCCGACGATGAAACGCCCGAGGCAGACATTGTCTGATCTCTGTATTCTCGGAATTTCCATTCTTGCTTCTTCTCACTGTAATGTACACTCTTCACAACTTTTGGCCTCACCAGCGAGCATTTTGTGACAATGCCTTCCAATGACACCATGTGGTTGAGGTACGAAGAGGTAAGACTTCTAGGATTGCATGTGTATTCTCCAAAACTGCCGATGTATGCGCAGTAGTACATCTAAACAGATCAGCACGTTCTCCAATTTGTTTCAAACTATTCTTCCGTACCGTCTCCTCTGCTGTTTCTGCCGGTTTCCTGTTTGGTAATGCATTGACAATGTTCTTGAGTGCTTGGTTGAATGCTTGTGAGAAGTCGAAAGGGTTGTTGAGTAGTCTATCGTACTTTAGTGTTCAATGTCTTTCTCGAGGACTTCCTTGACATACCCATCTGCCAACTCCCTGTCGTGTGATCGAATTTCATCTATGCTGACCTATACTGGTCAATCGCTATTTTCCCACTGCTCCAACTCTTCAGACGTACTGGTAAGCGTCGCAAGCCTCGATTCAGCATCACAATGATCTCGGCTCTGTAGCTGCGTGCTCGGACATCGTCTGCAGGGAGGTTAGCTTTTCGCGCTGGCTCCGTCTTGACTGTCACATACTAGGGTCGAGGAACTCTTCACAAGCTCGAATGCGATCACGCACCGCCTCATCCCGTAGCTGTACGCCGTCCATGATCGAGTATTTCTGGTGCTGGTGCAAGTGCAGATGCTGTTGGCGCAAAGTGTTGTTCGTCGATTCATCGAACGCGTTTGAGGGGCGCGTCCCGTACGCGCCAAGACTTGAATTGATCTTTCGTCGATCAACCTGGCCACTGGGTGAACTGATACGTTATCTGATTTATAAGCGCCGGGTAGTTCGTCGCTGTTGCTACGAGCAGTGTTATTCGTCTGACACCATGCAATACTCAGGCACAAATGATCCACCGTTCTGCAGCTTCTCAGAGGGACAAAGGGTCATGCTGAAGCATTCTCGATCCGGAACGTCGGCGGGGACACCACGAAGCTCAGCTCTCTCGATGGCTAGATCACATGAACTGAGACCATACTAGCGCTCTCGCAGTCCAAGACCATCCCCTCCTTCTCCGCGTCGTCACCTGGTTGGCAAGCACGGTGCAATGACTCGAGGTTCCGGTCTTCCCCGCGCGGGATTCATTGCGGCAGTTGGGACTCTTTCATCTTAAAGTCCATCTTCCATCTGCATCTGCA
>Ga0058698_10000291_pt1 | contig 29527 bp, 33 predicted proteins | sample AgamicAsSfe_FD_67288 | JGI IMG/M metagenome (GOLD analysis project Ga0058698, IMG submission 67288) | Agave microbial communities from Guanajuato, Mexico - As.Sf.e | ecosystem: Host-associated > Plants > Phyllosphere > Phylloplane/Leaf | place: Guanajuato, Mexico | collected 2012-05-30
TGTGAAGACTGTTGTGGTCAATGTACTTGGACTGATAGTAATGCAGTATCGACTGATCAGCACAACATGTCTCAGAAGAGGCTGCTTGATCTCGCGAGTGGCCTGGATCGATCAGTATCCGGCGTGCACATTCTGCTGCTGTTGAGCATTATCCTCTACGGGCGAGCCCAAAAACGTGATAGCCTTATCATGCTGGATCGAGCTGTTGAGCTGTCAATTGACTTGAGACTATTTAACTGGACAGCACTCTCCACACTCGCAAATGGAGACCTTGTGCTGGAAGAGAGTTACGTCCGGACCTGGTGGGAGCTCAGCCACGCTGTGACTATTCTCTCGGTCTTCAGTGCGTCTACGGCATCCGAAAAAATACGGTTATGCCATTGTGACCTGCCACTTCCGTGTGAGGAGGGTGCTGACACTAGAGCTGGGCTGCCATTAACCCGACGGACACAACCGCAGTTTCTGGACAGAACATTTTTCAACGACCCGTATACTTTCAGCTCTATCGCATATAGAATCGAAGCCACCCGACTGCTCGGCGAGGCACAGCAGATGGGAACACGTTCCACATCAGCCGACAGGCAGAGAATCTTGATCAATAGCCTTCTGAATTTCAACCTCTCCCTGCCACAAGAGAAGCGAGATCCCATCCAAGCCGACGGCCTCGTCGACGAAGTCCTTGTTCAGGCACTGACCATTGCCTCAATCGCCATGATACTTGCTACTCAACCTCGATCGACCATAATTGAGCCTGTCGAGAGTAGCGAGGATGTCATCTGCAAACCTTATAAGGATCATTGCAATGGCGACTACATACCAGAGACACAACAAGACCGGCCTTCGCCACGAAGCTTACGAGCAGCCGACACAATCGCGGACAGAGCCAGCACCCAGAACTTGACTTGCACTGTAGTATGTCACACTCCATTCTATGCTTGCACGACAGCACTGGCATGTGCAGTCCACGTTGGTGAATATCAGTCCGCTGCAAGCGGTGTGCACAGAGACTTGATCAAGGAACGCATCAAGCTCAGTTTAAATGCACTCGGCAGAATAGGTGAAAAATGGCCACTCGCACGGGACGTCAGCCATCGAGTTGCATCAGACGTCAGGAGTGTCATGGCTGGGGAGCGGTCTACGATCAGTAATATCAGTATGATGTTATCTGCACAAAGAGAGCTATTGTAGGTATATTGAGGACTAGTATATAGATTTAAAAGGGGTGTAAGTCCTTACCCAAAGTAGTCCTTAAGATAGGAGGTTGCTCGTATCCCCTAGATGCTCGTTACCCCAGGTTCCTCTATACATTATCTGTCGCGAGCACGCTAGATCGTCATGATACTACTGCTATCCCTCTCGCGTCTATGCCTCTCGCGTCTATGCAATTCGATGACGACAGACGACAGACGACTGACGCCATATTACTTTCGACCCTATTGCCGATATGTATGTCGAATTGGTATTCGGTACTTCACTATGATATTAGTCTGAGCAAGACCTTCACGCCACGCTCCCCAAAACTTCTAGCTTTCATATCCCTATGACCTTATCTCGTAGCGATAGACAAACGACCTTTGCTGCAACCTCTCTCATACTTGCTCACTCAATCCCTGTCCTTCGCGGCCTAGAGACTCATCTCAATCAGATGAGTCATCAGATTATGCCCAACGATACTTCCACCTCGTCCTCGACTAATAGTCTTCTCCACTACTCCTCCTACTTCAAGGTCGCCATCTGCAAACCATGCGGCTTCGCCATCCAGCCCAGCGCCATCACCCAGCACCTGAAATCTAAGCATAAAGTCTATCGCGCCGACCGCGAGCAAATCTTACGAGAAATAGCAACGTGGTCACTGCGTCAGCCAGTAGAAGTCATCTATCCGCATGAAACCATTCCGGCTGTCCCGCTAATAGAAGTGCTCGACGGCTTTTCCTGCTCGTATCAGGGTTGCGACTTCCTCTCGGTCGCCTCCAAGACTATGCGAAGACACTCTGTGGTTGAGCATGGTATTGCTTGTCCTGAGAGCGGGCTGCAGCCGGTTCGTTTGCAGACTCTTTTCCGTGGGTCGTGCGTTCGCTACTTTCGTGTCTCAGTCGGCAACGTACAGTTTGCGAATGCATCGCGAAATGCTTCTGTATCGGAGGACGGCAGCTCGTCGAGCCAGTTTACCTCTCCCCGCCTCGATCGCAGCTTGAAGTTTGCGTTGCTGGCTTCCGATGATGCTCTAGAGCCAAGACAATACGAGGACAGTCATTGCGCACTCATGTCTCATTATCTGACTCAGACTTGCCATACTCTGCGTCACAGTGGTCCAGAAGCGTACTACACACAATTATTGCCTCTGCTGTCCGAGCGATGCAAATACCTGAAATATGGAATGTTCGCAATCACTGCTATGCATCTGGCTGTAGTCCATGAACAGAGCAGCTCACATGATACTCATGATTACAAGCAGATGGCTGCATTCTATCTCATGGAATCACTCCCAGCTTACAGAGCAGCCGTCGATGCGGTCGATCATGGCAATGTTGAATATATCATCGCTTACAGCAATTGCTTGATGATAGCTAGATGCGGGAACCTACGATTGACATACGTCAAGACCTTGGATAATGCTCCAACCGAGATTAGCAGCGAGTTGCGCAAACACGACGCGTGGGAGGATCTGTTGAGCTACGTGAAAATAACCTGGGCCAACACCCAAGCAGCGAGATCCGCTCTTCAGCGCGCCGACCCTGACCAAAAGCTCGCCTGGGTTCTCCCCCAACACTATCCACGTCCCTCAGGTGCGCAAATCTACACCGAACCCCTGAACCGGCTCCGGTCCTCTTTCGAAACCTGCGCGCCCGATCTGCCCGGCACCGCAGACATCCTTCACCACTGCTTCGACGTGCTTTCGGACAGCTATGTCGCCGGCTTCGTTCCTGCTCCAGGTCGGGCTTTCGACGGCATCCTTACATGGACGAGCGGAATATCGAGGGACTATATTGGACTGCTTGAGAGAAGACATCCGCACGCCCTAGCGCTGCTAGCTTATTTTTGCGTACTGTATAGGCCGCTGCAGTCGTATTGGTGGTTGACGGATCATGGGAAGATTATGCTGAAAGCTATCATGGATGTGTCGCCGGGTCTGCATAACCTGATTGAGTGGCCCTGGCAGCAGCTGTACATGACATGTACTTGACTAGGTGACGAGGTCGAGTCCAGCTCAGATGTCGTGGCGAGCATTCTTGCTTGCGAGCCGCAACATTTTGCCATACTTCCAGAAAAGTATCGGAATCGGCACAAACAACAGGCTCAGAAACCCGAGCAACGTGCAGCCCCAATCGACGTGCAATCGTTGAAACATCGCAGTAGCAAAGAGTGGGAAGCTAGCTCCAAACACGCCGCGTACGAGATCGTTCCCTGCAAGTACACTGCCGACATACTTGGGATAGGTATCGCCTTGATATAGGAGCAGGGCATTGAACAATAGGACAGCACCCATCGGAAAGAGAGCAGAGGCGATGATTGGCACGATCCAAGGGATATTCCCTTTTGATGACCAGCCGAACCAGAAGAGACAGGTGGGGATGAAGAGAGCGCCAATGATTGCAGGAGGCAGTCGATTTTCGGGTGTAATGTCACCGTTGGCATTGAATTGAGGCTCTTGGTACACACGCAACCACCACTGATGGTCGGGTCAGCATCGGAGGGTCATGTGGAAGTATGGACATATTATACTCACCAGATAGGGTCCCATGACGATTACGGCACCCACCAAGAGGCCGAGGAACGTGAGACCGCTGGACCCAAGGTCAAAATGATACAGGTTGTTGAAAACCAATGGGAACGCCTCGAACCAGGTGTACAGAATGGCGTAGATCAAGCCAAGGTACATGTTCGTGCAGAGCAAGATAGGCTCGGTGAAGCATAATAGAAACGGACGTGAAACTGACTCGAGAATGGAGCTCTTCACGTCCATCGAGGCCAGCTCGAGCTCGCCTTGACTCCGGTATGCTTTGTTGCCACTGGAGGCCCGAAGCCGATGCGCTTTCCGGAACAGGATATTCTGTATCAATATCAGCACAAGCCACTACCCAATGCAATCTTGATTGTCGTGATGGTCCCCTGTACGCACCTGAGGACTGGTCTCTGGCAGACAAAACATCAGTATGACCAAACACCCCGCATTGAGCCACACCAGCTCCCAAATCGACCACCTCCATCCCCTGGCTTCCACGGCATACCCACCACAAAGCGGGCCCATCGTCGGCCCCAAGACCGCAAAGAGACCCCAAACGCCAGTCGCATAGGCTCGTTTCGAGGGCGCCCACAGATCTGCTAACGAGGCGCCACCGGTGGCTAGGACGGGAGAGCCGAAGAAGCCGGTCAGGAAGCGGAAGACGAGGAGCGTGCTGATGTTGGAGGCATAGATGACGCCAAAGTTGAGCAGGATGAAGATGAGGTGCGTGGGGAGGTAGACCATTGTTCTCCCGAAGAGGGGCGTTTCGGCCATAGGGGCGAAGAGCATCGGACCTGGAGGAGTCTTGCATTGGAAACTGCTCGTCGCGATCGAAGGCCTACTCAGATGGACAAAGCAACATACCTATGGCATACCCGAGTACATACAAACTCAATCCCAGCGTCGTCACCACGCCAGAAACGTGAAACTCCTCCTCGATGCCCTGATAGCTGACGGTGTAGATTACCGAACCAATGTATATCGAGAAGGTCAGGAGGCATATCAGCGCCGTCGCGAATATTTTCTTCAGCAATGACCAGTTCTGTGGATTCTGCGGAGTGTGATTCGTCAGCAAGATAGCTCATGTTTGTTAAGAGACACGAGAAACCTCTTACGGCGGGATCATTGTGGCCGTTCCACGAGACGACAATGACATCTTTAGATCCGGTATTGTGCGCTGAACCTGGCCACTCTTTCAGTCCATTGACTCCAGGGATAGACCCGCCTATTGAGGGCGTAGCGTTCGGGTCCCCTTGCTGTGCGGTGGTGTTTGTCGTGGCAGCATCGACCTCTGAATCGGCACTTCCGAGATCTCGAGGCCATGCAGGTGATTCGGTGCAGGGGTTGTCAGTCGTGTAGGATAGCCAGCGGTTTCGCGATATGTGATTGAGGACTTGGCCGACGAAAGTCTCACGGAAGAGCTTGTTCGTGTTGGCGGATGGCATGATCGAAAGACGCAGCTAATAGCAGATTGTGTAGAATTTTTCCAAAGTCGAGGATCGAATGGCTCTTATAGTGAGCAATGCCAATCGCGAATCATGACGTGGGAAAGTGCTGTTCATGCCGACGCGAGCTGAATACCATGACATCGTTTATTAAGGCAGCAGGTATCCTGCCTCGAGGCGGAATGCTACATCGCATTTCACAAGCGATAGTGCTAGCATCTACGGCACGACACGATCGTCGGATGGACAATCGAGGACGGATGGGACATATATTATACACACGTAGATCTGTCAGTCATATTCATTATCAGAAGAACATTAATACTAAGCAGAACTAGTTTTTAGACGATATCCTGTGATTGTGTCGGATGGTCCTGCGATGGGTGGCGGAGAATGTTACGTGGCATTCAGGGGACATAACTACTCCCACAGTGCTAATGTCCATACCACAATGTCATCAGATGGTGGCGCAGAATGCTGTGTAGTAATCCGGAGCTACTCCGGCCTGGCCGACCACTCTAAATGAGGTTTAGGATGATACGAAGGTATTGTCCGTGCTCCGCTAAACAATGACGGACCAAGAAGCATCTGAGATTCATAGCACTATTATATATGTCGAGCATACACCTCGTACTCGCTGCGATGCCCTATGTTCACAAGTCTCAGATCTAGAAGCATGCACGCCGCCATTATCGACACCTGGGGCTCGGCTCCGAAATACATCAAGTCGCCCTCCCAGCGCCCCCCGACCCCTCCTCCAACACAACTCAAGTCCGTCTACGAACCACAGCCGTGCATCAGCTCGTCCGCGCGCGCAGCGGGCAAACACTATTCGGCAACCACATTGCCACACGAACCGGGCGTCGATGGTGCAGGCACGTTGGATGATGGAACACCCGTCTACGTTTCAACACTATCAAGCGGACAAGGCTCTTTCAAAGAGCTGGTCAACGTCCCCAAGCGCGCCGTGACGCCATTGCCGCAGGGGCTTGATCCTGTGACCGCCGCTGCGACTGTCAATCCAGCCTTGAGCAGCTGGATGGCAATGAAGACACGGGTTGATCTGAGCATCTTGCCCAAAACCTTCACCGTCGTCATCATGGGTGCGACAAGCATCTCCGGAAGCATTGCCATCAGTCTCGTGAGGACGCTCGGTGCCGGGAAAGTTATTGGCGTGGGGCGTGACAAAGCGAAACTGGCTCAACTGCCGCTGGACGAGATTGTCGCACTGGCCGACGGGGCTGCGGGACAAACTGGCTTCGAGGATCTGGGCGACGTGGACATCATCCTGGATTATCTTTATGGCCAGCCTACGCTCCAGCTGCTTGCAGCAATCAAGACGACCAGGCCATTGCAATATGTGCAATTAGGCTCCATGGCGGGTCCTGAGGTCAATATGCCTGCGGCTATCTTGAGAAGCAAGGACATTACACTCAGGGGTGCTGGGCCTGGGGCCTGGAGGACGGACCAGATGGATGGTGAGATAGCACCACTGTTACAGGCGCTTGTTGGTGCGAAAGGCGCAAGGTTCGCGGTGCGGAAGTCGAGTGAGGTGGAGGAGGTCTGGGATGCGTACGGTAGCAGTGAACGGCTGGTATTTCTGATCGAGTAGGTGGCTTGTCAATGACACATTGCAGATAGTCGTCTAACTCAATGCGAGTGAACAGCACGTAGCAACAATCATGACCAAAAGACTGAACTGAAACTTCTAGCGATAACCGTGAAGAATTGACCTCCTTCACCCGCGAACCATGAGGACACTGAGGAACCCTGAGGCTTAGACCTTTGCTTTGCTGTTCAACCCCGCAACACTCCGCACTCTTGCGCAGACCGACCTTTTACCGCGTGAATTGGCAACACCTTTCACCTGGTAGAGCTCTGACCGTGTTGCGCTTGTTCCTGGCTGCGTGCCCTGCCTACTACTGACCGTATCTTCTTCTACATTACCGCGGGTGTCAATGTCACAGCAACAACTGCGTACTTTACGATGGGTTGTGACTAAAGGTTAGGTCCAGATTGATGTGGAATGGGCACGCACTAGAGCTGTGGTTGCAGGTATCAATCGAGAGATTTTCCATGTTCGATATATTGATTAGTATGTCGTCCCTTATCCTCTGGGTCCCATGCATCTCCTGCCACAGTATCCAGGTCCAGCAAATCCCAGAGGAGAATGCCGTAGAGATTCTGCTTGGATCTGTATCTTAGCACTATACTGATAAACCGCTCACCAGCTTCATCACAACCCCCTCTTGTTCATGGACATCCTTCTCGCCAGCGGCATCCGTTGGCCCACTATCGTCTTCACCCCCTTCATGGATTGGGTCGTGATCATCACCGGCCTGATCGGCGCCTTCGTCAAATCCCACTACAAATGCGGCCACTACACCATCGATTGCTTCGCAATGTTCTACGTTTTTCACAACATCGCTTGGGAAGCCGCAAGCACGCAAAGAAACTCTGCAGAGAGCCCTACCGCGTCTACATGGCGTGTGGTGTGCTGACCCTCTCCCTCTGGATGCTGTATCCCCTTGCATGGGGCCTGTGCGAAGGCGGAAACGTCATCCCTTCGGACAGCGAGGCTATGTTTTACGGCATCCTGGACCAGTGCGCTACGCCAGTCTTCTCAATCATGCTGGTCGTGGGACACTGGGACATCGACCCGGGCCGTCTTGATCTGAAGATTCGCGGCTATGATGAAGACCCGAAGCTGTTCGAGGACAGCAAGCGCATTCCTGGTGAGGACTCGGCGTATAGCGTGAGCTCTGGCCTTCAGAATGGAAACAATGCGGCTACTAATGGACACAACAACGGTATTGATGGTCACACGGAGGAGGTGCATGTTTAGCCTCGTCTTGTATGCTGTACGCACTGTGGAAAGATGTCTAGTAACAGAGGGATGAGGGCACTGGAAGTGTGAGCTGGAACAGAAGTAAGAGGAATGATGAGTAGTAATAAGCATGTAATGTAATCGAACGACTTGACAGTACTTTTCTGCGACATGAGCCCTTCCGACCTGCCATACATAGCTTCACGGCCTCTCTGTTTGCATTACGAATGCGACATGCGCAAGCGCGGCTCCGGCGAATTCTACAGCTGCTCCCAAACGAAATGAAGTCGTCGGTGAACGACCTACAAGGCTGCTACGTAATGCTGCTTCGTCTGCTCGGGTGCGTCATACATTCACGTACGACGATGACCGTTTCCTGCTCACTTCAGCCGCGCGGACCCTGAGGAGCCTCAGGGCAACGTGCCTTCAAACCCCGCACTCTAGCGCAGACCGACCTTCTACCGCATCAATTGGCCCAGCATTACCAGGTATCCTGTCCCCTTGATGACAGTCTTCCGCGTTGCGCTTGTTCTTAGCTGCTTGTCCCTACGCGTCCGCTACGTCCCCTCCCGTTTTAGGCGAGCACGTTGGACATCGTAGCGCTTCTGCCAAGTCCTCCTCATCCTCTACACCTGCCTCATGCAGGACGGCAGCACTCATGGCGGCCGCTATACAGCTAGCTCGTACGCTGTAGCTGGGCCTGGGCCACGCGTGAAGGTCTTGGCTATCGATAGGTCTGCCTCTTCAACCAGACTCGAACAAAGTCGTTGCCTAGTTGGTGACGTTGAAGCAGGCAGTGCGCAGACGCACCACGAACATGATGACTAGGCTGCTCAATTCCCATTGATGGCAGAAGTGACAGACCAGTCCACATGGCGTATGGTGCGGGCTAGGGCAGTAAACGTTGGCGGCTGCTTCTGCCGCCAGCTGCGTCCGCTGGCTGCGTAGTGTCCTGGGCTGTGTTGAGACTTCAGTGTTCTTCATCTTCTTCATATCCTTCAGCAGCAAGTACGATTCCAAAGGTATAGCATGAAGCGCGACCAGATCATTCCGGCGGAAGCCATACGGCAAGGGATCGAGCAAGGGCAGACGATTGTCATTCATGAAGGATATGTGTTGAGGCTGGACAGCTGGCTCAACAAGCATCCTGGAGGACGGCTTGCCATTCTTCACATGGTTGGGAGAGATGCCACTGACGAGATCAATGTGTAAGTCATGGCCTTCCTTTGTATTGCAAAGGGATCATGTTCGTGGTGAGAATCATCCTTATGTTTCAAAAGCTGCCCCGAACACCCTGCTGACTAATTGCTGACAACATGATGACTAATATGCTAATATACATTCACTGTACAGGTACCACTCCACAAGCACACTCAATCGCATGAAAGCATTCCGGATCGGCCGGATAGATACACCCTGGAGTAATCTCGAACCTCCGATTCGTCGCCCTGTTGTGCTAAAACACCATGAAGAAACACCACCCACAGGCTTGGCGCCGGCAGGCTCGGATCAAGCATCTATGCATAAGTCCTGCAGTGCGGATGCCAAACAGCCCACATTCCAACGTGAAGCCCTAATCAGAAGTATGGAGGAGCAAGAAGTTGCAGCCGGACTTGCTAGCATGCCGTCTTTGGACTGGGAAACACAACAAGATATCGCAACAGACTTCCGAGCTCTGCATGAGCGGATAAAAGTAGAGGGTTTCTACCAATGTGATTATAGAGCATACGGCAGGGAATTGATACGCTATGGCGTGCTTTTCAGTACCTTCGTCCTCCTTCTCCGGGCACAGTGGTACCTTACGTCGGCCTGCTTTTTAGGCATGTTTTGGGTATGTTTCGTCCTTGTTATTACTATTTATGGTACTGATCCTCTCGACCAGCAACAGATAATGTTTACGGCTCATGATGCTGGCCATCGGGGCATCACAAGCAACTTCGTGGTCGACACACTCATTGGTATCACAATCGCAGATCTATGCTGTGGCCTCTCCCTTGGTTGGTGGAAGTCCTCTCACAACGTCCACCATCTCATCACAAATATGCCAGTACGTGAAGATATCATGGCACTCTCTTGTCACCAAATCTAACACATACAGGAACACGACCCCGATATCCAAAATGTCCCACTCTTCGCAACTTCTCCAACCTACTTCCGCTCCATCATCAGCTCCTACTACGACTTCACCTTCATCTGGGACACCGCCTGCGACGTCCTCATCCCCTACCAAACATACATCTACTACCCCATCATGGCCGTCGCCCGCTTCAATCTCTACTTCCTCTCCTGGTGCCATCTCATCTCCCCCCGCGCCTCCAACCTTGGCGCCGCAAGCTGGACGCGCCCAGTCGAAATCCTCGCAATGTTCGCCTACTGGTTCCTCTTCGGCTACTGCCTCGTCTGGCTCACCCTCCCTACCTGGCCCACGCGAGTAGCTTTCGTCCTCATATCCCACTGCATCACCATGCTCCTGCACGTCCAAATCACCCTCTCCCACTGGGGCATGCCGACCGCCGACCTCGGCCCCACAGAGTCCTTTCCCCAACGCCAACTCCGCACCACAATGGACGTCGACTGTCCCGCTTGGCTCGACTGGCTGCACGGCGGGTTGCAGTTTCAGGCCGTGCATCACCTGTTTCCGCGCGTGCCGAGGCATAATTTGAGGAGGTTGCAGGTGTTAGTGAGGGAGTTCTGCGACAAGACGAGCATCAAGTATGAGTGTCATGAGTTTGTCAAGGGGAATAAGATCGTGCTGAGTAGGTTAGAGGAGGTCGCGAGGATGGTCGAGGTGTTGGTGGAGTGTCAGAAGCATATGGCGAAGACGGGGGAGAGTGGGTTGGCGTAGGGCGGGAGGGAAGGATGGGTATACTATGGCAGACAGGCCGTGTTTCGGGGTGTGATAATGCTCGAGGCTTCGAGTCGTACAAACAAGCGCGGCACGTCTGATAGATTATACAAACGAGCAATGGCCCTCGAAGACACCCAAACCCTCGGCCACATCTTCTCCCTCCTCTACACACTCGCCAACAACTTCAAGCACGCACTACAACCTGCTCAACACACTATAAACACCAACATCGACGATATCACGCCGCTCCTCGTACACAACCCCGATATAACGTCCCTTCTCCTATCCTCGTGGGAGTCCCATCGGCGGGCGCGCGTCGACGTCGTCAAGACTTTCACGTCAAGAGGTGGGCTGATACGAAGACAGGCTGAGAGTGCTGCGTTGCAGTGGGTCAAGGAGATGGTGCTGTTGGGGATTGGAGGAGTGTCGGGGCTGGATTACGGCCCAGGATGGGTGTATGGGTATGATGGGGAAGTGGTGCTGAAAGAGTTAGCGCGGACTTTGAAGGAGGGGAGATAAGTCGGAAGTGTCGTGTCTCCTAGTGCGGACTACAGTCACGGGGATTATGTTTCCAGCGGAATTCTAGAACCACTCTTTACAAGCCTTATGAGATCTGTGGTCTAGTGTAGTAGGTAGTATAGTCGAATGACATCCATCTTGATCCCAGCCAGTCAGTCGTTGAGATGCCCATACTGCTTACAATGCCTCTACTGCTGCCCTGTTCGCTCCAGATACGTCTCCCACCCCTCCTTCTTATATCTTAACGCTGCCTGCTCCACATCCTTCGGTGATCCGTCCCCAGCTTTGTAGATACCCCGGCCGGAAATGATGAAATCCGCACCGCCCAACACAGCCTTCCTCGGCGTGTTATACTGCTGTCCCAACGCATCTCCCGTCGTCGACATATTCACGCCAGTCGTGAAAATAAGAAAGTCTTCATCACTGCTCGGGTTTGAGAACTTTTCCTCCTCAACCACAACATCCTTCAAACCCCGCGTTGCCACAAACCCAATCACAAACGAAGGAAACTGCCGCGCTATCGCCACACTCGCCCCCGTATAACCCCCCGTCGCCAAACTCCCCTTCGACGTCATCTCCGCCAATATCAGCATTCCCCTCCCCGTGCCCACTTTCTCGCCCTGCACACCCCCAGCGGCATCCGCCCCCCTCACCAAACTCTGCACCTCAGCGCTCTCCGCCGTCTGCGCCAGCGCCTCCACGATTCCAGGACCCGCGAGTACGCTGCAATTGACAATGTGTGCCCATTCCGAGATGCGGAGAGAGCCGCCGTGATACTGCTTTTGCACTGTTGCGCCGATGTCGATGAATTTGCGGTCTTCGAAGATGAGGAAGTTGTGCTTGTGCGAGAGGGAGGCGAGGCGGGTGAGGGTGCTGGGCGTCAAGTCGGAGAGGATGTCGATGTGCGTTTTTAGGACGGCGATGTGTGGGCCAAGGGCTGAGTGGGGTGTTAGATGAGGGGTGACGATGATGTGAAGGTGGATTCGGGATGGGAAAGCGGTGAGATTGGGGGAAACAGAGCGCGGAGAGGGAGCATGAAGGCACTTCTTATCATATATCAGGTTCGCGATGTGGGATCAGGACATGAAAATCTTTCGAGCATCATGCCTCCTTCTGATCCTCAGATCGCATGGACCAATTCCTATCACAGCGATCGGAATCACAGCATCACACACGCACAAACATACCATCAGCAACATTGCACAGCTCTTCTGTTGTGGTCAAATCGGCACTCAGCACGAGATTCGTCTTTTTCAGCTCGGCAATCTCAAAAAGCTTTCGTGCAATCGGATTGCTGTGCTGTTGTGCGCGCACGTGGTACGGGAGATTGCTTTTCGAAGTCATGACTAAGGCTGTATGTCGAGAGTGATCAAAAGAAAACAGAGAAGACAATGTTTTGAGATTGTTTCATGAATTGGAGATGGCTCCGAGCACGTGACCTTCAAGGTAATCTTCTACTACAGATGCTGCTCAAGATCCACTCTCCCGTCTCTGTACGAAGTTACGCCTACTGGGCTTCTGTCTCTGTCGCGTCGTATTGTCTGATCATGGTCACACCTCATCCTAACCCGCAGCAAGACACCGACGCCTTCTACTGCTTCTATTTGTCTGTCTCGCGCTATCTATGCCAAGGTCAACGCCGAGCCAATCACCCAATTCCGCTTATCTATCGCCGCTTCTAGTGGCGTTAGGACTGTTTCGCCCACATATTTATACTGCTCGAGTGAATCTCGTTATAACGCTTGGATTGCTCAAATTCGGCCTTCGATTTCTGCGCCGAGTTGCCACATTCGACCTCCAGCACATCGTATACTAATTTTCAGGGAAAAATATCCACCTTTCACCTTGCCACTCGTTATTCCATTTTCTGCTACCCCTCACTCAGAAGCTCTGAAACCATGGATGATTCTATCTTTGCCAGCAGCCTAGAGATGACTACAGTCGAGATTGCATGAAGCCATCGAATGTTGTTATGACTTCCATGTGACCTTGCTGTCTACGATGAGTATAAATACTCGTCCTAGCACCAGCTGATGGCTCCATCTCTTCATCTTCTTCTCATCTTTTGCAGAAACCAGAGCAACAACCAGCAACATGCCAAGCACAGTCACCAATGAAGACAAACAATTGCATGAGGACTTTATTCGGTCTCTCTTAAGCCAGCATCTCAATTTGAAGGTATAGCCTGTCTAGCTCTTTGTCTTATATCTTCCTACGGTGCATCTCCTTCCTCTCTTCAAGCCTTTCTACCTACTCGGTACTCTTCTTCCCGGTTAACACCATATTTTCTTGTCGTTCTTACTCAGTACAGCACAAAACTGGGGTGCCGTGAAGGTCCAGCTTGTAATCATGTTGCACTTCGGTCTCTTTCTATGTCCCGTCATCCGGTCTTTCCTCATTGCTTCCTCAGCTATTCAATCTCTTCTTTCTCCTTTTTCCCCTCTCTCCCAGCCACCTCAGACTATTCTTCTTGCTTTTTCACTTCTGATCCTTTCTTTCCCGTCTTCAAATCTTTCCTCTCTTGCCTTTTCTCCCACTTCAATCTCCTCGCCTACACAGTCTGCCTTCTTCTAGTTCCACTCGCTTTGCTACCTAACATTATATTCACTCTGTCGCTTCTACTTACACTATCCATAGCTTCTCGAAATCACTCGTTTTATTGGCGGAGCCAATGGCATCGTCTATCGCCTCAGCGTTACTGAAAACAACCCTGCACCAGTAAAAGTGTCACCCGCGACCCAGCCAGCCACTCTACCTTTGCCTATTGGCACGACCACCTTGGTTATACGCCTCTCCGACCCCGCTGCGAAGCTCAATGAGGCTGTGCGCGTGCAGAACGAGGTTGCCATGATGTCACTCATCCGCGATGCAACGCAGTCCATCACTCCCAGTCTCGTGCCTGCCGTCTACGGTTGGGGCAAGTCTGTCCTTGGACCCAGTAGTGAGGACTACGGCCCAGGCTGGGTCCTCATGGAGCACCTTCCTGGGTTACCCGTCGAACCTGCCTGGGAGTCACTCGACAAGGACACTCAAAAGCATCTCCTCGAACAGATTGGTACAGTCCTGAAGTGTATCCAGGAATACAAGCTTCCCGCCACAATCGCAGGCTTTGGCGGTCTCAACTTTGACGGAAACGGTCGCATCACCACCGGCCCCACGTCAATCGATGGCGGCGGGCCTTGCGGTACTCTTGCAGAGCTCTATACCGAATACTTTCAGACCATGCTCAAATCAGCAGACAAGTGCGACATTGTCAAGGGCTGGCACGACACGGACCTTCGTTCCCGTGTCGACACTTTTGCCTCTAAAGGTCTGCAGCCACTCCTCGAGAAAGTGGGAACCATTCGACCGACGCTGGTACACGGTGACTTGAGTAAGCCTCACCACCGCCTTCGCACAAGCCAATACACGACCACGCCTAACCAGCCCGTTCTTCAACAGACCTCCACAACCTCCTCTTCGACCCTTCCACCGCCCGCCTCACCGCCGTCCTTGACTACGACTTCGGCCACATCGCGAGCCCCGCCGACGAATTCTTCTACTCCTTCGTCGCCCTCGGCGGCCTCTTCGTCGGCCCTCACGATGCCTGCGACCATGGCATGGTCGACCTACGAACTTGCATGCTTCACGGCTTCCCCCCCGATGCCGCCGACCGTACCCCAGGCGAGGTGCCCTGGCCCACGGCTATAGCTTTCGACGCGGCGCTGAAGGCGTCGGGCGCCAGCAAGCCGAGCGACATGAAGGAAATCGATACGCTCAGTGCCGTGTACTGGTTCATGCAGAATCTCAGCCCGCAGGAATTCTTCATTGCCAAGTGGAGGGCGAAGAAGAGCCAGGAGTATCTCGAGAAGAGGAGGGTTGCGCAGCAGAAGGAGTTGGAAGGCTATCTTGATGCTTGGGGATTTTAGTGCGCGGGTGTGGCGTCCGAGAATGTCAATGACGGCATTGATCGGAGGGAGTGTGGGTAGCGGTTGAGTTTGGTATCACATCTCGGACGCGTTGCGATATGGTCTGCGGTTTCTCGTTGTGGTTTTGGTTTCGCTCTTCAGTTTTGCTCTTCCGTTCTGCTTTCAATTTCGGCCACTTCTGCCTGGTTATTATCTCACTTTCAATTCATTCCGCGTTCAGCTTACGTCCCATTTTCCGTCCCTTGCATGTCGTGGAGTATTCCTTGCAAATACGACACTTTGAAGATCCAGTTCAGACAAGACAAGAATACCATAAACCAAGCAGAAGCGGCCTCACGGTATATCCGATTTGGATGGACTAATGATGTGCTTCATTACAAGGCACTCCTGGATACTGAAGCAGCTCGCCGTAGACAGCCAAAGCCTTTCTGCAAAGCCATCACCATGTCTCCTTAAGTTCGTGCTGGTCCACTCGCGCAGGCATCGAAGTACCAAGATATCGGGCTGTGTGATCTTCCAGGGTTTCGTGAGAACACTCCCAGTGCACTGCTGCGGACAGCCATATTGCACCGAAACACCCTCATTCACCAATCGACACTGCTGCCGATACTTCCGCCCGCTCTATCGGACAGCATCTCCATATCACCACACTTGCCTACACGTACGGTACGCATATTCATAGCTAAGTACGGCTCACAAATCGCAGGGTTTCTCCATGCCACAAGCTTTTCTCATCTCCTCGTCTATCATTCGCCGCGCAGACGAGGCAGTGTGGGATGATGTGGGATCGTCCATCGCGCAGTAGGTCGGGTGTATACCTGGAGATACGTACATTGGCGCCAGTCGTGTCGATCTGCGGCGAGAAGAAGGGGAGAGACAAGGTCGGGGGCTATAATGGCAGCAGGAGGGCGAGGTACCCCGGACTATATTCAACGTGGAGGGGCGGTGGAGAGGAGAGAACGCGATAGGTACACACTGGCAAGGGAGTAGTGAGCAAGATGTTTGGTTCAAGATTATTATTGTAGCTGGTGGAGGTTCTGGAGACCGGCGCGGGAGGATGGAAAAGTCAGGCATTTTGGAGTAAAAGGTAGAACTAAGGTACATGTAACATCATAGCGTTGCCCGGAATATCCTCACTGCTCATCATAAAACGACTGCACTCTTCGGGTGTATCCCACAAAAGCCCATGCAAAAACCCTCCCATATCCAACAAGGCGAAAACGCCCATTCCAAAAACCAAATGTTCAGACCGTCATCCCAAAAAGTCAAACTCATACCGTCGTGTCATATCCCGCATCCACACTGCATCAATGCGCCATAATCTTCCAGCCCTCCTTGCGGTACGTCTTGATGAAATAGACCATCCCGACCACCACAGCGCACCCACTGAGTCCCATGCTCGTGTAGAATCCCGAGCGGATACCTTTGAGCGCCAGTTCCGGGGTGTCCTGCACAGGCGTGCTGTATGCCTCGACCGTACCGGCGATCCCGAGCGCTGTCGCAATAAAGTAGTTCACAAATGTGTTGACGAGCGATGCGGCAAGTCCCTGGTGCTCCCGTGGCATGCTGTTGCTCAAAATGACAGTCGCGGCCGGGAAAGACATGTCCATTCCGAACGGCATGACGACGATAGAGATGAAAGTCATTCCCCAGTACACCTGGCCAGCTGGAGCAAAGCCGCCGATGAGTTGGCCGATGAAGAAAGCGCACATGCTGACCATCATGGTAAAGCTCACGGGCGTGTGTGTAAGCATGAAACCCGTGAGACCGGCAGCCAGGATACCCGTGAGGACTGCAGGTGAGAATTGCGCAGTGAAAGAAAGAGCGGTGTGACCGCGTACCTCCATGATGAAGCGGGAGGTGTAAAACAGCCAGACACCGAATGAGCCCCAGCCGGTGCCGACACAGGTGAGCACGAAGCCGGTGGCGCCATCGAGAACAGACATGGGGAGGAGAGGGTCCTTGACCTTGCGCTCGACGTAGAAGAAGAAACCGATGATCAGGAGACCAATGATGAGCAGGAAGTACACGTGCGGGGAAGACCAGCCGGAGATGGGAGCTTCGTTCCAGGCGACGTTGATGAGGACGAGACCAGCAATGCCGGAGATGGCACCTTGCCAGTCGAAGCTGGGACGGTTGGGAAGCTGGCAACCGACTTCGTGGGGAATGACGAGGAGGGCGAAGAAGCCGAGGAAGAAAGCTGCAATACCGTAGGTCCAGAAGGTCCAGGGCCACCAGAGGTACTCGGCGAAGAGGGAGCCGGAAAGAGCGCCAAAGACGAAACCCATGGGAGCGACGGCGCCGAAGATGCTGTAGAGATAAGTTAGATTGATTTCGCGGAATGAGAGGAATGACAACATACGAGAAGACAATGTTCTTCTTGATACCAACGGGGTATGCACGGCCGAAGAGAGCAAGACCATTAGGCATGAGCAGAGCAGGACCAATCCCCTGCATGGCTCTGCAAAAGTCGAAGAAAGTCTGCTTGTGCGTGTAGGCCGCGAAACCGCAGAAAGCAGCCCACATGCCCAACCAGCAGTAGCCAAAAACGAAGACACGCTTGTGGCCGAGAATGTCGCCAATGCGGCCAGAGACCAGAATGAATGTACCGACAGTGAGAGAGTGTGCCGCAATATACCAGGTCATGTCAGCGAGGCTAGATGTGCCGAATGTGGCACCGATGGTCGTCAATGGTGCCAGCGCTTGGCCCATGGCGGCTTGTGTCATCAGGTGGGAGACGGCGACGACACCGATGAAGGCGATCTCGCGGAGCAAGGGAATCTTGGGCGGGTCGTGAAGCATGATAGGATGTGTAGGTGTCATCGGGGTGGGTGGTGTTGCTGTTCCCTTCTCAGAGTAGTCGCGGTAGAGTTGTGATTCTGGATCTTGCTTGCCCTCAATGAGGAAGCTCATCGATCGGTTCATGTGGTTGGGGAGCTGAACAGGGGTGATGTCGTTCATGGAGGACATCTGCGAGGCGACAGGGCGTGTGTGAATCATGACGCTGGGGTCGAACTTGTCGTTCAGGCTGTGACTCTTTGGTGGTGTGATGAAAGATGTTGCAGACAATGATTGATGACGGCCGTCACCAGGGCCAGGTGTGGGTGATCTTGCTCGCGGAGAGCCAGCTCGCTCGGGGTATGGCTCGGTGTAAGTGAATCGTTGTGGCTTTTGTAGGTCTAGCTCTGATGCGGAAGCTGGGAGCTGAGAGGTACGTTCGACATAGGTTGATGCAGTCGAGCGACCAGAGTAGGTTGAAGCTATTGTGCTGGATCTTTCACGACCGCCTGGACGAGTTTCTGCGTAGAGGGAGACGGATGAGCGACGTAATTGATGATAAGGCATGTCGGGTTTTCGAGGTATGGAGGCAAGCGTGGAAGTGGAGGATCAGGTGACGTGATTGGGAGATGAGGACGGAGGAGGAGAAATGTAAACAAGAGAGTAAGTACCCAGGTATGAAAAGTGATCGTTGAGTAGATCTTCAAAGCCAGCAGGAACATGGTGTTCGCGCATGTTGTCCATTTTGTAAATGAGATGGACAGCCCTTGCCTCGCACAGGCCGGGGAACGCAAGGGAGAGAGGTTGATTGATGAGCGGGTGCTACTGCAGTCGGACGCGAGTGCGTGCGTGAGAGGTAGTACAGTGAGGATTGGCTTGGTGGTTGTTGTTATCGACCTAATGCAGAGGTGTAGGAAGAGGCTGGACGTGGACGTGTAAGTTGAAGCTGAAGCGAGTGACTGTAGCGAGTGACTAGTAGCGAACGACTGGACAGAGATTCAAGGAGTGAAAGCAAAGTGGCAGGAAAGAAACAGAGGGCAGGGAAGTGGAGGGCAGAGTGTGCGATATAGCAACGAGCAAGCCATAGCCCACTGCTAGTCCTGCTGCTAGTACCCGTTCCCGCCGCCGCTGTTACGCGATGGGACAGATGCCGCCACCGCGATTCGCATCATGGCATCGCGATTCGCTGTAGAAGCAGAGCTCTAGTCCTCGAGTCTCCGTGCACCAAGGCCTTCCAACTCCGCTTCCAGCTGGTTTAGCTTTGGATGCCATGCGTCAGAGGAGTCAACGGCAGCGGACATTTTGTTTGTGGCCGTGCTTGATGGAGGCCAGACGAAGCATGAGCTGAGCTGAGCTGTCACGCAAAAGCAAAGCAAACGTCTGGAGTTGCCAGGAAATGAAGGCTAAACAAAGCTAAGGAAAAAGCATGGCAGATTGGTGTGCTGTGCTGTGTTGTGCCGTGCTATGTCGTGTGTCGTGTGTAGTGCCGGGCGGGTACCTGATGATCGGTGCTCGCGGAGACCGGAAACCAGCCTCTTCGCCCATGGTAGACACCAGCAAAGCAAAATCCTCCTGGTCCGATGTCGTCTGATTCTTGCTTCCTTTCTTTGTCTCGTCAAGACGTATTGTGATATTCTTCATGCTTCGGCAGTGATGCATCGAATGGTTACTTGTGACAGTGCTTGGTCTTCGAGTGAAGTCGAGGATGCTGGTAAATCAGATGTGCCAACTGTGCCAACCATCTTGTCACTAGCGCTTGATTAGAGCTATCCGTATCCGGCGCATGTGCTGACCCGCCCGTGCAAACAAAAACAAAACCTTCGAATTATGATTTCGGACTTTCAACGACGAAGCTCCCACACCCAAGGCTCACGATATACCACATCTGTCATTTAGATTGCAGCAACGGCAAGAGTAACCGGATGGCTTCGTCTGTTTTGGGCTGTGCATCTCAAAGTAGAAAGGTGCAAAGTCATGGACACGGCAAGGTCGATTTCGAGCGGCATTATTCGTGACGAGACTGGTTATTCTCGAATTGAGCATGGGAAAGTAGTCAGAAGAGGTATACGAAAACGAGGAAAGAGGTCTCAGGAATGATATACAAGGTGTACAAAGAGACAGTATTTCTCTTCGAGCTGCTTGCAAGATTTGGGAGGCCATGTACCACGAAATAATCGCCAATGATGATTACACAACGATGCGGCACTCGATTTTGGTGCTGAAAACGGTGAACTCCCGAGAAGCACATGATGGAACTTTTGACGACCTTCTATATTGAAATTAGGCGCTTTTGGATGTGCTGGATTGATGTATACAAATGTGGTGGTTCTTACTTGAAGCAACTGGAGCCTGTACTCATGACTCGATCATCGGCCTCACCTCACCCCATTAACAGCGACGAAAGTTTCTAGCGTTCCAGGAGGTGAATCCCGTCGTCTGATTTGAGCTTGATCACCATTCTACCCGTGCTGACGCGTGGACGATGAGGTGGAGTGGAGTTGGAGGTGGAGTTGGAGTCGAGATGGACATGGAGATGCTAGAAATCTGATCTGGTGCATGGACCAGTGTCTCGTCTCGAAAGTCAAAGAACATGCTACACTGCGACCATACAAGTCGATTGCAAAGACAAAATACCCAAGTCTGGAGATGATCCAAATGATCTGGTCTGCAAGCACATTAAGGTGGTCAATGTAGTCAAGGTAGACTCGTGTATCCTTCGTCCTGTGCCTCGTCACTTCTTAAGCGCAAGCGCAACGTCAAGCCATAATACTCAAGCCATGTTCGAAGCCATGCTCAAGCCACAGCCCAGGGCAGTCAAGCCGACAACTCTGGTATCGCGAAATAATAGTATATACCCAGTCTACGGGAACAGCCAACTTCGTTTTCGATGTCCTTGACCAAGAGCACCGAGAATCCTGCAGTCCATGCCTTGTTTCTTCGACGATGTAGGCAGCCTTCGTCATCATGACTGATTCAGGCTTGTATCTGACATACATGGATCATGACTTGGCTATTCATTGTACGAAGAGCAGGCAGGCTTTTGGCCATCGATCTGTGGAAGGAGTAGCCGTGCACTACATCTGCAAGAGCCAACATTTTGTATCATGTCCATGGCCGATGCTATGACACGGAGGCATGCATAGATAGCAACGATATAGCTGGGGTCCCACCATCCAATGTGGTCGATTTCGATTCATTCTGCATCGTGCTTTCACTCACTCGCGACTAGAGCAAAGCTCACTAAATTCACCTGATGTACGCATGTCGTAAAGAGCAAACTTGAGCTTCCTAGAATAATTTATCCAACTTATTACAACACACTCATTTATCCCCTACCCCCGGTATCAAGCCTCCTACGCTCTTCGCGCTTCCACCTAACCCTGGAACTACACCGCCTACAGCGGGTGCGACACTCTTCGGTAGACCCTCTACTCCCTTCTGCGCAAAGCCGGTCCATCCCTCCTCCCTTTCCATCTTGTCCATTCCCTCATCGCTGAACCCGGTCCCTAATCCGCCGAGGACGTTGCCGCTCTTGAACTGGTCTCCTACAGTATCAGTGATGCCCTTCACGTTCTTGTCACCAGTGATGTTGGCGTTGTCAAGGTAGTCTGTGGAATGAATCGTGTTAGCGATGATTTGATGGCGCGCGATAGCAGCAGGGAGCACGCTGGCAGCAGGATAGTAGCCTCAATGTGTTTTGAGCGCTGTCAAGGTGATGCAGTATTGCAACGAGTCGGTATTGCCCAGAAAGTATCAGGAAGGTGAGAAGAGAGGATGGACTGTACATTTGGCAGAATCTGGATCATAATTAGCCCAAGCTCTCGTATGAAACGGAACGGAATCGCGTCTAGGTTGGGCGACTTACATGAGGTCTTGTTATCACCATTGCTGAACCATTTGAGGTACTGACTCTCAAGCCATGGTGTCACTATCAATCCAGCAAGTAGTGTCAGTGCGTCCGGTCGAGAAGCACAATCCATAACATGATGCAGAGCTTTACTTACAGCCACCTGCATAGCCAGCAACATACCCAGCACCGTTACCAATATGTTCCTTCGCCCATTCTATGTGATTTCATATGTTAGCATACATACAGAAGCGTGGAGGTTCATGGCATCAGGGCTTGCCCAACGAGGGACATCAGATCGAGGTAGACATACCGTAGTAACTCGCCTTCTTCTCTTCCTCGCTCATCTCAGCCCACCCGACCTTCTTCTGCGCCCAGTTCAGGTAGCTCTGCTGGTGTTCCGCACTCAGATTCTCTTGCGAAGGCACTTGCTTCTCCTGTTTCTCAGTACCAGCTGCTTCCTTCTTCTTGGTCGACTTCGGCTTGGGCTTCTGCTTTTGCGAATCGCTAGCAACAGCAGGCTCTTTCTCTTTTGTCTCAGACTTTGTCCATCCAACCTTCTTGGACGCCCATGCTAGATAGCCCTCGTTCTGCTCGGACTCTGGTTTCTCTTCTTTCACTTCCGGTACGTCCTCAGAAGTCGTCTGTGCTTCTTGATCACCAGAAGATACCTGCTTCTTCTTCTTCTTAGTGATACCATCGGCAAGCTTCTTCTTCTTCTTTTTCTTTTCACCCGTGCCATCAGCCAAGTCACCGTCGTCGGTACCCACAGAGGTCACCGCCTTCTTCTTTTTCTTCTTCGGAACTGGCGCATCCTGCGTGTCCGGCTGCGGTGCTTCGGTGGAGGAGGTCTCCGCTGGCGGTTGCGCCTGGACCTTCTTCTTCTTTGGCTTCTCTGGTGCGGACACAGTTTCTTCAGCCTGCTCCGGGCCGTCGGTGGATGGCTGCGTTTGCGCGTCGTCCGTCGATGCAGGCACCTTCTTTCTTAACGTCTTCTTTTTTTTCTTCGGTTGCTCGGGGGTGTCATCGGCTGCTGCCTGCACCTCTGGTTGCGCTGCCTGCTCCGCATCGTCGGTTGTTGGTTGTGCTTGGACATCGTCCGCAGATGGGGCCGGGGTCTTCTTCTTTATCGACTTCTTCTTCTTCGGCTGCTCCGAGCCGTCACCTGAAGCAGTGGCTGTCTTTTTTCTTGCAATCTTTTTCTTCTTGGGTGGCGCTTCGTCAGCAACCGCGGAATCCTGCTTTGACTCGGTGAGAGATGAGGCTTTCTCCTGTAACTGCGTTGGGTCGACTGCAGAGGTCGCCTGATTGACTGCTCCGCCAATGAGGGATGCCATTGAGCTTGATTGTAGGAATTATATGTTGCTAACTGGAATTGTTCAACAATGATCAGACGAAATTACATTGACATAGCAGGCCATGAGGCAGAAACCTGGTTACCTACGTCATGCCACGAGAGGAAAAGCGGTACTTTCCCCAGGTTATCGGAGAGGCCAACGTAGGCTTTGTGATCTGCGGAAGGAATAGCCGTAGCGAAGTATCAACAGCAAGCAGCCTCGCATTGCGGACGATCTCGAGGGCTTGCGATGCTTACAACTTTGTGTTACGGGGGCTTTTGAATCTCTGTATCGTGCTCACAGGCAGTGAATTCATTCGACCCTTTACCCTGCGAATGCTCTTCACATCTCTCTCTCTCTCTGTCTTCCATTGTCCCCATACCTCTTCTTTGTGTCTTCACATCTCCCGACTTCTTCGATACCTTGTCGGGTGATTCCCAATTCCACCGTCCAGCGGGTCGCGAGGTGCAGAGGATGTCATCCTCATCTCGAACATTCGTTTGTCATCAATCGTATAGTACCACGCCCGGTGCTTGATGAATGATTGACGTTCAAGCTTGAGGAACCGAGGAAATCCGTGTATACATGCTGCTGTGCCGTGTTGAGTCTGTGCCTCAAATGCGGGAGACACGCAGTGACTATCTGATCGAAACCTCATGCCGTGAATCATGGCGTACGTGGCAACTTCGAAAGAAAGAATGACGAACGTAGCTCGAGATGGCGCAGCTAATTACACCCTCTCGCCAGCGTCGTAAAAGATTTGCATGATACATGTTTGAGGCCTCTCGAGGCCACGGCGCAAACGTCACAAAATGGACGCGGCTTTTGGGGCATCTTGTACAAGATGACGCTGGAGTCAGCTCACTAGGTCGCATTTAGCAAAATGATTACAACTCGCGCATTTGCCGGGAGTGGCAAATGATGTTCCTGAGCATGCAGTCTGGAATCGCTCTCGAAACATGAAACCAAGTCAGCTTATTACAGATAAACCATCACTTGCAGATTTTGCCAGTAAGTAAATATCAAAGCTCGCACGTTGCCCACAATGCTCAGAGTCCTCTATAGAACTTTCACAATCTTCACCTCCGTAATCAACGTGATGACTGTACTGGAGATCACCGAGATGGTGCGGAGTCTGTCTCAGCAGGTGACAATCGTTACTGTCGCCGTGAGCCTCCTGGTGAGTAATGTCCTGTATGCAAGCAGACTGTGTGCAAGATTCCAAGTAGTACTCCCTGCGGCACTTTCCTAAGACATACTAGAATTTTGGCTTATCACTAGAAAACCATTGGCTTCTGCTGATCACTTTCAATAACAGTCCATCCTCTATGACCTCGCTACAAGCATCTATAACATTTGTTTCCATCCATTGAGCAAGTTCCCGGGTCCGAAACTCCATGCTTCGAATTACTGCTTCGATATGCTCAAGTGACTGCAATGGAGTCATGCTGAATTCATGATTCAAATGTACAAAAAGTATGGTCTAATTGTACGCGTCGCTTCAAATCAGCTGTCTTTCACCAAAAGCGAGTCAGCTTAGCCTGCAATACAAGGCAAGCGAGATGGCAAGCCCGTCAGCGACAAAGACGGGACTTGGTATCCACCTCAGCTACCAGTAGCACCGCCTGGTATTACTTTTGTAAGTATGTGTATTGTGGCGCTGTACAGAGCTTTTGACCAGCGAATCACCACAGGTCCCTACAGATCTCCGTCAGCATTACCGCAATCCCGTCAATCTTGTATCCGCACCGTCGCTGCTACCAGATCAGTAGCACATTGTGCAACAGTACTTGGATCTTCTGGTGTCTCGACCGAAGCAAGAGTCACAGAGTGGATTACTCTGGTTGACATGAATGCATGGTTCAACTTTCTTGCCTCCACAGGTCTATAGCATGCACCGTGAGATCTTTGAGCTTGCTGACCAGACCATTGGAGGACATCATTGAGGTAAAATCGCCCGAATCTCGTGGAGGTAGACTCATGACCGCTACTGAGCCTTAGGACATGGCACCGGGCACCGAATACAGCTGTCTCCAACGAGGTCAATACCGAGCAGTCCTTCGTGCGCCAACGCTCTACCAACGCCATCATAGGAAAATGAGTTGACTCCATCCTAATCACCCACGAAAGTCTCAAGTCCTGGTCACTCCCCACATTCCTCGGTGGACATCGCATTCTCCGCTTCTTTATCAACTCTTCTTCGGTAAGACCCTCGCACACAAGCCTAAATTCGCGGTCGCCTTCGCCAACGACCAAGTCAGCGTCAATCGCGACCTGATTTCGTTACGCATATCTAGAGGACCAAGGATCCACCGACACAGTCCGAGCTGGGCGTAAATATGAGCACGCTTCTTGATGCTGCATTGGGGACCACCGCCCTCGCCCTGAAAAGCGCTGTTTTATTACCTTCACCTTCCGCAAAATCGCGACAAGCTCGAAAGATTGCGGGAAGAGGTCCAGATGGCATGTAAAGACGTGACGGGTCAATGGTAAGAGTACAACAGGCGTGCCATATCCCAAAGCTTGTATCGACGAGATCCTGCGGCTGTTTCCGCCGGTTCCTGTTGGGGTGGTGCGGCATTTGCTGCACGATACTGGCGTTGGTGGCGTGGTCATTCCTGCCAAGGTGGGCACGACGCTCGATCGTGATATTGTACTCGACCCGAAGTCTCAGTAGAATCCTTACGGCACGCTCTCCGAAGGTCTGCTGAGACTCTGCTCTGTGAAAGTACGAGACATGCCGCACGAACCGACAAACACTATAGACGAACGTCTCCGTGACACAGCTTGCCGTCGCGCGCAACGAATCCTACTTCCACGACGCCGCAAGCTTTCTCCCTGAACATTGGCTTTCAAGGCAACAGCAGCAGGCTCGACATCACCATCGAAAGAAGACAATCGCGCAGCCGTGCAGCCGTTCTCATATGGCGCGAGGAGTTGCGTTGGAAAGTAGTAGGTGAAAATCTTACTCAAATGCATGACTCGACCCTCCCCCTGTGTAGCTATCCATGCTTTACCTGCACTCGCTAATCTGTATGCTACCTATCTCTAGCTTCGCAATCCTCGAGAAACGCCTGGCAACGTGCCGTCTCCTGCTCGAGTTTGATATGCAGTTGGTGGAGAAAACTATGGATTGGAGGAGCGGAATCTAGACGCCGACCTTGTGTGACAAGAAGGCGTTGTGGATGAGCCTGAAGTGAGGTCAGAGGAGTTGCAAGTACAGGTCTACCACGTGTGGGATAATCATCACATACTGCAGAGGGCGATCTTTGGTGATGACGAGGAGTTGTAGATTGATGTTACACAAGGGAAGAGGAGTCTCGGAATGTAACGGCGAACGGTGCGATCCTCGAGACAGATTGTCGCGGAAGATCTGCTCAGACACATCTTTGCAGTGATACAGCACTCACCGTACTCATAGCAAAGGAGAAATCATGTTCATTCGTTATTACTATTCAGTGTCACTTAACCCTTCGGTCGCCGTGGTCCCGCATCGAGGAAGTCGTCGGGAATGTCATTGTAATTCGTCGTCGTGCTCTCCTTCTTTGCTGGCCTGCTCACAGTCTCAATCCCAGCATCAGCACCACCCTCTTTATACCTCGGGGGCGGCGGCGGCACCGTCGTCCTCCCTCGTTGCTGCCATGCCTCTTCCTCAATCTTCCGCCTTTCACGCTCCTTTGTCAACGAAGCCTTCGCATCTTGCCACTTCCTACTAGCCTCCCAGTTCCAGCCATCGCCCACTGTATTGCACACCGGCAGCCACCACAACATAGGTGAAGGCCCAAAGATCCTGCGCACATTCGTTCGCCAGCCCAGGTCGAAGGCATGAGGTAGTGATTCTGAGTCTTTCTCGTCGAGGTAGGAGTTGTAGCGTGCGCGCTCACGTTCGCGCTCGAGATCGGCATAGTTGAGACGGAGTGAGTGCTGGGCTGGTGAGGCTGGATTGGGCAAAGTGTTGTTCTGGGAGGGAGGTGTTGAGGGAGCTGGAAAGTGAGCTTCCCCTTCTTCAGGCCGAGTGATGCTGGGGGCTTGGATGATCTGGTCGGCGAGTTGCGCTGTGGAGTCCATCTTGGCCGCGGACTCTTTCTTGGAATGCGTCATGTATCTTGTCTTCTCCATGCTCTCTATTGTGGTCGTCCCGTTCAAAGTCAGGTAGATGTGCCAGCCAGTGAAGCCCGAGAGTACGATGCCGAAGATGCCAGATACGACTGCGAGAAGGATGTTATTGACGGGCGCAAAGGTCAAGTCGTACTGAGCTTGGGATTCTTCCTCAAACACTTCCCGCATGACCCAGGTGAGCGAAACTGCAAAGCAGAGATAGCAAAACAAGCAGGTGTAGATCAGGAAGAGGAGAAATGGTTTGTAGTTGCGATGTCCAACACATGTGGCCAGCCACGGACAGTGATGATCCATCTTCAAGACACAGCGGCGACATGTTGAGCAGTGATGTGATCGATCCGGCTTTCGCGTCTGGCATTTCTTGCAGAATCGGACTTCGCCTCTCGAGTTGGCGGTTAGAGATGTGAGACCATTCGAGGAGTCTTCATGGGTAGGGAGGACGCTGTACGCGTGCGAGGGAGAGGTGGAGAGTGTTGAGCCTGGGTCGGTGAAGACCGCGGTGGTGTATGACCAGTTGAGGAGGATGTAGAGGATGATGCCGACGAGCGCGGACCCGTTGCCTTGGGTGGGTGTCAGAAGTGCTGTATGATTAAGCGCGGATATACACTGTACTGACCAATCCAAGTAGGCCTGTCACCGCTGATATGTTGCTCCCCAGCATGCGCCTCAACCCATACTGCCCATGTTGTGAGACCGTAGATGAAGAGCAGCGGGAGATATATGATACACGTCCAGCATGTTCTCTCACATCTTCGCGCAAAGCTTCGATGTCTGCGAGGCGACGGTGACGGCGATTGAGAGGCCAGAATAGGCGTATCCGCCATCATGAAAATGTCTGCGTAGTGATGATCATGTTTATTGTTCAAGACTCAGGCGCGATGTCATCAGATAATCAAGATTCGGACTTAGGCTGATCGTTCCGATAGACTGGAGGGAAGTGCCGCTAAGAGAACTTAAGCCAACCTTAAGTCTAACCTTAGAAGCTCGACTTCAGCTTATTTTAGGCCAAGTAGAGCAGTTAGGGTTAGGGTTCAATTGGTATACTAATTAACGGCTAGTAGCTAACTATATATATCTTAAGTAGAGTTAGATAGATGTTATAGGACGATATAGTCTAGATATAATACGCGCCTCCCGCACTAGGAAGCACATGTTAGGCTAGGAAAGGAAGGTTAAACCGCAGGTTTAACCTTATCTATTACCGCTACTATCAGTAACGTAGCTCTTTAAGCTACGTTCTTGTTATATAGCCTAATCTATACTGATAGATAAGACCTCTATAGCTGACTAAATCTAAACTGTTTCCCTATATTTACGCCAACTACCTACCGCCGCGAGACCGACTATAATATTACGTAGCTTCTTACCTTTAGTATAACTACGTTAGCTATCCGCCCGAACCCCCCTCTTAGAACTAACTCCCCTAATAAACTCGCCGAACACGTTACTTAGTTCCACGATAACTAGCTCGTCTACCTTCGTAACCTAACTAGATATACTACTAAAGTTAAAGAGAAACTTATACTTAGGATTAGGGGTTCAATTATCTAACTAATTAACGGCTAGTAGCTAACTATATATATCTTGAGTAGATACCAGTAAGGCTCTTCGTAGTTAGTTGTCAACGAACGGTATAGTTAACCGTTACGTAATAGCCTAGATATCGTCTAGTTACTTACTCCTCCGTCGCCATTTCCGTTTCAGCTCTATATTGTCTCTATATCTCTAACTAGCTACGACTAATCTTCCTTCCGGCACGAGAACTATCCGCCGACGAGACCTTCCTCGCTTTAGCCCTACAATACCTAGTATAGTACCCTAAGACCTTATCCTCTAGTATCGCCAGTCCTGCCTCCCTATATAAAGCTAATCCGCTATTAGTAAAGAAGCTCCTATTAGTTTGTAGCCGCTATATCTAATAGTCGCCGAAGACTACCGTTAGTAATCCTTCTAAAAATTACTAAGACTTATAACCCGCGTCTTCGAGCTTACGGGACGCAATTTCTCGGTTCTATACGACGACAAATCATCGCTATATACCGAATATTATACGCTATATCTTTCGACCCTATTAGAAATCTATCTAACCTAGTCTCCCTTTACTTCCCTTAATATATATCGCTCTAAGCCGTAATAGAGCTGTATATCAGGCCCTAAAGGTATAATAGGTTCGGC
>Ga0058698_10000292_pt1 | contig 29498 bp, 38 predicted proteins | sample AgamicAsSfe_FD_67288 | JGI IMG/M metagenome (GOLD analysis project Ga0058698, IMG submission 67288) | Agave microbial communities from Guanajuato, Mexico - As.Sf.e | ecosystem: Host-associated > Plants > Phyllosphere > Phylloplane/Leaf | place: Guanajuato, Mexico | collected 2012-05-30
AGAAGATCCGCGCACACAGAGGTCTCCGTCACTACTGGGGTCTCCGTGTCCGTGGTCAGCACACCAAGACAACCGGCAGAAGGGGTCGCACTGTCGGTGTCAGCAAGAAGAAGTAGATGTGTGTTGTTATTGTGGTGTGGTGGTAGTGGCTGCGCGTGGGGAGGATTCGAAGATGGATGCAGGTGTGGGTGGGATGGTTGGACGAATTCTGATGGAATATGCTGCAGAGACAGCTATCTGGACTGCATCGTTCGACGGCTGGACGAAGAAGAGTCTGGCGAAGAAGGCTTCAAAATTTCAGATCTCGATGCGACCATGACTACACCTTCTCACACAGCCCTCGTGCTTGCCACTTCGATCAACCATCCTCTTTCGAGCTTCAAGTGCTAATCATGACTGGAAACATTCTGAACTTCCCCTTCAAGGCCAATGCAGGCTCGCAACAGAGAACGGCCCTCAATATCATAATGCCTCTCCCTTGTGTATGCTAAGAAGGCTGTATGCTGATGTCTTTCCTCGTGTTGCACATTCTGCTCGAAGCAGCATCAAGGTGTTGTCCGTCACATTTATCAGTCGTAGCAACGTGAATGAAGCCACCAGCTAGCTTCAGGAAGTGTAGTGGTGAGAGATAGTCCACCCACATTGAGACACTTGCGTCAGAGTCCTACATTCAAGAACAGTTGACTATACCTATCGCACCTGATTTATGTCATCTGTCTTCCGTCCTCTTCAGCCCGATTCAAGCCCACCTCTTCCTTTCTCCTCACACCCGGCCGTGACTCACGAGCCACATTGCTCAGTTCACGCACTCACAACTTCCTCGCCACCCAAAACACTGGCCGATATATATTCTGCAACATGCTCTCCGGATCCTGCACATACCCCGTCGCCAGTCGTCCAGTCTCATGCAGCTCCATCGTAAATCCAGCCATCTCCACGAGCTTGATGACTTCGTCTTCGGTCAGTTGGATGCTGCCGCCTGTTGTGCCGATGCGTGGCGGTCTCTGCTGATCCTGTTTGGTGTGGTGGCTCGAAGCATGATCCGTATCCGAGGAGTGTATGTGCGGCTCCTCCTGGGGATGTATAGGCGGTTCATCCTGCTCCTGCCCTGGTGATTCGCCATCACTCTTCCCATTGTCAAAGTGCCACAGAAGTGGTCCGACATTGATCCAGTAGCCTCCAGGTTGCAGACAGCGCTTCACAGTCTCAATATAAAGCAGGACGTTCGGCGCCGTGTCTACGAAGAAGACCGTAGTCACCGCATCGAATGCCTCTTTATGCTCGTTTCCCTCGTCACCCTCGCCATACACAGCAACGAAGTCTCCTGTCGTCATAGTCATACTGCCTTTGAATGGCGCATGACTGCCGGGATGAACGTCTGGTATCAGCACAGCACGCAGCTGTGTAGCGCGTGTGTGATGGTTCGAGAACGCCGTGGCAAATGGGTACAGACTGAACTGCTCGGCACGTGACGTGCTGTTGAGCATGAGTGACGAGGCGAGGAGGGCGTGATAGGAGAGTTCATTGCCATGAGCTTCGTAGCCTGCAAGAGCGAGCTCGAAGACGAGACGGCCGAGTCCCGCTCCAGGAACGAGGACGCGTGGGGGGGACTTTGTGGACGCTGACTTGCTCGATGGAGGATGACCGAAGCGCTGATGCAGAGCGAGCAGGACGGGACCGAAGCAAGCAGTACGTTCAGCCACGCCCTCGGCACTCCAGTCGCGGTAGAGCTGGTGCAATGTGGAGCGCGCTTTGTCCAGGTCGAGCTTGGTGGCTGTGTTGTGCCAATCTGGAGTTGTATTATTTGCACCAGGTGCGGCATTCTGCAAGCCCAGTGATTCCAGGCCACACTGGATAAGAGCATCAGCTATTATTGAGTTTGCATCAATGGCATCGTCGACCTTGTTCAGGGTTTCAAGGAAGGAGAAGGGCGGCGCTGCTAGAAGCTCCCATTGCTCTCGCGGAAGAGCATAGAATTGCTGACGCCGGACGTGAGTTACGTTGAAGTGGGCAGCACGGCGGTATCGTCTGCGATGGGACGACTGTGTCAGACGTCAATGGATTGGTATCAAATGGCAAGGTAAATATTGACCGGAATGAGTCAAGGACGGAGAAGAGATGCTTCTTTTCTTCCTCGTCCTCAAACATGTCACCATCACCGTCCCATATATCTGCCTCGCTCATGTTGTCTATCAATCAGAATGACTGTACCGACAACCCGTCAATCTATTTGTCAGTGGTCAGTGGTCGTAGAAGAGACAACGAATGAGTGCGGGGTGATTTCCATTGGCCTTTGACCCCGCCACGTGCATTGACTTCTTTTCAACACATCGTCACATCGTTCTTGAAAATAGAACACTTCACTTTCCACAACATTACCAAGATCCAGACAGTACTCACTACATACCACCGCAAACATGCCTTCCTACAAGCTCCTCTGCCTCGAGAACCCTCTCCTCGACATCCAAGCTGAAGGGTAAGCTCCCCTCCTCCAACCCCACTAGCCCCTCGCTACCACCACTAACACCCACTCCTCCCTCCTCAGCACCGACCTCCTCGCCAAATACGACCTCAAGCCCAACGATGCCATCCTCATCGACCCCGCCAAACACGCCTCCATCTACGACGACCTCCTCGCCCGCAACCCGCACCTCCTCGCCGGCGGCGCCGCCCAAAACACCGCCCGCGGAGCCCAGTACCTCCTCCCCGCCTCCTCGGTCCTCTACCTCGGCTGCGTAGGCACCGACGACGCGGCCTCAACCCTCGACGCCGCCTGCAAGAAAGCCGGCCTCGCGACCGAATACCTGCGCACGCCCGACCACCCGACCGGCCGCTGCGGCGTCGTCATCAACGGACACAACCGTTCCATGGTCACTGACCTGGGTGCCGCAAACCACTACACGTTGGAGCACCTCCAATCCAAGCCCATCTGGGCGTACGCCGAGCAGGCAGAGGTGTTTTACGTCGGCGGATACCACTTGACTGTCTCTCCGCCCGCTGTGCTGGCACTAGGCGCAGAGGCGGCGAAGCGCGACGTCCCGTTTGTGTTTGGCATGGGCGCGCCGTTCATTGCGCAGTTCTTCACGGAGCCGCTGGATAAAGTGTGGGCGTACTGTGACTACACGTTTGGGAATGAGACGGAGGCGACTGCATGGGCCGAGGCGCATGGGTTGGAGCATAAGACGACGAGTGCCGGGGATATCAAGGAGATTGCGAAGGCGATGGCGTTGTTCAAGAAGGAGAACAGCAAGCGTGGACGGACGTGCATCATCACGCAGGGCACGGAGCCAACTATCGTGGCTGTTGCGGACGGCAAGGGTGGTGTTGAGATCAAGGAATTCCCTGTGCACGTCATTGGCAAGGAGGAGATTGCCGATGCGAATGGAGCTGGAGACGCTTTTGCGGGCGGATTCCTTGCCGGGCTTGTGGAGAAGAAGGATCTGGCGACGTGCATCGACATGGGCATGTGGCTGGCAGCGAAGAGCTTACGCGAAATTGGGCCAAGGTACTGTGATAATACTGAAGCACTTCCTCCCTCTACACTCTCCAGCAACTACACCTGTACCAGCAACCTCAAACAAACACATCACTAACACCTCTCCAGCTTCCCCTCCACCAAGGAGTCCTACAAGCCTACATCCTCTTCCACCTAGACGGCCTCCTCTGCCGCGTTTCATGTCCTTCAACGAACATCATCGACGCCTCTTCAGTAGTCGCGTACGAGTACGAAAAAAGTGTTATTGCATGGCCAGGCGTTTCCACAGAGTCTTGAAGTCCCGCTTCTCCGTTCAGGGGAGCAGAAGGAAGAAGCGTTTTGCTTCAACAGCAACAGCTTACGAGCTGATGTGGGCATTCTTGTGTTGGCAAGCCTAGTAGATAGCTAGAACTGAGGACGTAGAGTCTTCATTGTCATTGATCTTATTGGTCAGTCCGCAACTTCACCTCACTTTATTGGCCTTGGTCTACCGGATCCAATGCTGCCAATCGGGTTTGCCGTAGGTGTTGTCGGAGTTCCCGTGAAGGAGCCTTGACGGTCAAACATTGGTGATGTTAGCCCGCCATAGCCTGCGCGATCTGGCGTTCCCCAGCCATCGCCGCCAAGTAGAGGACTTCCGTTGAAGCTCATACCTCGAGCCGGCTGGCTGTCTCTGCGCGTGATAATTTCGCCGAATGTGCCATTACCGAGACTGTTGTTGAGGAGTGATCGACGGCCTGGTCGCATACTATCAGTAGGCGCGAAACTGCTCCAAGTGTTATCAGGCATCCATGGAGATGTGATGGAATCATTAGAGTTCATCCTTGAGTGTCCACCGAGACCAGGTGGTACCAGGGGCGCAGAGTGACCAGACGTTCCAGGACGAGAATTTGTAGGCTGAGGTAGCTGCTGCGGCGTTCCCCATCCAACATATGCAGTTCCTCCGATAACGGGAGAACGTGGTGCTTGAGCGAGCTTAGGCGAGTGTGGTCCTAAAGGAGACATCCCAAGCCCAGGAAGCAAGCCAGGAGCAGGTCGAGGAGAGCGTGCTGTCAACGAGTTTGCAGTGCTGACTTCGAGTAGATTCTGTACGCTATTGATCCTGTTCAGAAAAGGAGAACTACTGTTGTGCGAAGGAGGCGTGGCTGGACTCTTGCGGTAAGGAGCTTGTAAGATGTCTGGCGGTGAATCTGTTTCCTCATCAGCACCGACCAGACTATCTACCATCGCATTCGCCTCGAAGTCGTCTTCCAGATCTTCGTCCGCTTCGGGGACAGAGATAGGTAACTCTTCGTGTCCATTTGATGGTTCCGGGACCAGAGTCTGCTCGAAACCAGGAGGAACTCTGACGGAGGCATCTTGCGATGCAATGATTTCTTTACGCGGAGCATACACGAACGCAGCACTGGTCCCTTCTAGCTCAACAGGCGCACGCTAACACTTGAATTAGCAACTAGAAAACCCGATGACGGAATGAACACACCTCATTGACAGCGAACCCCACACCTACTGCCAGTAAATCTCTGATACGTGCTAGCATTTCTGTCGATCCATTTCTGTGCTGAGTAGGGACCTCGTGCCACTTTGTCCTTAGCTCGGTGCCGTCAAACCACACAGCCCTGTTCTCATCACAATGTAGTGCTATGAGACCAATGGTATCCTCGTCTTCGCTGAGCATGTAAGCTAGAGGCTGAGGCAAATGTTGTGGAGGAAATGTTGCGTTGATCATGCTCAGAACTTGTGCATAGCAGGTCCAAAATTTTGCCTGTAGTGGCTGAAGATTGACGTCGATGTTGTTGGAGAGCACATCCGCATTACGGGACAACCAAGAACTGTAAAGACGAAGCACAGGCAAGATGCGCTGCATACTCGGTGTAACTAATGTCCCCAGTGATTCTGGCTTTACTTCCTTTGAGCGAATTTTGCCCAGCTCCGTGGCGAAAACACGAAGAAGTGTAAGGTGAGTTCGGATGTTGAGCCTCAAGAAGAACAGATAGGACTGCATGGTCTCAGGATTACCTAAACAGCTTGATTAGTCTCATATGCAGAGCCCAAGGAGAACTCGATGCATACCTTCTGCTCTCATCAGACGCTCCTGCGCGGCGTGACCAGCTGCGATATTAATGATGACAAGCTTTGTTGGCGAGTTGTCAGTGTCCTTTGTTGTGAGGTTCGTCTCCAGTTGTGTGATCACTTCAGTCTCAAGCTCTTCGCGCTCGGAGAAAGACTTTCCGTGATAGAATATCGAGATTAGTCGGAGATACAACGCAATAAGTCCACTAGGTAGCCCTGCTCCGGCAGTCATAGCAGGGGTAGTACTGAGCTCATTTGCTTTCCAAGCAGCACTGATCTTGTAGAACGCCCGTCTAAGGTTATTTTCGGCTTGTGGATGTGGTTCTTCGGATGAGAGCGCGCGATACAGCTGATATGTAGCACGGAAAAGATTACCGTCCGACAATGCAATGACCGCAAGCTGGTTGTAGGACAAGCCCGAGCTCGGCAGAATAGTGACAGCTAGATCGTAGAATCCAATCGCAGGACCCCAATTACGCTCCTTACCAGAAAGCTCAGTTTCACGGTAGCGAGACAAATCGCCTAGATGGATGAGAGTCGTATGCAGAGATTGCAACAAATGTTCACGGCTTGCTCTTTGTTGTCGAGGCGTACCCTTGGATTGGACTGCAACTATATAAGCACGAGCATGAGAGACACTCGCAACACATCTCGGAAGGACTCACAGTCATTGCCAACTTTTTTGGCAGCTCGCTCGAGTTCAGGTACGTCGCCATGGACCGATGCCAGTTCGCGTATATAGCCCCTGTAGAACTTTTGAGCATTCTTGATGAAGCGCAGATAACTGCCTTCGAGTTTGCGTCGAGCAACAGCTGAAGGCTCCTTGGCCGTCCTCAACTACACGTCTTCTTAGTCTTGATTGTTCTTCACCTTGAATTCCGACCTTCCTCACCTTCTCTAGTGCCGCGCGGTAGTATGTATTGACTTTGATATGGGTATCCCAGAGGCGATTCTCAGCTTCCTGTGTGATGGCAGACTCGAAATCATAGAGAAGGGCAGTACTGCAAGCGGCGCATATCCTGATAGCGTATCAGTACAGGCTAGTTTTCCGGTATACACATAATCCTATGGGCACGGACTTGCTCAATGTTTCCTCAACTTGTGAGTATGAGACGTTATTCACAGCCAGCTGTGATTGTAGCTGCTTTTCAAGGTTGCGGGAGGTGCTTTATGGAAATTCCGAATCAGTATAACCGCCTCGACACTCCAATGACAAGAATCTTTATGAGGTATGCCTACTCGATTGACTTCTCCACAGTAATGTCCATAATGTAAGGACTCTTCTTTCATTTGGCGGACTCTTAGAGCGCATGAGACTGGGCTGTCAAGCGAAGGCGAATAGCGTGAGTACCGGAGTGGTTGCAGCAGCCATGCTGATATACCCAGAGACCCTGCTGAAGCGGGACCGGCGGTCCGCGGGAGGCGCAAAGTATAAGAAGCTCGAGGAGTAGGTTTTGCAGTCGACGTCGGTGGGGGACCGTACGGTGCCAGTTAGAGTTCGAGCGGTGTCATCGAGCCTAATGCTGAGTGAGAGGCAGGGAAGCGAACGTGAGGGCCGCCGCACTTGGCATTCGACGATCTCGGTCCGTGCTTGCCCTGTAGAATGCAAAAACTCCCAACGACATCAACATCATCAAAACAGTCAAGAAGAACATGGCAAAGCGTCAGCGTCCAGGTTCTGCTGCAAGCTCTTCTGGAGACGAGGCACCTGATACGGATGCAGGCACTTTCAAATATGTTCAATTCGACGAACGTTCTCCACGTAAGCCTCTAATCAGATGTGCACTAGCTCCTCACACGACATCTGCTCCCTTCTACAGCTTAGAAGAGTATGATGTTCACTATGCCCAAGTCCATTCCAATCGGTGCCGCGAATGTCATAAGAATCTGCCAAGCAGCCACTTCCTCTCGTTACACATCAGTGAGAATCATGATCCGATTAATGAAGCCAGACGAGCTAGAGGAGAGAAGACAGTACGTCAAATGGGTCGTGTATACTGTTGTGAGCCTTGCCTGATGTCTCGTAGTACTCTTGCTTTGTGGAAGGTTGTGACAAGGTGTGCTCAGATTCTCGGAAACGTCGCATGCACTTGGTGGACAAGCATTTCTTCCCCAAGAATTACGACTTCTTTGTTGTGAACGATGGTGTAGACCCTCGTAGAACCGGCTCAATGTTGCGGCCGGGGTATCAACATAGAGCACAGACAGTGTCAAGTAGTGAAAGCTCAACAATCAATTCGACGTCTATCAAGGCGACAGGACATTCGTTGCAGGGGCGGCAAGATGTCCAAGGTGAGGTTCCCGAAAGCAAAGTCAGCGACTCTGACGACCATGACGGTGACGGTGACGACCACGATTCTGATGATCCAGGAGACGAATGCTCGGACGATGAGAGTGCCGGTGAGGTCGAGAATGAGGACGAGGACGGCAATGAAGACTCCAATCGACTTCCGGTTGCCACGAACGCTAGGTCTGTGCACGATTCTCGACTGGACGCAAGAGTTGAACCCGAAGAGACGGAGCTTGCGAACCTGACAAGCTCGATGTCTGCTCTGAAGTTCGTTCCTCAAAGTATCCGCTTCGGTCGAGGCGCACGCAGCGGTTTCGCAAAACGGTAAATCTTGGAAGGCATCTCCTGTGTGTTCATCAAGACCTCCTCCAGTGTTCTCCAGTAACCATGTACTCCGACTCTACCTCGAAGCAATTCAGACTCAGCTTCCTTGCTGCCTCCAGGTCTTTCAGCCTTCAGGACTTTCAGTGATCAAGTCTGCCCATTACCACCTCCACTATGCCTCGCACAGCAATTCCTTCGTCTTCCACTTCCCAAAACTTCACTTCTCCTCCCACGTATACCGGCTTCCGCGCCTTTCGTGCCAGGACCTTTGATAGTCGTGTAACAAAATCTATTGAGTCCGTCTTATGATACAGTGAGGTGGAAAGTGTTTCATTGCTTCTCATCTACAGCCTCGATTAGTCAGCCGCATACCCAAGCTTGTATGGTTCCTACGTTCGGCATCGCGTAGACAAGGTTCCCCAGTGATACTGCAACGGCAGGTGCGCCCACTGTCGCGGTCGTGACATAGAGTAAGAGTGATTTTGCGGAATTGGTGATCTGAAGATAGACCTTCGTGTCTGGTGATGATGGCAAAGCGAATGCCAGCTGGATCGGAGGGATAGCCTCGAGGCTCAACGAGCTGACACCATTCGTCACGCCGTCCATGCTTGCACAATGTGAGTGTTTCAAGATATCGCAGCTTGTTTCATGTTTCCAACAAGCTTCCCCGGATTTGCACTCGTCGACCGGGTAGAGCTCCGAACTAGACGTCTCAAGTAAGTTGAGCGTAACAGTCACCATTATACAAACGTGTTTAATCGTAACACGATGCCTGGTCTTGTTCGCAAGCTATCGATATACGCTGCTGTCGATGGTCTTGTGTTGCAACCTGTTGCCCAGCGTGGTCAGCGTCCGCCGACTACGATTACAGTTGACTATAAAACGCACAGCATAAAACCGATCCTCCACAGCTCAGAGGAAGAAGATAAAGAGAAACAGCTTGAATGCTACGGCATTGTTGGTACATGAGAGATCGGGCACATATAGCGCGACTTGAGCTGACATATCCTCTCAAGGACTCCTCAGAGTATCTAGCTACGCTTATCTCGTCACAATCTCCCGGCGGCAACAAGTAGCCCAGATCTTCGGCAAGCCAGTCTATGTTGTGACAGGTGTATCAGTGATCCCACTCGGATCACAAGCGGAAGCACAACTAGCGATAGATCATGTCAAGAAAGCAACGAAAAAGAGCAAGGACCCCAAGGAGCAGGAAGATGACGACCTGGTCGGCGACTCAGATAGTGATACTCTGAGTTCGGACGGCACGCTTGAAGATTCCCACTCTGTCGACTCGTCGAAAGATATACCAGAACCCCATCGAGGAAGACCATCAGTGGATTTGGGCGAGTTTGGCGTAGCACAGAATGTGATAGAGAAGAAGGGAGCATATGGCAAATTCACGGATAAGTGGTTCTCGAAACGAGGATGGACGACAGGATCAAGAAAGAATCTGGGTCATGATACCAGTGTGGAGCTGAAAGAGAAAAGTCCACTTGAGGATATATCTGAAGATACCGAGGACAAGAAGCCAAAAGAGGATCAACCTAGCAGCACACAATCCGATGGAGAGCCGACGGCAGCAGACAACGCTGTCAAAGATGCGACAGCAGATCTGAGCTCATTTGAACAAGAACGAATAACGACATCACTGATCCCAAAGCTTGTGCAAACCACGAAGCTACTGCTGGGATCTAGGATATACTACTACTCCTACGAACAAGATCTCACAAACGGAGACGTTGGGCAACGAAAAGTTCCACTGGACATTGCTCTGTACAAGCAAGCTAATCCCGAGGTGAGTACAGCTTGACAATCTTCATCACGAGCGTCCCTGATCAGGCTGCTCTTTAGTACTTCTGGAATCAGCAATTAATCATGCCCTTCGTCGAAGCAGGCTTCACGGAATACGTACTGCCGCTCATGCAGGGCTTTGTTGGGCAACGGGAATTTGCTGTCAAGAAGGGTCAGCCACAAGCGGTCGAGCCTTCTAGCACTAATGTTGTGGAATCTGGAGAAGGCGAAGGGTCGAGCAAGGATGCTGATCCAGCAAAGATCGATGGTTCCCCGCCGGCCGATGAGAATCAGAAGACCTTTCTCATCACTTTAATCTCACGGCGATCCGTGAAGCGTAGTGGCTTACGATATCTCCGGCGAGGTGTCGATGAGGACGGCAATGTGGCGAATGCGGTCGAAACCGAACAGATACTTTCGACAACTGACTGGGATATTGGTCAAGGCATTCAGTCATTTGTTCAGTGCCGAGGAAGTATTCCTTTGTTTTTCTCTCAAATACCTTACTCATTCAAGCCTGTTCCTGCTCTACATGGTACACCAGAGGCCAACCAGAAAGCCATAAAAAAGCACTACTCAAAGCTACAAACTCGATATGGAAACGTGCATACAGTCTCACTGATCGATCGTCACGGCACAGAACCCAAGATCGGAATAGCCTTTGAGGACAACGTCAAGCAACTCAACGAATCTGGCGGTATCAATGGCAAACAGGTGAGTTTCAACTGGTGGGAATTTCACCAAAAGTGTCGCGGGATGAAATTCGAAAACGTCTCTCAACTCGTCGACGAGACATCAGAGTTCCTTCAATCCTCCTCTTGGACAACAGCAAACAACTCTCAATCCGGCATCATCCGCACAAACTGCATGGACTGTCTCGACCGTACCAATGTTGTCCAATCCAGCTTCGCGCAATACATCCTCGAGGCCCAGCTCGAAGCTCTTCACCATCCACTCTCCCTAACCACCAACCCAACCGCCCACTCCTGGTTCAATACCCTCTGGGCCGACAACGGCGACGCCATTTCCCGTGCCTACACCGGCACCTCCGCCCTCAAAGGCGACTACACACGCACCAAGAAACGCAACGTCCTCGGCGCGTTGACAGACTTCTCCCTCACGCTGTCTCGCTACTATCAGAATCTGTTCGAGGACTTCTTCGCTCAAGCCGCGATCGACTACCTTCTCGGCCTCGTCGACGAATCCGTCTTCGCGGAGTTCGAGGCACAGATGACAACGGCGGATCCGGCTGTCGATGTCCGTAAAGCGCGACAAAGTGCGATTGACCTGGGGGCGAGCCAGGTTATTGAGCCGGCTGAAGATCTGATTTCGGGCTGGGCGCTTGCAAGTCCTTCGAAGACGAGTACGCTGCGAAGCTGGCCGTTTGAGGAGACGTTGCTCCTCCTTACAGAAAAAGCGGCATACGTGGTTAGATTTGACTGGGCAACGGAGAAGGTGCGCAGTTTTGAGCGGATACTGCTGGAGAGGTTGATTGGGATACAATATGGGACGTACATCACGGAGACTCACACGAAATTGCAGATGGATGAGCGGAGGAACGTGGGAATGGTGCTGAGATATCGTGTTGAGCCTGAGGATGAGGGCGTTAAGGTGTTTACGCGCAGTCTGGAGAGTAGCGCTGAGGCCGCGGCTGAAAATGATGCAGCGTCGGGGTCTTCTCAGGGTGATACGGATACGGCTCATGCGAGAGAAGATGAAGGCGCAATCGAGCACGAAACGACCACTCCTCAATCCCACGACCACCCAGCCACGACCCCGTCAATTACCTCCTCAACCACCTCCCCCACCAGAAGCAAGACCAAGTCTAAAGCCACAATCACCACAACGACGCACTTCCACGCCTTCAAAGCCCTTCCCTCTCGCTCCTCCGCCGTTCAGCCCGCCTCTTCTTCCTCCTCCTTCACCTCCCCACAGAAGTTGCGCCAACAGACCCACGACGAGCGCGATGTCATCAAGCAAATCTGCGTGGACGTTGGACGTGCCGTGCATGCACTTGCTACTGTCACTGAAGCAGCAGCAGTATCGACGGAGACCGCTGCTGGTGACGATACAGAGACTGGGGAAGCTGGGGACGCACATAGCAGAGACGCTGCTGCAGCATCAGGAACAGGGACTGGCGAGGAAGCATTCAGCATAGTCGAGGGCGACATCATTAGTCTGTCGGAGGCGCGGAGAAGTACGGGATATTTGGAGACGGTGGGATTCAAGATCAAGAAGCTTGTTTGGGGATGAAAATGCAGTAAGACAGGACGAACGCCACGACACGTAATGATATATAGTATGTTGATATGCATAATGTACGACACAGCAAGGGCTTGTGTGCTTGGGAATTCCTTATCGCGCCATTGCGATGCTATATGTATATGCTTGACTGCCTTTTGAATATTCTGCGATAGATGAATATTCACAGTGTATCCTACCACCTTCCGAAGGCCGGAAAGGGGACGTTCGATGCAAAGCGACAGACGTCGAACCTTTAGCTCTCGCTGGCCTCAGAGCATCGCGACCTTTTTCTAGCCACACACACACACACTTCGTACCCATGCCTAATGCACGCAAACCTCCCGCTTCATCCTCATCCTCGTCCTCATCCTCGTCCTCTGCACTCCGGCCACCCCACTCGGCTCCTTATCTATCGCCTCTACGACCACTCCACCTAGACCTCTCCTCACGACCTCCCCTTCAAGATCTTCGTCAGCTCCTCCGCGATGGCATCCCCGACCTCCTTTGTCGAGTTCTTCCCTCCAATATCGCCCGTCCTGATACCGGCCTCAATCACGTTCTCGACGGCCTGGTCGACGGCTTTTGCCTCGTCGGGCATGCAGAGGGAGTATTTGAGCAGCATGGACATGGAGAGGATCATGGCGACGGGGTTGACGATGCCGCGGCCGGAGATGTCGGGGGCGGATCCTGTAGGGGTTGTTAGGAGAAGGTACGCAAATTGAGGAGGAATATGAAGAGCAAACATACCATGAATAGGTTCGTAGATTCCATTGACCCTCGTCTTCCCATCTGGAATGGCCATCAAACTCGCACTCGGCAAAAGTCCCAAACTCCCCGGAATCACACTTGCCTCATCACTGATGATGTCTCCAAACAGGTTACTCGTCACCACAATCCCATTCAGCTTCGTCGGCTCCTTGACCATGATCATCGCCGCACTATCAATGAGCTGGTTCTCCCACTTCAAGCTCGGGAACTCGTCCTTCATGACCTGCTCAAATGTCTTGCGCCACAACCGACTTGTCGCCAGCACATTCGCTTTATCCAGACTCGTCACCTTGGCGGGCGGGTCTTCCTGCAGGGCCAGCTTTCCGGCGAGCCGAACCACGCGCACAATTTCGTCGCGTGAGTAGGGCTCGGTGTCCATGGCGAAGCCGGAGCCGTCGTCTTCGGTGCGGTCGCCAAAGTAGATGCCGCCGGTGAGTTCGCGGATGATGTTGAAGTTGACGCCCTTGCACACGGACTCTTTCAAAGGCGAGGCGGAGACGAGGGAGGGCGCGGCGAAGAAGCAGGGACGCAGGTTGCCGAAGGTTTGAAGCGTTTTGCGGAGTTTGAGGAGGCCTTGTTCGGGGCGGACTTTGCCGGTGCCCCATTTCTGGAGAGGCGGAGGGTGTTAGCTTGGGAAGAGGGAGTGTATGCATGGAGAATCGAAGTGTACGTACTGGTCCACCGATTGCTCCGAGCACGATCGCATCTGCGTTTCTGGCCTTTTCGACTGCTGCATCGGTCAATGGCTCGCCGGTGGCATCAATGGCAGCCTGGGAACGGTCAGTTCGTGCCAGGAGTCCTTATATGTACAGATAACGTACTCCTCCTAGCAGTTGATGGTCGAAGTTGAATGTGACATCTTTGCACTCTTTCTCGATCACGTTGAGGATCTGTTTCGCCGTCAGGTGTGATCTTGATCTCCCTCGTATATCGGACAGACCTTCAAGCCCTCTACAGTAACCTATAGCTTTGTCAGCATTCATTGCTCACTTGATGAGCGGGGATCGCGGGCATACTTCTGGGCCACAGTGGTCACCTGGGGATGTGGTCAGTGGAGATTGGAAATGGCTGGAGATTCGACGCTGGACTGACCAGCAAAGACGACGATATTGTAAGCAGGCATGATGTTGTTTGTTATAGAAAATGAAGCAATGTTAATGTCGACACAACAAGACACTTTTTTGGCCAACCCCGCCTTCGGCCGGCGACATGTGAGAGCGACTTCGCCAATGACGAATTGCAACAACGCCAAGCTGAGATCCTAGCTCTTTCATGCCCACCTCTGCACACGGAGAGATTTGTTCACTTGTTATGCGTTGCAAGTCATGATCTATCCATGGTTCGTGCCGCTATCTGTGTCGTCTCGGTGTCGTCTAGTCGAGGAAAATTAAAATACACGAGCTTCCAATGTCCATTCCAAAAATCGTCAAGTCGTCCAATTCTACATCGCCAAAATGCAATACCAATCTGAGTCTTCCGAACGCGCTTTGCCCAGCAGAACAGCATATCCAAACATGCAACCCGCTGCTGATCCAGATGCATGTCCAACACGTCGTCCAGTACAGCATCCCTTGACCAAGCACAACCCATCTGATCTCTCACAACATGACGTATGAATTCGAATCAGGGTCAGCGCTCGGCGCACACCTCTCTTCCCAAGGTATTTCGAAGACATTGGACACTGGGGCGTAGAAGCTCGGCCTGGCCGTTTTACACACTTCCTTACCCTCACACCCATCCTTTCCGTCCTCCATCTCTTCCAGCTTCGCTGCCATAGACCAAGGCATGACGTACTCCGCCTCCATCCTCACCAGCCCCGGCAACTTCCCCACCAGATCCCCAACCAAAATCTCAACATCCAACTGCGCGGACTTGGGATCCAGGCGCTTCTGCCTCGCAAAATCATATCTGAACCGACATATCTTGATCTGCGCGAGCACCGTATCGCTGACAGGCCACCAGTGGAACCCGGTGACTTTCTCGAACCCTATCACAAATGTGACGGGCTGGTGGTTGTAAAGGAGGTCGAGAACTTCGGCAGAGATGGACCTGCAGACGAGGACCAGGGCGTAGGCGTTGGGGACGCGGCGGACTTCTTTGTTGACGGGGCGCGCCACGAAGGTCTTGAAGGGCGTGCGCGTCAAGGCGTAGGGGCTGTAGACGAGGGGCTTGATGATGAAGCTGTAGATATGAAGACGGAGTTCGGTTGGCAGACTGAGGAGGGAGGCGCGGGGTCGGTCGAGGAATGCAGAGGTGATTGGCGCAAGGCTGAGGGTCTCCATCTCATCGAGTAAGGGTGAGCTTGACATTGTGGCTGGTGAGTGTCGTGATTGTTGGTGTTGTGGGGTTAGGATTGTATGCAATGTAAGTTGACGTGAGATACGCAAGGAGGCACGGCGAAGCTGGACTTTAAGAATATCAGATGAGCGATGTTCTGCTTGTGCGACCTTGTGAAATGATGGTCTTGTTCTTATCGTGAATTGTGATAAAATTCTAGTGATGTTCGTTTTCATCATCATCATCACGACGAAGGTGCCTTCCTTGTGTAACCCAATCACGAAAGCAGCACGGAAAGCTGCGCGGTACCTGACCTAGTCTCCACTCGATTTGTCGGGTAACACAAAGATCGAATCACTCACCAATTTCACTCAAGTCGCACAGCATCACTGCATTGTCGCAAGCTATGATGTGTCGAAGTTCGGTATCTGAAAAGAAATCGGAATGGATCACCGCAGCTGGCAAGCCAGCTGGGAGTCCTTGAAACAATTAGTAGCACATCTTCGAAAATAACGCTACAACACCCGCACTGCCTCATGTCAACACTCATCAATAATTCCCCTGTAACCTAGTCTCAGTATCCGTCGTCGTCGTCGTCCCAGGTTCCACTTCGCACATGACCGATTGTTGGAAGCCGTGTCTTCACCCCCGGCAACTGCACAGCCTTCCTGCAGATCCCGGAAGGGTTCTCGTCGTCAGCACATTCAGCACAGGCTTAGCCGCGCGGACTTGGTTCTGACTAGGGTTGTGCACCTGCATCTCCTCCGTGTGTTCGTTCTCGGTTGGTGAGTCGCCAACTGCAGCAAGTGTGGCCTGGAAAGTGGGCTGGACGCCGTATCGTTGAAAGTCTCGTGATGATACTGGCAATAAGCGGCATCATGTCGCGACTGTTGTGGGAGAAATAGGATGGTCCTTTTTGTCGAATATGCTGTAGAATTTCGTGTTCCAGTGGCGTATCCGGGAATGGCGACGTCCACTGTCAAGGTAGGCAACGTAAACATCGTCATCTTCCGCATTTGTGAGCTCTTCTGTCTTACCTCCTTGACTTGAGCGTCGTCGTGGTGTAAAAGTTGATCTGCTGATGGCCTATTGCCCTCTGACGTCGTAGGATAATTCTCCTTCACCGTCCGAAGGTCCAGACACACTGCGCTCATTGACTGCAGCTGATTTCTCAATGTCCACACTCTTGTTCATTGTACCTTTACCGATTGCAGTACCAGTCTGACCGCGAGAGTTTGACAGGTGTGCACGAGTGTAGTTCGAAGCCAGTTGGACGAAAGTCCTGAATTGTGGTTTGCAGGCAGTGAGTGAAAAGCAGATGATACCAATAGCGATCTCAATTGCTGACAGGACACCGGTGCTCCGAACCGCCTTGAACCAGCCGTCATTCGCAGGATGAGCAATGTTGCTGAGAAACGGTATCCTTGCGATTGTGAAGATGACACCACTATTTGTCATCAGCTGAATTTCTGGCACCAAATCGAGAAAACGATTGACTTACACTGAACCCAGAGCCAGAATGGCGGGAACAGAGACTTTGGTGTAGAAGTCCATCTGTGCATTGCTGTAGATGTAATGCCATGGTAGCACCACGTACAGGAGATCGATCAGAATCGTCGCGACACTGTGAATATATGTTGTCGGGTAAAGAGCCCTTTTGCCTGCTGTAATTAATGTCTCCAAGTAGGCAGTAGAGTTACTGTATTGTCGATAGATTGCGCAGTTTGTGATGGAAAAGACAATGAGGATCAAGCGCTGAAGGATAAAAGCGGGACATGGTCACGATATAGCGGACGATCGAGGCACGAGCATTTGTAGCAGCCAGACGCATTGGAGGACAGTGGTAAGATGTAGGCCCTGTTAAGGTTACTAGCAAGTGGAGGGGGGACTGATGAAACCCGGTGGACATGCAGTTTTTCGCACAGGGCGGCCACAGCGTTACAGCCCATGCTTCGTGCTGACCATTGCGAGCACGAGGTCTAAGGCGTGCATGGGATCGATGTGGCGTCGATATTGTGGACTCTTGACAAGGACATGCTGACGCTGGAAAGATGGCTCCGAATAGAGTATTCAATGTACTCAAATCTCTAGTGTCGTCGGTGTTCAGGAAATTTAGCTTTCATTGCTCATAGCGCAGCGGCATCTTCGATATGGCAGCACTTTGGCATGAGCTGTGCAGGTAAGATATCAGAGAACGCGGTGAGATACAAGTCTCAGTGACTCTGAATGAATAATTCGAGATATACATGTAAGATGATGGTGCAATTGAGGAGGACTGGGCTGGAGGAATGGCCGCTCGTGCACGAGAGTCGACGATTGCCGAGATCGGTTTAAGTCCCACCTCATGCAGTTTGTTTACAGCGCATGCCCCAATGACTACACAGACCTCATCCAAGCGTAGTGATAGGAGCCTCAGACACTTTCTTCAGGACGATTCGATTCGTGTAGCGCACCCGATAGAGCTTTCCGAGAGTGAAATACCCACCATCGTCGCACACCCAGCCTGAAGCTACCTGGAGTCGTTCTCGATTGTCCTACTACTGCATACAGATCCATCAGCCATGTCAACAGTACCCAATCTCGAGCGCGATGCCATGTCAGATCCGCAGCCGTATCCTCCAGAAGGTATGCCAGGAGGTGATCCTGGATGGGAGCAGGATGAAACAGGTACTGCACCCCGCACGATCTGAAACAGCAGTCGCGATGCAGCTTTCCCTCCATTCGTCGTCATCAACACAATGTTGTCGCGTCGACCAGAGATGATCAAGCCACTTGCCGCTCGTGCCAATCACGCAACACCACACTTCGCCGCTGCACGGAGAACATATTGAGCTTCTATAGCTCTTCGTAGACATGCCATCTCCTCCGGTCGACGTGGGTACGAATATCACCACGCGTTGCTCGTTCCTCCCATACATCTCAGAATCTGATACATCTTTCCAGACCCTCCCATCCGAACCCTCCCACCTCACCTCAAAGACGTCTCCTCCCTCGCCTCCTGGTCCGTCAGCACCCACAAGCCCGGTTGCGGCGTCTCCGCCCTCCGCGACCCCTCTATGGACAGCTACTGGCAATCCGACGGTCCGCAACCGCACTATCTGAACATTCACTTCTTCAAGCTCGTCTCCATATCCCACATGCGCTTCTACGTCGACTCGAAATACGACGAAAGCTACACGCCTACGAAGATGCAGTTCTTGGCTGGCACAGGCCATCACGATCTGCAGACAGTATGCGAGATGGATCTGCCGCCGGTGATACGAGGGTGGACAGAGGTGGACTTGACATTTGCAGGCGGGCCTCCCGCGCTCAAGGATGGAGAGTTCATTGATGACAGCGACGAGGATGAAGATTACGCACTACAGCACTCTTCCATGCAAAGCCAGCAAGCCCGTGCGGCGGTGCGAGCAGAGCGGCGAGCATGGCGCCGAATCGGCACAGGACCTACGTTGCGCTGCTTCCTAGTGCAAGTGCGTATCCTCGAGAACAATCAGAATGGCAAAGACACGCATCTACGTGGTCTTCAGCTCTTCGCCAAGGACGAGAACCACGTCTTCACGCGGCGCAAGCGATATAACACGAGTCCGGAGGACAGGCGGTTCATTGAGGACTTCAGTGCGGGATTGGCTGATAATATGAAGACCGGCCCAATCACAAGAGCACGCGCGGCGAGGAAGACGAGAGCATCGCTCACCGCGGAGGAGACGAGAGAAATGCCGATGCGTAGTGCTGGACTACCGCGGACGCATGATGTTATGGCGGAGTTGGAGATGAAGTTTGGGGAGCCTGAGTTGAGGTGATTGACGCAAATCGACTGCACTTGTAGCTTCATGGATGTCATGCCATGGTCCTGATGATTCAAACCTGCCGATGCGTCTTGCGCCCGACTATGACATGTCACGGTATGGCAACGCGTTGTGGTCATGTCAATTGTCCTAGCTCACTCTAGTTGTATCCTTTCCACCTTAGCTCGCCCCTTGCAAATCCGCCGCACAGCCATTTGTTAGGCCAGAAAAGTAAACTGGCGTTTCTTCACGACCGTTAGCCTCACCTATCGCACTGGGCCTGGCAAAAGATGTGCTTGTCAGTCTATCACCACACAATGAGATGTGACGAGGTGTACTGTAGTCGACGTGATACAGCGCTACTGGCGTCATAGAGCGAGCGTTTGTCTGCTGTAAGAGGTATGAAACGTGGTACGCTAAGCCTGAAACTCCGCCGAGCCCTAGTGAAGTGGGGGTGGGGATTGCCAGCCTTGTGTCAGGTCAGGGGAAACACAACATACCACCTCCTGAGGCCGAGGTTGAGCCTTTCAAGTCTTCTTCTCATCAGTAGATGGGCGTGGGTATGAGGGGTGCTAGGGTGATGTGATGCTGACAGTACCCTGGGACAGTAAGCCTGGTCACGCTTCCACTGGGATGAGGTTGAAGAGCAAATCATGATGCAACGCAACACAAAGGAGCGCAGAGTACAGTCTGAAACGTTTGTGCGACCGCAATGTGAAACAATCCCATGTCAATCTCGTGGAGAAAGGAGCCCGACGTTTTTCGCCTCCTCGCGTGCCTGCTGTCAACATCATCGGCTGATTCGATTGAATATATTCTGCCGTCTTCCCATGTTCTCCTCCTGTTCCTCCTTCTTTTCTCTTCTCTCCTCCTTCTCGTCAAGCAAACGACGTCTTTCACTCACCCAAGTTAGCTTCACCCACTCTCATTCATCCTACTGTGTAGGATCGCACTCGTTCAAGATCTGTTGATCAGACTTACCGCCCATACCATCACCTTCACTTAGTCACTACCTTTCTGCTCGGCTGTGCCTGTAGCCATCACTCATCCAGATCTTCGATACCTGCTTCGAACTTTCCAGCAATTTCCAGTCAATTTGGTGAGTTCTAGGACTGGCGAATCCTTCTCAAAGCGAGGTAAAACTGACATTGAGCACAATGGAGCAAAAATGCCATCCTTCGACCTCAAAAGTCTGACCTCTGCTGTCACCCTCTCAGCTCTGCTTGCAAACACTCTCGCAGCTCCAAACATCCTCCACGCTCATGCCCCTCTCTCTGAGTATGACGCCAACATCATGGCCAGGATCGACCAGCATCTCGGTGAGTATGTCACTTTGCAAATCCTGACTCGTCGACTGACACAGCTCATCAGCTGAACCCAATCTTGCAGCTCGCGAGCTCGGTTACAGCCATCACGGCCACAAGCACGTCCATCGTCGCAAGACTGCTGAAGCTGCTCAGACCATGTCGCACACCCCTGTCAACACTAAACGTGGATTGACTGCTCCCGCAATTTCGGGCACTCAGCTCCTTGGAGCCAGCAACAACAGCCCTGCTGAGTACTACTTTCCTGACCAGATCAGCGAGGTTCTCCCGACTTTGCCTGTTCTTGAGCTGGTCGGCGACGTTGTCAGTGCGGTCTCGACGAATTACGGCAGTTTCAATGGTAGCGGCAACATTGAGGTGAGATTTTTTTCTGCCTTGTAGATGTACTCCAGACTGACCTTTGCACAAAAGATCACCGCCGATAATGTCAACTCACTCGTCACAGTCCCAAACACCGTCACCATCTCTCGTGACACTGGCAAAGGAGGCTACCTCAATGGCTCCAAGATCTTCATCTTCTCCGACACCGAGAGCTTCCAGGGCACAACCGAGAGTACCGATGGATCATGGGTTGGCTTCGTCTCAAACACTGCCGCTGTCGACTGGGGCTTCAATGCTGCAAATGGCCAGCCCCTTACTGTGAGAGACCGTCCAGGTGCTTTTGCGAACGGAGAAGGAGTATGTCAGCCAGCAGTCTCTTTAACCATTCCTCATGCTGATCAGATCTCACCAGACCATGCGCAACTTCGTCCCCTTCACCACCGGCGAGACAGCCTACAACAATGCCATGAACTCCCTCGGATTCCGCTACGCCATCTGGCCTTCTTCATCTCTCATTCCCTTGACATCCACAACCGCCGCAGTCTTCGCTCCAATCGTCTTCACCAACTCCAACAACGGTGCCTTCAACTACGCCGGCACCACTCTCCTATCAATCTCTGTTCCTCAATTCTCCGACGGCCGCAGCGGTCCGATCGCCGAGCGCGCTAACAACCTCATCTTTCCCGACAACTTCCCCGAGTTTGGCTGCGTCGGTGGCATCCGCAGCTGGGGCTCCCAAGGCATCGGCGGCGGGGACGGTTCAGTCTACATCATGGCCACCGACACCTACGGCATGCTCCTCGCCCGCACCGCCACCGCTGACATCGCCGACGCAAGCTCCTATTCCTTCTACAACGGCCTTACGAAGACCTGGTCCTCCACCATGCCACCCGCCGGCACCGGCCAAACCTGGATCAACGGCTCCTTCAGCAACGCCGACGTCTTCTACAGCCCCCGTCACAAAACCTTCCTCATGGTCTGGCAGGACGACTACATAGACAACAAGTTCCTCTGGTCGTACCTCATGGCTCCCGAACCCATCGTCCCGGCTTACGACGGCACGGACTATGTCGAGAATATCCTCAATTATGCTTGGAGTCCTCCGCAGACGCTGTTTCAGGCTCCCACGCCGGCGGCTGGGTATGCGTATGCGGGAGGCGTGCAGATGGGGTATTTTGAGGATGACGATGTGGTCAATGGTGGTGCGAAGATGTTGATTACATGGACGGCGGAGTCGGGACAGGCTGCGGGGAGTTTGGCGGGCGGGTATTCACTCATGTCTGCTATCATCACCTGGGAGTGATGTCGCTGTCATGCCGACGAGATGAGATGACATGAGAGAGTCTTCCCTTCGAGCTGGTCCTCGAAGGTCGAAGTGATGCATACATGAACACAATGAGGGAAGGATCCTATGATTGGCTGGGGTTATGTTTCTTTCTCTTTTCAACTGCAGGGTGTGGTCAGATGGTTCGAGACTCAATCTGCCACTGTGCACAGACTGTACTTTTCAACCCATCAAATGAAACCGCTGATCGTCAGAAGCTGAAACCGGGGCGATTCCATGCCAAGAAACGCGGAGTTCAGGGCAGTGATACCTAGTGACGTGAGTTGGCGCAAGCAATCCAGCACACCTCAGCCTTGTCCATTAGCCTGCCTGCGCTGGCCATCTTCAAGTGTAGCTACTCTCCCCCATGTGAACACTGCATCCTCATATATAGTATCAATGCCATCCTTTCCATGGGCGAAGCGCAACTCTCACACGCAACAACAGCAGCAGAACTCACCATACCTTCAACACGACCGAGACCCAACCCTACCTAATCTCACACTGTCTTCAAGTAAGCTCGTACACATGATCCTAATGCCACCTACCTAACAAGGCATCTTTCTCTCTTAGGCAACGATGCCATAAGCTACGACGACGGTTCTTCATCTACCCACGAACCAGATCCGCGCCAAAGAGGACAGACCTTCGACGGCATACTCAGCAACTCCTCACAATCCTGGCATCGTGCGCCCAGCATCTTTGGCGGCAAGAACAGCCACAAAAGCGACAACAACGACGAATACTACGATCAAACACAATCAAGCGCAAAGAGCACAGCCTCCCCACCACGCAAGTCATTCAAGACGAGGCTCGGCCTTGCGTTCACGTCGAGGGATAACTTGGCCGACTTTGCCAACGCGGACGACCCTGCAGACAGGCCGACGAGGAAGAAGTCTGTGTTGAGGAAGGGCGCGCCGTCTTCATACAGAGACCCTGGTGGTAGTCCTGGTCGTGGAGGTGGGAGTGGAAGTCCAATGACTGCGGACACTGAACAAGAGCCTCAGCTACCAAGAATTCCCGGAGTGTACGGCGTGGAAGGAAGTGCAGGTGGAGGAAAGTACGACAACGGCGAGACTAGTCAGCTCGAGATGCGGGTCAATGAATCTGATAGACTGGGGCCGGATGCTTGGGTCCAGTCAAGGGATAACTCTAGGATAAGCCATCAAACGACGCAAGATCGGCCAGCGCCTCGGCAGCAGAACTCATACACACATAGTCATCAGCAGGGCTCACTCGACCAGTCGCAGCAATATGGCTCTCTTACTGGTAACCGACCTTCATCACGGCTGGGGCTTTTCAAAGATGAGAGACCACCTTCACCACAGCGACAACAAGTGGATGCATATCCTTCACAACCTCGATCATCACCAACACGTCAAAGGCAGGATCCCCTCGGCAGTCCTATGATTGCTAGACAACCTACACAAGGGCTAGGAGTGAGGCCGAACAGTTCGACACCTATATCAAGAGGTGGCACTCTCTCACAAGGCACCCCAGTGGTCTCATTGGGTAGAGCTCCGCAGATGGTATCCTCCTCACCGACGATATCTAGAGTTCGGCAAGCATCACAGGTTGATGATGCATCATCACCCATAACAGGATCCGGTGAGGATTCGAGTCAGCAGCTGGAAGTCTTGAGTATGCCATATTATACCAGCACAGAACAAACACGATACTAACCTTGCCCTAGAAACAAAATATCTTAACGTCAAACGCCAATACTTCAACCAAAAAAAGCAACTCGAACAGCTCCAAGAATCAATGGCTCAGCAAAACCTATCCGAATCACGTACCTCCCTTGACGACGGCGAATACGTCAGGCGCCTCGAATCTCTCGACGGCTCAATCCGGGAACTCGCCTTCAGCATTCGGAAACACTGGCGCTCTCTTCCGCCCTGGCTCCTCCAGTCCATCTCGCCCTCCGCCCTGACCACCGTCACTGCCTCCAAAGAAATGATAGCAGCTGGCCGCGCCTTCATTACACGGTGGTTGTATGACGAGATATTCCACCAGCACTTTCACCCAGCACTCGCGCCCGCCACATCAATTGCACTAAAAACCTGCCAACGCTCACTCAACCCCACATCCGACAACCCTTCTACACTCTCCCGCGCAACAACATGGCGTCTCGCCACTGTCGACGGGCTATCCGGCGCGCTGAACCCCACAGCGCCGACGGCAGCAGAAAACACATCCATTTTTCGCATGGCGCACACGCAAGCTCTCACGCGAGCATTGCACCAACATCTCGTCGACCCGCTCCCGGCTGACGTCCGCACGGACGCTAGTATTGCAACTATTGTGGACGCGGCTGTGAGTATTCTGGCGCATACACCAATGGAGAGTAGGGATGTGCATTTGGAATATTATCTGCCGGAGACGGTGTTTGAGGCGGAGGTCATGAAGGCCGAGACGGCAGTATTGGGGTCGATACCTTCGAAGGCAGGTGCTACGACGGGGCGGGCAAGGGCAACGTCGGCTGCTGCTCAAGATAACCTCCATAATGCGAGGGAGGACGGCACGAATGGGGAAGCGGATGAGAGGGATGATGAGGCTAATGCTACCAATGGATCCATTGTCGGGCAGGTTGGGAGTGTGTTGGGAAAAGCGGTGGCTGCTGCGGCTGCGGTCGTCGGCGCGAATGGAGCAAGTCCGCAGGTGAACGAGGCGAAGGAGGACAAAGAGGATGTGGATGAGGATGAGGATGAGGATGACAGGGAAGAGCAGGAGGCACAAAAGACAGCGGGAGAGAAGCGTGTCAGGTTGGCAGTCTTCATGTCTGCGCAAGTTCGAGGCCGAGCTAGGGTGCTTGTACAGGCGCCGGTGTTTGTCACATAGACGAAAATACATTTCGCACCAACATCTTCTCTTCGTAATTCCCCTCCCTAGTGTCCGCAGCGCGCTCACATGGGCAACCTCCCAGAGAGATGTCAGGTCAGGTCAGAGATGCGTGGTCGCCCCCACGGAACGGACATTCTGTTCCTCTTCGACTGTCGACGGCAGCTGCAAGAATAGGCACGCACTCATCCAGGCAGGCAGGCAGGCATGTACGCACGCACGCACTTTGTTGCGTATGAGAGTTGCGCTTCGCCCAAGGAAAGGATGGCATCGGTGCTATATAGGACGATGTATTGTTACAGTATAGGCTAGACAGGCCAATGAGCAAGGCTGTGATAGTGTTACAGGGGGGAGTAAGGTAGCCTGCGCCATCCCACGTCACTGCCATTCACTCCGCATTTCTCGGCGTGCCATGGAATCTAATCGCCCCGGTTTCAGCTTCATGCTCAACTGAAACGTTACTATACTGTAATAAATGACCTCCTTTGCTAACTCAATTGACACAATTCCAATATGCTTCTTTCACATTAATCAATTACAATACATAAAGCGCTATACTCTGCAGCTCTTGCAGCTTTGCACGTTTCAAAGCATGCTATGCTATGCGCACTGATGTTCGCATCTAATCATACACCCATCCCCAGTGTTTCCACGAGCCCCCGAAGCCAACACATCAACGATATGACAAATACGTACTCCCCGTACCACTCCTCGCCGGCATCCCTGGCCTCACCGCCACCGCCGCCGTCTTCTTGTATCCATCCCCACCATCCTCAACCCCCTCCTCCGCCTCTTCAACCACACTCCCATGCCTACTCCCCAACCACCCGGCCCCGCTCGTGTTCCACATCCCAGGACTAGTGGCATTACTGCTCATCAGCCCCGCCACAAATTGCGCACTCGACCTCTTACTCGTGACTTCCGCGTCGGTCAACGGCGGCGGGTTCAGCACCGCCGCTGCGCCGGCACGCTCGCCCACACCTGCAGCTTCGGATGGCTGTCGAGAGAGCAGAGGTTGGGAGCGGTGCGGAGACGTACCGGGAGAGACGCCGGACCAGGCGCCTGCGGTGACGCCAGGGGAGAGGGCCGGGGTTGAAGCGTGGGAGGTGGTGGTGGTAGTGTTGGTCGCGCGGTGGGGGGACAGGCCGGGCCAAGGGGTCCCTTCCGCGATGCTGGGGGTGTAGGCGCCGGGGGTGGCGTGGCCAGAGGGAGTCCAGGTGGAGGTTGAGTTGGTGTTGTTGGATGTGGAAGCTGGTGCTTGGGAGGAGTGGTCGGTAGAGGGGACCCAAGGGCCGGACTGGGCACCGGCTGGGATGTTTGAGGTGTTTGAGGTTTCTGAGGCTGGAGGATCGCTGGTAGTGGGATTACTGGACCAAGTGTTCATCAATGTGGAGACGCCCGGGAGGTTGGACAATGTATCGGTCCAAGTTCCGGATTCACCATCAGTACGAGCGGCCTTATTGGCAGACTCAGTTTCATCGTTTTCGGTCACCTCGTTCATGCGTGATGTTCGTTTCTCATTCCTTCTCTGCACGGGCCGACGTGGATCATATTCAATCGTGGCGTGTCCAGACGCACTGATTGGAACAGGAAAGCCTTCCGCTTTGACTTGCTCCTCTGTTTTGTCGAGCCAGCCAGTAGCCAGAATCTCCTTTGCGCTCGGTCTTTTCCTCGGGTCAACTCGCATGACCCAGCGGAGGAAGTCTACTTCAGCTTGCTCGAGACCTCGAGAACGAAGCTCTTCCCACTGATTACCTTTGCCACGGCGGTCTTGACGTGGTAGTGAGACATTGCGATAATAAGCATCACCATGGACTTCGTAGTCGTTTGCAATGGCGAAGCGGACAGCATCTAGACGTTCTGACAGCGTTCCACTACCAACATCGAGATCATCGTACAAGCCGGTATCACTGAAACGCTCGTGAGCTTCGAGTAAGTGACAATAAATCAATCCGAAACTCCAGATATCGGCCTTGGAAGTGATTTCTCCTTTGAAATGAACTTCTGGCGCACGGTAGACAACAGGCTGAACCTGACCATTGGCAGGTGGCATGACAATGCCGAGATCACCGAGTTTGGTGACCAACTTCTTGGAGTCTCCAGCTTCATGAACGTCAAATCCGTTGAGCATGATGTTTTCCATTTTGAGGTCAGCATAGACAAGGCCTTGATTGTGGACATCTCGGAGGCCTATCAAAGCAGCTTTGCAGATTGCCTTTGTTTCAGCCGAGGTGAATGGTCGTTTGGTGCGTGCAGTCCAGACTGTGGTTTCAAACATTTCCAGAACCAGTGTTGGCAGACCGCCATTATCTGTGGGCGGAATTCGATCGACTTGCTTTCTGATTGAGGGACAGTTCTTGAAAAGCTCATGCATGATCATTTCATGCTGGAAGCGGGGCCACGGAACTGGATCATGTGCATCGGGCTCTTTCAACACGACAATGTTAGCATTGTTGCCTTTTTCGACGGCGACCCAGACGTTGGGCTGGCCGAGGGATGAGACAGCTTCATATGTCTTTCCAGACTCGCCACGTAGCTCCTTGCCTTCGGTGAGCATGCTGGTACGTGGAGGAGGTGTGTCAGAGGTATCTGCTTGGACAGATGCTGGCCAAATTAGAAGAGTGGCTAGGAAGGTAGCTGTGATGGTTGCTACGAATGTGATGATAGGTGTCCTAGGAATAGCACGAGCTTTTAATGATGTGGTTGAGCTCAGCCTTTTAGAAGTGACGTTGACGTTGAAGCACGAGTGGTTGCTGGGTCCCCTATACAAACGGAAGCTCTTTCCGAGTAGACAACAAGACCGTCTTTGACTTTGACGTGCTGAGACTGGAGAGACGAATGAAGATGATCGTGAAGCTGAAGCTGAAGCTGAGGCAGAAGACAAGCTTGATCTATACGAGAGCATGAACTTGTAGAGGTATGGCAATCTGGACAATTGTGAGGGCCGGTCCCGGTCGTCTTTGCCTTGCTTGGGTCGCCATTGGCAACATGTGACACCACGTCATTTCTTCTGACCCCCTTTCCCATGTTTCCCTAATAGCCTGAAACATTCGCGTTTTCGCGCCACCGCACCAGCCGCTTGTTACATGGATGTTACAGCTTGTTTGCACTGAGACGGCAGTGTCGATGGTGGGTGATAGTTGACGTGGCTAGTAGAGCATGGCTGGAACGTATGCTACACAATCATGGAACTCTCCAGGATATACAAGATCAAACACCAACGAGATCTGATACAACACCCCTCACCCTGCTCAATCCTGCAATCCTGCAATCCTGCAATCTTAGATCTTGATCTTCGCCCCCACGACTCGTCTCTCTTGCGTGTTCTTCCTTGCTCATTCTCTCTCTCTTTCAATCAATCTTTCACTTCCTTCCCGCAGTCCATCTTCTTCCTCGACCACGTCTCTCCAATACCTCCTCTCACCAGTCGCCACGATGAAATTCACCTGCCTTCTCCTCGCTCTTCTGAGCATTGCTATCTCCTCCGCCAGTCCTCTCCTCCCCAAAACCCCAACTCTCGACGTCTCTGCACACAAAGGCAGCATCTGGAACCACCATTCCAGTCACATTCACGCCAATCTCTCCCTCCCAATCGGTACGTCCTTTCTCAGCCACTCGGCAACTCCAAACACCTTCAACAAACAGCCACATCTTCTCGACGCTTATTCTCTCGACGCTTATTCTCTCGACGCTCATTCCCTCAACGCCCGTTCCTTCACTTTCATCCCCAAGCTCCCCGTCTCGCGTAGCTAACCTCAACTCAACAGCACCAACACCCCTTCCCATCCCTCTCTCCACCTCCCACCTCCTCCACATCGCCCTCGGCCGCGGCATCCAGAACTACACCTGTCTTTCTCCCAGCAACTCCAGCGCCAATCCCATCTCGACCGGCGCCCTGGCTGTGCTTTACAACGCCACGTCTCTCCTCGTCCATTTGAGCAGAGACATGAGTGCAGCTGCGCAAAATTTGGATGTAAGTCTCGTCAGTTACGCGCTTTCCCTCCCGAATCCAGCGTATCCCAGCGACGGCAGCAATACCAGCGCAAGTTTCACGGCTCTGGATCTCGAAGTGTCTGGATTTCACTTTTTCGCGCCCGCTTCCCTTCCTACCCACGCGTCAGCTTTGTCCTCGGCAGCGACACCAGCAGCACCAGTCCCACACTTCGATCTCTCACACGTCAACTTAGGTGCTGGCGCCGCAGTCAAACTAGCGACTTCCAACGCGCCTGTACGTGCGAGCCTGAGCGTCTTCCCAACCTCAAGCAACACCACCACCACCTCTCCCTCGTCCTCATCCAATTCCAGCTCCACGTCTCCACCCAGCTACGTGCTGCCAGCATCCGACGTTCCCTGGCTCTACCTCTCCTCCGCCGCCAACAGCACCACGTCTGAAAGCGAGGTAGGCAGTGCAGGGGAGACAAAGTGGAAACAGGTCTACCGCGTCAAGACTCAAGGTGGTGTAGCGCCCGCGACGTGTGAGGGCATGGAGGGAGGGGCGTTTGGGGTCGAGTATGCGGCGGAGTATTGGTTTTATGGATGATGTGAGAGGCGTGATGGAGGTGACGGGATGGATGTGTGAAGACGGTGGTGGGGTGGGAGGACGGGAGTGGGGAGGATGGGAGGATGGGAGGATGGGAGGATGGGAGGATGGGAGGATGGG
>Ga0058698_10000293_pt1 | contig 29400 bp, 32 predicted proteins | sample AgamicAsSfe_FD_67288 | JGI IMG/M metagenome (GOLD analysis project Ga0058698, IMG submission 67288) | Agave microbial communities from Guanajuato, Mexico - As.Sf.e | ecosystem: Host-associated > Plants > Phyllosphere > Phylloplane/Leaf | place: Guanajuato, Mexico | collected 2012-05-30
ATGAAAGAGCTCCAAGGCGCTATCGTACCAATGCGCGGACAAATCACCGCACAACGACCAGGAACGGCAACAAAGCTTCCATGTCCGCTACCGACGACGTACTCGTTCATCTATCGTGACGGCTATGAGTACATGATTCCGCGGCCGTTACCGAATGGTGGGCAGCACATAGTTATTGGCGGTGGCTTAGGTCGTCTTCCAGCAGCCGGCCCAAGCGAGTACGGGACAGTTGACGATGGTAACTTGAACCCAGAGATCTCCAAATATCTCCACGAGAGCTTGACTGGATATTTTAGCGCTGAGAATTGGGGTGAAGCGTCTAAAGAAGAAGAAGCGCGCCGTGTGGTACAGGAGTGGACAGGCATAATAGGTGCTACAGCCGATGGACGACCATTTGTAGGCGAGGTGCCGGGCAAGAAGGGTATGTGGATATCTGCAGGCTTCAACGGTCATGGGATGGTGCTGTGTCTCAAGTCGGCGGAGGCGCTGGTGAAGATGATGGGAACTGGCCACAAGAGTAGAGCACCGGATTGGTTTCCTGAAAGCTTTTTGCTCACACAAGATCGGCTGGTGAAGTGCAGGTTCCAAGGTCGCACCGATATGCAGGTACCCAAATGAGGGGCTACCGGCCTAGACATAGCATTGATGAGTATGATTGTTGAAAAGCAGCTGAAACAGGCGTGTCAATTGTGTTCACGTGAGTGCAGCGTCGTACAGAGGATTGCGAATACCATGACGAAGGTCTTGTGGACGGCCCAATAGACATAGGGCGACTGTCGTGGCAGAGCTGGGATGGAGGTGAATGCTATAGACAGTTGGGGTCTTGGGCGACTTGGTTGATGTAGCCCCACTTGGCGCGAAACGTCATCAGTGGCGGCGGAACATTCCAAGCCACGGTCACTGCGCGGCTATCACGAGCCCAGAGCTTCAACAGGCGCAACTTGCCCCGTACAGACACCAACACACTCGACATAGACGCAACAGACGGAGCACTACAGCCAACATGTCTGAGAAAACCAGCACTGACAAGGCAAGCCAAATAGCAAGTATAAGGGAGCTCCCCCACTAACAATCGACAGCCCCCCGAGAGCCCAACGACGGCGCGTGAGCTCGACTTTGACGACGACAACGACACTTCAGCTGTCTCGGCGCAGGAGAACACCAAATCGCCGTCGCCAGGCTCCAAGTCGCCCAAGCCCGGCGTGCGCTTCAACGAAGAGGCCACCGAGATCCCTCCCCAGAAGCCACCGCGACCAGTGGACCCCCAAGTGCAGGCGCAGAACACGCTGATTGAGGCTTTCCCCAGCGTCGATGCCAATGTTGTCAAGGCGGTTCTGGTGGCCAGCGGGGGCAAGGTCGAGCCTGCCTTCAACGCGCTGCTGAGTACGTGGCTGCCTGTTGCTAGCATGTGGGTGAGGGGTATAGCTAACCAGCGCAGGCATGTCGGATCCCAACTTCAAGGCCGAGGAAGCCCCTCCACCGCAGCCACCGCGGCCCCAGCCCCGTAGCCAGCTGGAGCAGGACGAGATATACGCGCGACAACTGGCCCAGCACTACCAAAGCCAAGGCGGCCCGGGCGCACAGGGAGGTTATGCATCGCGTGGCCAAGCGCAGCGACAACGGCCTGGCGAACCCGACCGGGAGCACAGCTTCTTCGATGGTAGGCTCAGACGGTATCCATGCAGGTGTGCTCGCTAACACGAAGGTAGACGATCTCCCCGAGATTCGCAAGAACATCGAACAAGGATTCAAGGAGACGCAGAAGACAGTCACAAACTGGATCAGCAATTTCACCAAGAAGCTTGACAGCGGTGAGATGGAAGAGTACGACAGGTACGGCAATGTGCAGTACACGGGACGCCAGCCACCACCACAGCAGAGGCAGAACTTTGGCCCCTCCCAGTCAGATCAGATGTATGGCATCCGCAAGTCGGCTGAACAGCGACGGTCGGCAGACCACAACCGCTACGATGCCGACAACCGAGTCATTGGCGACGACTTTGCAAAGCTCGAGCTGAGAGACAACGAGGGTATGTTGGACGCACCATGCATGCAAACCGCCGCTAACAAGTCGCAGGGCCTGGCCCACGATCGTCGAGTCGTCCAACCGCGAACCCCGACCTCTTCAAGCCCACACCGGTATCCCCACCCCAGAGCGGCCCCGTTGACGAAGTCGATGCCCTCTACCGTAACCCATCACCCAACAACCAGGGCGGCCAGGGCAAATCGAGCGGCAAGAAATGGCAGCCCCTCACCTCCGTCGCGCCCAACCCAGAGCCTGACGACCATGACCCTTTTTCTCTTGGCGACAGCGATGATGAGGACAAGGACCTGAAGAAGCAGGACACGAACCCCGAAGATACCGAGAGGCTGAAGAACGCTGCTCAGAACAGCCCAGGCCCAACAACCGGCAAGCTCAGGCCTGCAGAGCGAAGCGGAAGTGTCAGTCAGAAGGACGCTACCATGGAGGCATTACTGAAGGAAGCGAAATAACAAGCCACTTTCCATCGCCTGATGAGGCGTGGGACCCGGCAATACCATGTGGATTTGGTAGCCTGGTATACATCTCGTCTGCTGCATACTAGTAGGTAGGATGAGTCTCAACTTTACTTGATCCGCTGGGAATACTGGTCCATGATTGCATGTCCTCCCGTCTTGTCTCTTCGCGTTGATTCCCTTTGAATTCTGCAGCATGTAGCACGTTTAGCGTTTCTCCCACCAACAACAACTCGCCCATAGCATACCCTGACATCAGGAGGTAATAGGCTGACTTGCGGATCGGACCAAGTGACATCGGTGGCGGACCGAATCCATCTGCCTTGAACGTCTTCTCTACCCGCATATCCGGACGGGCGTGTGTAAATCATCTTCAAAGCAAGGGTACATCCGCCCACGTGCGCATCGAGCTGAGGTGAGCTGTCATGTTAGGCCGGGTATATGTGTTCAGAGTTCAGATACACCGCCCCTGGACTTACCTCTTTGGACCCTGAAAAGGTTTCTGGGCGTCTTGTGGATTCACGCCTAACACGCCACGCTTTCCCAGCACTCAGCGTCTACCGCTTTTTATGGGTGGGGTGATTGCTTCGATATGTTGCTCCCATAGTATCTGGCTGTGTCAGGCAAGCTTGTCTTAGCCCCATCGTTGAACATTTCCTTACCATCTCGACTTGGGCCCTACCACTCAGATCTCTTCTACCATCTTCTACGCTCTCAACCTTCAGAAACATCGATACAACCATGTGATCGAATTGGAAAGCGTTCGTATCGATTACGAATCATCGGGGTCCGAAACACTGCCACCAACGGCTTTGCTCGGCTACGCCATAGCCCATCAATACGTTAGTAGCCTTCGAAGTCACGATATTTACCCTGGAGTTTTAACTGCTTGTAAGTTCATCTCACGACATGGATCTCGCAATGTGGATGTATTGGTTGAGAGGCCGTGAGGCTGGGCAGTACCCCCTTGTCAGCTGAAATGTACGTCAGATCTGACCGCTAACCGTTCATAACAGGGGATCTCAGCCTTTCAGCGACGCGCTGGTCAGCAACACCATTCGTCGCATGTAGTTCGCAGGAAGCATGATCCTCCCGCAACTAGATCCTTGCGGGAGGACATGATCGATTCTTGGCAGTATCTCTACTCCACGACAATGGTCCTCCACACCGCTTGGCTATGAACGTGGCTTGGATTTTGCCTTCATGTCTGCCTTGATATGGCAAACTCCACTTCGTAATGACAGTTCACCTGATGGTAAGCTGGGTTATTTTGGGAGAAAAGAAATGCTGCGAGTGTGGACAGACATGGACGGTGTTGCGAAAGCTGAGTATCGTTGTGTATAAAGCATACTGGCTCTTGCTCACATCATCGACACTACAACCTACCATCTTCTACATACTTTCAAAACATCCATCATGGCAACATTCACCCCTATCCCGCTTCCTCAAATTGATGAACCGGCAGAGTACAACACGAACTACGTTCTGTATTGGCACCATGTCGGCTTGGAGCTTAACCGCGTCACACATACCGTCGGAGGCCCGCAGACTGGCCCACCAATCTCTGCTAGAGCTCTGGGCATGCTCCAGTTGGCTGTACATGATGCCTACTTCGCCATCCATCCCTCTTCTAGCTTCCTGACCTTTTTGACATCTGGCGCCGACAACCCTGCCTACGCTCTGCCCGAGTTGAGCGGCGCGGACGATGCCCGCCAGGCGGTAGCTGGTGCATCTGTTACTATGCTGTCTATGCTTTACATGAAGCCCCCTACCAACCCCAACCCCAATCCTGGCGCCACCATTTCCGACAACGCCTATGCACAGCTTCAGTATGTCATTGACAAATCAGTAACCGATGCACCCGGTGGTGTAGATGCAGAGTCCAGCAGTTTCAACTTCGGAAAGGCAGTAGCTACTGTCTTCTTCAACCTACTCTTCCACGCCCCAGGTGCCTCGCAAGCTGGCTATCACCCTACGCCCGGCCCATACAAGTTCGACGATGAGCCCACTCACCCCGTCGTCCTTGTTCCCGTTGACGCAAACAACCCGGATGGTCCCAAGCGGCCTTTCCGCCAGTATCACGGCCCGGTAAAAGCCCCCATGTACAAACTGCATATGAGACATACACTGACTTTGTACATCGGCGTTCTAGTTCTATGGCAAGACTGCTAAGCGTTTTGCTACACAGACTGAGCATATGATTGCTGACCCGCCAGCCATTCGTTCTGCCGTTGGTGAGCAAGCTGAATACGATGATAGTATTCGTCAAATCATTGCCATGGGTGGAGCTACCGGCCTCAACTCCACCAAGCGCAGCCCTTTTCAGACAACTCAAGGCATGTTCTGGGCCTACGATGGCTCCAACTTGGTCGGCACACCACCCAGATTTTACAACCAGATTGTCCGCCGCATCGCAGTGACGTACAAGAAGGAGGAAGACTTGACTAACAGCGAAGTCAACAACGCAGACTTTGTCCGTCTCCTTGCTCTGGTCAACGTAGCCTGTGCCGATGCAGGAATCTTCTCCTGGAAAGAGAAGTGGGAATTTGAATTCTGGCGCCCACTCTCTGGTGTTCGTGACGACAACTTCCGCGACCCAAATCGCCCAGATCGTGGCGACCCTTTCTGGCTTACTCTCGGCGCCCCAGCCACAAACACAAACGACATTCCTTTCAAACCCCCCTTCCCCGCTTACCCCTCTGGTCACGCCACATTCGGTGGCGCCGTCTTCCAGATGGTCCGCCGCTACTACAACGGGCGAGTTGGAAACTGGAAAGACGACGAAGTGGACAACATCGCCATCGATATGATGGTATCCGAAGAGCTCAACGGGTTGAGCCGTGATCTCCGCCAACCCTATGACCCCAAAGCGCCCATTACCGATCAGCCAGGTATCGTACGCACACGAGTTCCACGCCACTTCTCTTCCGTCTGGGAGATGATGTTCGAGAACGCAATCTCGCGTATCTTTCTCGGTGTTCACTGGCGCTTCGATGCTGCAGCCGCTAAAGATATTTTGATCCCCACGACGACAAAGGATGTCTACGCCGTAGACAACAACGGCGCTTCCTTGTTCCAAAATGTTGAGGATATCCGTTATACGACTATGGGTACTAGGGAGGGTCACGATGGGCTCTTGCCGATTGGTGGTGTGCCGCTTGGTATTGGGATTGCGAATGAGATCTTTGATACAGGTCTCAAGCCTACCCCACCAGAGAAACAGCCAGTGCCGCCGCCTCCAGTCAACCAGAGCAAACCAACGAAGGAGATGTTGGAGGAAGCGGGAGGTGAGGAGCAGGTCCCTATGATGGATGTTGCGCCCTGAGATAAATGGGGGTGGTTGTCAGGAAGTTCGCTGCGTTCTCCTTGACTCAACAGATGAGTCTCGGTTGGTCAGTGGATCGAGCCTTCCTATGTAGCATAGATGTTCATCGAATACATGTATTGCAGAATACACAGATCATCTTTTGGCTTGCAAAGCAGCACGGTTCTTCTGACTTGTGACTGACATAGGAGACATTTAGAGGGTATGATGCATACTGGGTATGGCTTGTGAAAAGAGACTTATCATACAAGGACTCCTAGACTGCCGGAACTTCACACAATCGTGAAGTATTCAAGCTCCGCATTGTTCTCAAAGGCCTCTCCATCCATCATATCCTGGATGTATGCAGTACCAACAAGAGTATAGTTGCCAGTCTGTAACGGACGAAGCACATATGGTACAGGCCCACCGCCCAATGCGACGATGACATCGCCCGGCTGACAATGCTGATGTGCGAAGCCAAAGTATCCATTGTCTAGCAAAACAAAACAACGATTTACGAGGGCAAATCTCATTAAGACATACAATTCGTTCCTGGCCATTTCTTTCCCAGACTCTGATGTGTTTTTAGGACTTTGAGCTGAAAACAAAGCCTCCCATGTTTCGAACAGCGCTGGACCCGTGATGTCATGCATGCGGACGAATGCATACGTTGAGAAGTTGTAAGTGCGACCTCCTATTGTGGACAAGCGGCAAGCGTCTAGGACAGATCTGCTGGTTTTTCCATAGAGACGTGTGCCGTTTTGCCTAGCTCCAGCCATGTCGTACGTAGCATTCAATCTTTCCTTGGTAAACTCGGGATCGGTGAAGTTGGGGTCTTTATCAGAGAATTCGGTACGTCGCGAAATGGTGCTTATGATAGTCCCGCGGGCAGTCATACTATCGTCCGGATTAAATCCCACGCTCGATTTCTGGGCACCACAGGCTTTATAATCTTTCTCGAACATAGTAACACTTGCCTGCAGGGAGCTATAAGAGGCGTTCCAGTCGGGGATCCATGAAGGCAGGCCGGAGCTTGAATGTGTGTAACTGTGACTCAAGAAATATAATTCTTCGCCGTGCATAAAAGCAACAAGAGCAACCCGCCTGTACAATTCCTTTGCGGATATCGAATAATCAACGGGTAGATATGGCAACCAATCTGGACGTATCAAACTCCGCAACCCATAGAATTTGTCGCGTGGGTCAGTAGCAGCACGATGTCGGAATCGCTCCAGTACGTCCATTGGAGGTTGTGGTGCATCTCCACTGAGCCTTGGCGTAGCCTGCAAAAGTATCCAGTCGTTCAGAAGTAGAAGCCATTTCATGCTGTTAACCTTGCAGCAGTGAAGGTGCTTGAACATCATCGACTTGCACATCTTGTCGATGAGTGCTCCTGAAATAGAACTCCGTCCATAGCATATAACGACATCTTTTGCACGCGTAAACTCTTGTACAGTCCACACTCGAGTCAGCCATGGTGCATCGAGCAATGTACACACATGATCAAGAAGCATTGGAGAGTCCAGATCCATTCCATCGATATTCAATCCTGGCTCCTGAGAACTTGATGAGTGAGGACTCACGTCACTTGCCAGCTGACGCACAGCTTCCATTGCAAGCTCACATCCCTCGAAATGATCGCCGAGATAGGCCAGGACGCGCTCAGCCTTACTGTAAATCTCGCCCATTATCGTGACCTGATTCGCTCTCTCATTCAAATCTTCTTGATTGATAGTAAGGGCGTCGACCCATAGTACACGTACTCGATCCGATAAACGTAGGCTGCGCAAGACTGATTGCAGATTCTTCGTGATTAACACACCCTCTTCGAATAGAGCAACTGAGATGCGACCAAGATCTTCCGTTGGTCCCCATACGTATGACACAGCTTCGTACTTCGGATCGTCGTCGAGTGATGCGACGCTGAGCGCACAGCTCAGTTCAGCCTCATCATCCCCAGGAAGCAAGTGTAGAAGCCGTATCTGATTCCTTGATATATCTAGCGAATCGTATGCTGTCCATCGAGAGCTAGAATCTTGAAGAATCTTTGGTTGGAACCATTTGGTAAATGTTGAGATGAAGCGACTGAAAAGACTCTGACGGGAAAGCCACAGGTAAGAAGTGAGTCGAGAAATGCGCTTCCATGCCACCTGCACCACTCTATAAAATAGATTATTCATTTGTTCTTAGAACGCGTGTCCACATTTGTCAAACTGCTACGTGTGACTGGTGGGTATGTTGTTACACAATCGATGAGGTCTGGTGTCGCGAGTGAAGCCTCGGAGAGCGCAAGAGGGGCTATTCTGAACAGCTAACCCAATTGAGGCATAACTGTCCGCTGGGCGCCTTACTCGATGATACGAGCATCCGGTGCATAGGCAGAGAACCCCATTTCCCTTCCCTTCGAACCTCCTCCTGCAAGCAAGCTTTGCCTCGTGGCTGCGACTTGCGCAACTTACTTTCTGATCTTCATAACCGTGGGTTGCTTCCGCCACGCTGCAAGACTTGCGAGTAAAGCCACACCGCTGACGATAGAGCAAACGACAAGAGTCTCGTTGAATGCATCTGTATACGTTTGGCGAACGGCGAGGGCCGCGTCTGGCGAAAGAGTACGCATGGAATCGGCAAGTGATCCCAATTGCGCAACACTAACCACCATCGGGTCTAGAAGCTGCCGACGCTGTTTGACACCTAAGATAGCTGTTGATGCAGCGATACCGATACTTCCCCCTAGCACACGCACCTGAGCCATGATGCCTTGCGCGACCGCTGTATCTCGCTGCTCGGCTTCAATGGTTGCGAGTAAAGTTGAATTACTGACAGTCAGGCCGAAACCAAAGCCGAGGAAGACTTGCAGCCCATAGGCTCGAGCTTGCGGAACCACAGTATTGTCTAATGTAGACAGAGATGCAGCACCAACTAGCATAAGAGCAGCACCAATGACGTTGACCGGGAAGGTGTTGTTTCTTTTACTCGAAGCCGCACCAGCAATAGTCGTTCCGATAGCAGAAGCACCAAGCATTGGTAGTAGAGCTATGCCCGACACAATAGCATTTTTTCCGTTGACCACCTGGAACCGTGTCGGCAGCGAGTATATGATGAAGAAATATGGGAAGCCTGTCAGCATCGTCGTGACCACTGCTGATATGTAGACTCTGTTCTTAGCTAGTCGCATTGGGAAGAGCGCACCTATAGTGTCAGGCCAGCGCCTTGCAACGAACCACTCCCAGGCCAAGAGCGTGACGAAGCACAGGACACCGACGACGAGTGGAGCAACGAAAAGTGCAGACGACCAGACGGTGCTATCCAAGAGAATGTGGATCCCAGCTTGCTGGAAAGCAATTACCGAAGGTACGGAAGAAGCAACCAAGAGAAGGAAACCTAAGATATCGATCTGCTTGAAACTGCGGCGCTGGAAACCTCGGACCCGAGCGTTTTCGGACCACGCTCCAATGAAAAGGATAAGCGGGATGATGCCAGCGGGAGCATTCACCCAGAAGACCCAGCGCCAAGACGTATAGTTCGTTATGACACCGCCTAGAACTGGCCCCAGAATGCCAGATATCGCAATGATGGCTCCTGCCAAAGCACCGATCATCTTGGACATACGCGGCGATGCAATCTCAGTAAGAATAACGAAGCCCACTGAGTACAAGCCTGAACCGCCCACTCCCTGTAGGGCTCGCATGGTTATGAGCTGGTCGAGACTTTGAGCGAAGCCACATCCGAGTGAGAAAGCGAGGAAGATTACAAACGCAGCGACGTAGGCGTTGCGACGACCGATCACGTCGGAGAGGCTTGCAAAGATGGCAGTGCAGCCAACGTAGGCAAGTGTGTACTAGATGTGAGTATACAATGTCATTACATATCTCACTTACAGTTTTTGCAGGCGCACTTACTGACAAGGCAATCCAATTGACCTTGGATAATGAGTGGAATTCTACACCAATTGTGTAGATGGCAGTTGCGATGATCGATGTGTCCAAGAACGATAAGAAGAGCCCAATACAGATACTAGACGGTAGGCCGTCAGATAAAGGCTATCGAAGCCAGCTTTAAATAACTTTACCTGCCATATAACGACACAAGTCTCCATGTTGCGATGCCAGGCGCTGTAGCAGGTCCTGCTGCGATGGTATCAGGCCCAGCATTTATTTGAGCCTGCTCATTGTGGGCAATATCGATGTTGACTGGAGCCAGGACCGTCTGGGCACTGGTAGCTTTTTCGATATCCATGTTTGAGTTTTGTATGCGGCTTTAGGTAGTCGTGTGGACTAAAAGTGCTTTCCCAGCACACTTCTCACTGTAAGTACAGCCTCCGGACCAGACACCAGTGTGAACGGGATCCGGACGTAAAACCTAATAACCTTACAGCTTTTAGGCTGTGATTCCGCTTCGTAGGATATTTCTTGTTTTTTCATTGCGGCGTAGTAGTGAGATGATTCTGTACAACGTCGCAGCAATTGATGTGCCGACTGTGGATTGCATGAACCGCTCCTACGGCCGTACCTGAGTTTGAAAAAGCAATTGTGTTGTTGGGAAATCTTAGCCTCACTGGAAGTCTAACCGGGCGTACGCCTTGCGACCAACGCTATCAATATGTGTCGCTTACTGGCCTCTCCAACGTCGCACAGCTTCTACGTTAGCAACCTTGGGAGTTCATCAGCGCGCTAGTATGTCCGGGTGGTCAGACAGGTGAGACATCTGCTTTTTTGGGTTGGGTTGATGCGAGCCACTTTCTGTTTTCCCAGACGAGTCTTCTTGCGGGGTAACAATGATGCTGATTTGTTCGTCGGTATGCGAAAACATATCCAATATGCGGAGTGCGCAGACTAGCATCCAATAAGCTACTACTTCTCCGAGGCCTAAACGTTCCGAGATATTGTATGTTGGAGCCGTTAACAATCTTTTTCTCGCCTCCATTTCAGATATGGTATTAATTCCTTATCCGTCGGTACAACTCTTTTCCATTCAGGCTCGATACCATCCGTAGGTTCGATACCCCTCAATCTGTCGCGATAGAAGATGCGATAGCTATCGAGTGCATAGGCGCCCATACCCGGCAGATGCGCAATCTCCCAGCCTTCTCTTTCATCATCAGGCCCTAAAATCTCTCCTGGCTTAACATCGGCACCACAACCATGATTGGGGTAATGTAACCTCCTGTATCTTCGTTCTTTGCACGGAGGAGCCGAGAGCCAGGTTTTCGCTAGTGCTATAAGGCGAGCCGCTCGAATTCGATGGAGGCCAATCGGCTGTAGCATCGTGGTTAAGTCTTCGAGAGATGCGGCGGACAGCTCATTTGGCGAAGGGTAGGCTGCGAGTATCTTGAAAAGAACTGGGCGTGCCATTTGGCCACGCGTTTGGTTCCATAGGATCACTTGGACTACTAATGCGTACAGGCTGTCGCATACCCGCTCCTGGATGAGGCCATATTTTGCAGGCTGAAGCTGGAAAGGAAGGTCTGGCGGTTCTGGTATCACCGCTGGGTGGTCTTCGGTATCTATCCGGGTAGATGTCCTCGTTGGAGTCTTGCGCGCTTTAGGCGCGACTTTAGTCTTTCGCTTCTCTTGCGGAGCATTGGAAGCTACTCGACGGCTTCGCAAGGTGACTGGCATGATCAGGCATTAAATTCAACCGTCAGATAGATATTATTGATCAAACTCATACGCGCGTCTCAAACAGCGCATCGCTCTGGCGGCCAAAGACCTATATGGAAAGCTTGCAGCCGGTTTCATGACGCTAATGGGAAGTCGATGATGTAACGCGTTATTGAGCCGCGCCATCAAGCCAACCCCCCTATCTGGTTAGGACTCTAGAGCATGCTTTTGGAACTGGTGTTTCGAATGAGTCGAGATGTACTGTGGAAAGTGAAACGCAGCTTCGCAACCAAAAGTGAGAGTGCTCTGACATAATCTTCATTGTTCGATACCGCCCCACCCATTTCCGACCCACTCGGCAAGAGCCCGGCACCACATCGGGATCCGGCAACAGTCTTACAAACCTCTATTCAATGCCGCACTCCATAACTCTAACAACAAACAAACATGTCCTTCGACTTGGATGATGACGAAACGCTTATATCGATATCGCGCACCGATAGATATGAAGGCGAAGACACGAGTCCTACTACCGACCGCGAATTGAAAGCTTGGTATGCTTATCCAATCGCAGCCGAAGTCTTCGCTGTAGTCGCAGTGGTACGTCATAGTCCTCTCCTTCACCAAACACGAACACACCTCCTTTGTTAGGATATCTTGCTCAAAGTACTAGGGTGCGTTTCTCCCAGTGATTCTCGAGCAATTGGCCAGAGAAAATGGCGTTTTCTTCTCCGATCATTCAACACCGTGTGTTGATCATTCCGCTTCCGGAAGACTCCGGATACGCGAAAATGCAGGCCAGAAGGCCGAAGGAGGAGACTCTGAGCAATGCATGGTGAGATATCTTGGGAGAGACATGTCAACGAGCAGTTTTGCGATGTACACCTTCTCTACCGCTGTATTACTTCAAGCGGTGGTCTTGATATGTTTTAGTTCCTTCGCTGATCATGGTAAATATTAGCACACAGTGTCCAATGATTCGATAATCACTAACAAGATCGCTAGGCCCGTACCGCAAGAAGATGCTCATGTTCACATCATACATGGGCGCACTAGCAAGTTGTCTCTTCATTTTCATCTCGCCATCACTATATTACTTGGCTCCAATCCTAGTAATCGTTGGCGTTTCAAGTTTAGGCTGTTCATTCGTGTTGCTAAACGCATTCCTGCCGCTACTCGTCGCCAACCACCCAGATAACAACACGTCGAGAAAATCATTCACATCTGATTCAGCGTCAGACGTCGAGCTGGAGTCCCTGAATCCCACCAGTGGACCTCCTTCGTCTGCACACCACCACTTGGACCCAAATCGATTGAAGCGGGATTTAGAGCGAAGTGCGCAAATATCAAGTAAAGGCGTGGGGTATGGCTACATGTCCGCTGTCTTCGTACAGGTTTTGGCTATCTTGATAATCTATCTCTTCAGCAAAACCAGCCTTTCGAAAACCTCGCCTAGTCTCTCCATTCGAGTTATCCTATTCATGGTCGGCCTATGGTGGGCCATTTTCTCCATTCCAACATTATTGTGGCTACGTCCGAGACCAGGTCCACCGCTGCCCACCCAGAATAACCAGAGCTTTTCCGGAGGGAAGTCGTCGAGATTGCGCACGTTCTTGTTCTACACGTCCTTTTCTTTGCGTAGCTTCTGGGGAACACTCAGGAGAGCGATAAGACTACGACAGACATTGCTCTTTCTGATATCGTGGTTCCTGCTATCAGATGCAGTAGCAACAATATCTGGAACTGCGGTCCTCTTCGCACGCACAGAGTTGCATATGGGCACAATTGCCATCGCTTTATTGTCCATAACGTCCATCGGATCCGGCATCATAGGCGCATTCGCATGGCCGCATGTACAGAGGCGCTATGGATTACAGCCAAAGACGGTACTGCTGTGTTGTGTAGCGGGCATGGAAATTATCCCATTATACGGATTACTCGGATTTATCCCTCTGTTCAAGAGCTTGGGGTTTATTGGTTTGCAGAAAGCATGGGAGATTTACCCAATCGCCATTATTCATGGAATTGTCATGGGTGGTATATCATCGTATGCACGATCTGTATATGCTCCATTGATTCCAGAAGGCAGCGAGGCCGCGTTCTTTGCATTATATGCTGTTACAGACAAGGGTAGCAGTGCTTTCGGTCCAGCTCTCGTAGGTTGGATTGTCGACCAGGCGGGTACGATACGCCCTGCCTTCATCTTCCTGGCTGTATTGGTAGTGCTACCAGCACCACTTTTGTGGCGATTGGACGTCGAGAAGGGGAGGGAAGACGCGCGTGCCATGGCAGACGGAGATGTTAAAGGACGGGGGATGTATGAGAGGGTTCGTGAAGAATAATGGACCGACAATCGGAGTCGGTGGGTATGATATTGCGTAGATGATAGTACGCCGCCCAATGCTGTAAACGCCAAATGATGATATCCCTCAAGCCCGTTCTTCCATCTTCGGTCGCTTGCTGTCCCGATCGTGGTCATCTCCAAATCTCTTCCTCTCACCGAGCGGTTTTGCGTTTGCACCTGAAGGGCCCTCCCTATCCCGATCTCTGCCGCCATGAGCATCAGGCCTGAATCTCTCATCCACGCCGAAGTCGCCCTTGTCTCTTCGCGGCCGGTCATCACCAAAGTCACCCCATTTGCCTGTATCCTCAGTCTTCATGTCCCTGTACCTTGTCCGACCCTTTTTGCCCAGTTTTGTCATGTCCCTGATCTGCATGTACTCAGGCAGGATCTCTCGATTTGTCTCATCCTCGAAGCGCGCATTCATCAGATTCCGTCGATCTACTCCCAGTTCCTTTAGCTCATCTGTAAAGAAAGCACCCTTGTGGAAGTACTTTTGCATGTACTGCATCTGCCCGCGATCGCCCTTTTCTTCTTGTTGTTTCTCGATATGAGCGCGGTCTTCGGCTTCGCGTTCGGCGGCGGAGAGGTTGCGACGGCGCTCGATCTCTGCACGCTCAGCTTCGGCTTCTTCAATCGCGAGGCGTTCGCGTTTGATGCGCTTGAGTTCGCGAAGTTTCCAGGCGGCATACTCAGCATCGGGATCAACACCGTCAGTGTCGTCAATGGCGTTGATGTCGGCCTCTTCGACGTCGTCGTCCCAGTCTTTCTTGCCCGCTGCCTTCTCTGCTATGCGCTGCTCAACCTGCTCTTGCACCAGCGCTCTATTCTGCTCCTGTCGCCGTGCCTCCTCTTCTGCTGCTATGTCCTCTGCTGATTTGACAGGCGCCACTTTGTTCCGTTCGTTCTTCTTGAGAAACACTGGTCGCAGCAGTTTCTTCGGTGCTTCGTCCTCACTACTTGACTCTTCCTCAGATGATTCGTCCTCACTGCCGCTACCACTCTCGCTCCCGCTGCCATCCTCTTCCTCTTCTTCCTCGCTTTCTGTCTCGAACTCATCTTCTATCGCCTTGCGCTCCGCTTCAGATTTTTGTCGCGATGCAAGTTTGGATTTGAGCGCTGACTTAGGGAACGACGATGCGATTGGCGCGGGCTTTGGCTTTGCAAATGGTTTTGGCTTTGGCTGCTCCTCTTCCGATTCTGATTCCGAGCTCGACCGTTCTTCGGGTTCAGGTGCTGCTGTTGGCTTGCCAGCGAATTGGCGCGTTCGCACGGGCTGCGCCGTGAGTTTCTTAGATTTTGGTGGTGGCATCGTGGCGACTTTCAGGATAGTTGGCGTACAGAGAAAGTGTGCAAAGTTGAGTGAACCGCGAACGCGATACCGCGGCTCCTGCAAGCGGCTTGGCGCGCGTCAGGCCTGCTGTATGAGAGACCTCGTATTGTGTGCGTAAAGACTGCCCGGCTAAGTTACACGCAATCACCATATAGAATTGAAGACCAATCGCTGCAAATCCTGTTATAAAGTCTTAGTTTCTTGTCCTGATACGCAGAGGATGAATTGTAACCACTTTTGGTCGCCACGTTCACGATATCTACAAACACAAGCACAGAATTGCCTGCGTATGTAGCCAAATGCAAGAAGATCATGCTCAAGCCAAAATCTTGATAAAGCTGCTCACTCAATATCTCACATAGCAAACGTCTCCTGTCGACTGCCCTGGAAGAGGATTGTGACTTCTCTGTCCATCAGTATCAGCAACATCATCTTTTCAGTTTGTATTGTGACAGCTACAATATCAAACCTCATGACAAGGGAAAGTAGGAAGGTTATGAGGAATAAATCCTACGTAGTTAGAACATTACGATTCTATCTCAATTTACCGAATTCAGCAGTTTGTAGCAAAACTCATTTAGCATATCTAGGCGCATATTACTCAATGTGAACAACATGCTCATTCATTCTGAGACTGGCCGCCACCGTTCCGAGTATTGTGTACTGTTGAGCCAGAGATAAAATTATATGAATTACAGAGTCAAGCAGGATCTAGATAGGAAGAACAGCCAAGACCGAAGTCAGAGTTTTCACGCTGGAAGGGTGGTCTGCATACATGCCAGGCGACTGCACTTACTGGACGTTGCCTAAAGTTGTGAGATGAGCTGAGTCAATTCGTCATACATGTACAGTCAAACCGATGCTTTAAAGTAGTTGTACTTGAATTTTTGATTATTCACTCCTTTAGAGTTTTTGTTATCCTGGATTGAGGGTGCTTATCACAGGGTGATGATTTCCAGTGACTTAAGCACAGGCATTCTCGCCGTCCTTAAAACGCCCGTCGTATCAGAGCCGGTCTTAGGAAGACCTAAATATGTCGACCAGGCAAACAACTATATATACAATAACGCCTGTTGATGCAGTGACAGTATAAGGAAAGTGATGATCAAATCTATTGACCAATGAAATGCCCACTGAAAGTACCACCCAATGCAATGCACGCTCGAACGCAGCAAATATCGTGTCCTTTGGACTAAATGATGGGCAATCAAAGCAAGCCCGGAAAGTTCGTAAAGTTGTTACATGAAAGTAAGCGATACCCGTTCATCGGAAGATGGGTTGTTGAGGAACAGGTAGTTGGTTAAACTGATTAGTCTCAGGCCATGCACTACGGTCCATGTACGGCAGAAGCCCAGAGCGACGATCGGTCATTGGTCGACCCAAAGGCTGGTATTGCATCTGATCGTATCCGATGTTCCTCGCTGGATTATGGATCGACGTCGAAGGTGGGGGTACAAGTAGAGTCTGCACGCTGCGGACCGGTCGATAAGGAGACTGGCGTTGATTAAGGAAATGCGACGGAGATAATTGTCTCGAACCGGTTGCGGGATAGTTTCCAACAGGTGAAGAACCAGCTGACTGGGGATACGGACTGATCTGTCGGGACTGGTCGGTAGAAGGCGTGTAGTTATGAGGGTAGGAGGGTGGGCCCGATGAAGTTGGTGTGCTAGTCGGTTGCTGCCATTGGACGGGTGGAGGGTAAACCATGGCCATGGATCGTCCACCAGGGACCGGCAAAGGAAGATCTGACCAGTTCTTCAACTGGGTAGGTGGCATCTGCTGAGGTGGAGGTATCGAAAGACTTGGCAAAGGAGGTAGTCGGTTCACGGATGGTGGTGGCTCGAATGACCTATTGATAGGCGTCTGCAACGTCGGGATCAAAGGTGCATTACTGTAAGGACCAGGTGCAAATCCATGGGCCTGTCGCTTCATTGGAGGCTCAATGCTGTAATCGGCACTGCGTTTACGTTGAATGGGGCCTAATTCTGGCAGAGCGCCAATCGGAGAGACGGTGGCGGACGTGGCCTGTGGTTGCAAAAGCGGGGTATTCGAAAATGCCATGTGGTTCGGCGAGTACATCATCGAAGTTGGTGGTGACGTTTGCTGTTGAGTAGGCGGTGACGGAGCGTAGGTTTGTGGTAGGCCGAGCATGTTCTGGGGGCCAACTGGGCTTACAGCACCCGACGCTGGAATCTTTGATGCTCGATCAAAGAATGTGCCAAATTTGCCCAGGATGCCGTGCCACTCATTCCACTTCTCCTTGGACGTGAACAGGCTGTATCGCATATTGCTAAGAAATTCGACCTCCATGATGTGCACCTCCTGCACCGAGATACCCGAGACCTCGGCCCATGTCTTGTTGGTGTATGTGTTGTCATCGAGAAATTTGTTGCCCAGCATAAGAGCTACAGTCAGTAATCGATACTCGCTACCGGGCTTCCCCTTGACCGTGGGGTTGGTCAGCTTCAGCCTGTATATGAAAAGTAACGCCAAAAGAATGACATTTTGAGCAACCTGCGTAGTGGTCAAGATAGTTGCTACCCATTTTCTGAATCCAGTTGTGGGATGTGCGTCAGGAACGAGAGGCTGCATAGGCTGGCGTGGCGAGGCGGTCTCGAGTACTTGCTTGAGAGTTGTCGAGCTCTCGAACCAGAAGAGACATGTCACCTGGCGAGTCAGTTTCAGAATCAAGGGTGGGAGGATGTCAAATTACCTCTGCTGCCAGTTGAGGGAGACCCTCTTGCGGCGTGCTGATGGTTGGTGGTATCTTCAGGTTTGGCGATATGGTGTACTTCTTTCTCGGTGTCTGGGCCATCTCTTGTGCTTGCGGTGCTTGTCTTGGTGGACTAGGACTTCTTGCAGCAGCCACTGATCTGGAGTTGCCAATAGCAGGCAGCTGGTAGCCGTACTGATGCCCGGCACCCTGGTTTGGTGGAAGTGAGACCACCCTCACTGCTGAGCCCGGGAGGTCCGGGGGTGTGAGGGGAGCTCTTGGGGCTGTTCGTAGCGGGTCGTGCTCATAGTTGTTGGAGATGCTCGGGTAGGGAAGGTGCATCGTGGAGTCGAGCTTCGAGGAGCTGCGAGGTGCCGTGGCATACAGGTTAAAGGGAGGCTCCCGCGGCAGGGCGTGAGGCATTGGGTGAGGGAGCTGTAGCTCGAGCATATGGACGGCAAGAGACCAGGTGGAGAGGACGAGGTGAGTGATGAAAACGGCGGCGACGTCAACGGCAACAGGCGGTCATGTCCGGGCAGCTATTGTTTGCACGCTACTATTTTGCCTCAACCTTGGTCTGGAAGGATGGTGTTGACAATGGCCAGCTATGGATGGGGAGCAGGAGCAGGAAGGACTAGGCCAATCAACGCCAGGCAGAATCCGGTGCACGGCAACGACGCTTGCAACTAGGCTTGTAGGAGGTGAGGGTTTGGCAAAGGAGGGTGCAGAGGGACACAATAAAGAGACGTCAGGCCCGGTGAGCGTCCTTTGCGGATGGTGCTATGCCGGGAGCGGCTTGGTGTTGGGTGTGGGTAGTGGTGGTGGTGGTGGTAGTGGTGAGTGATTGATTGTGACTGTAGGGAGGCGGATTGTCGGGGGCCCGCACGCTGGCATGGCAAACATGGCTTGGGGCCGTTGGATTTGAATAAAACATAGGTAATTCACACACACGGAGTCGTGAAGGCTCGGAAGGTTCCAGGCAGGAGCGAGCAGGGTAGGAGGAACGCCCCAAGAGGCTGATCCAGGACCCAGAAGGAGAAGCCGCGCTCTGACATCAACCGCGCCTGGAAGGAGCTAGGGGCGCACGGCCACCAGCACAAAGCAACCGCGACCGGGGGTTCGCCGCGAGGACAGGAGCGACCGACGCTGCTAGCAGCCAAGCCGCGCGGGCTAATTACATACTACTACAACAAGTACAGCACGAGCAACGTGAATAATCAATCCCTGCGCCAAACCACCCCAGCACCAGCTGCGCCGCGCGATACAGCCTCAGCGCTCCCGACCCGTCTGATTGGCGCCCCCTCATTCGCAGGCGATGCATAGTGCGCGTCCAGAGGGGCTTCAGCCATCTTCCACCCCACCACACACGACCTTCCCAGTGCGCACTGCGACAGTGGGACACCATCCGGCCACAAACGAAGAAACGATAGCGCTGGTGGGCCTCATCAACGACCTGCAGCCTACATGGTAGGCCTGCTGCCTCCCCGGAGCGCTGCCGTCTCAGACACGACGACTGATCAGAGAATGTGAGATCCCTTACGCATCGCGGCCACCTGCACCCGCCAAGGCGGAGCATACACCACGAATGAAGGCCGCTGTCTGCCACATCCAAACTTTGCCAGCAGCAGGAATTGCCGTAAGCGGCAGCCATCCATGAATAATCGCTATCCTAATCACCCTCCACCAGCGCCAGGCGGTCTGGAAGGGCACTTTACGCGTGCAGCGTCCCGCCCATGCCGTGTTTGACCAGCTGCTGCCAGCTTGCCGCCCTCAGGCATCTAAAAAGCACACAGGCACGCTGATGCAAGCGCAAGCATAGCGAACTGGCGAGACTGGCAGACGACGGCGCTGTGCTGCCAGACGAGGAAGCGACACGAACCAGTCGCCCAGCCAGCCCGCCCTAGCCAAATCGCCGTCTTACCTTTCCCTAAGCATGCTCTACATCCGAGCCCGAACCCTGTCCTCCGCGAAGCTTCCCATGCTGAAGTTTGAGCGAGTGCTGCTGATCTTCAATCCTCTTTTTTTTTTTGCAGATGATTTTGCTTCGTGACTTCCAATCATGTGGAGCTCGACCGCTGCAGCCCTCGGTTCCGATGCTTCCGGCGAATGGCAAGTATGATGCACCCCCGACGCTAGACGAACTGTTGTTATTGAGGCCGGCCATGTGTTGCGTGCAATCCAAGTTGAGGCAATCTGCACTGCAGAACCGCCATTTTGCAACGCCCCTGACGAAACACGAATCGGGCTATTGCGCGCGCCTCAGTTGCTGCATTCTGCATTCCATCACGCTGCCCATCAATCAGGCTGGCCATAGCTGCTGCTTGGGCATGCAGCTTGCTTGGTGCATCCACCTGTCCCGGACGCCTGTGTTGCAAGTCTGGCAAATCTTGCAAACGACATCCAGTTCCAAGGTTGCCATTGCTGACCCGTCCAACTAGCACCGGCGTCGTGAAGCATGATTGCTTATCGAGTCGCCTGCTTGGCTAGCAGCGCTAACCGTGAAACCGTGACGGAAATATGGCCAGAGCAGCAAGGGATACGCAGCCCGTAATCTATCGATAGCACTGAGCAGAGTCTGTGCCGCCGGTGATCCTGCTTCGCAATGCAATGAGGTTGTTGATGGAACGGTGGAGCTTAGCAAAGCGAGCGCCGTCATACGTACATGTGCAGGGGGTGCCCGTCGCGCTTTCCTCGGTCCGTCACTCACTTGCAAAAAAAGAGCTGCCCACGTAATCGCGTCTACATAACACATGGATGGCAAACGCTTGCAATCACCAAGCATGGATGCATTCCAGATGCTTGTTAGTAGCCATCCACCACCCGTAAAACTATAGCATCGGTACGATGTCGGTGTGAGGAGCGACATCTCAAACACGCCCCTTCGCTCCATGCCAACGGGAGGCTCGGGATGCCTGGACGACTCGGCTGGCGATTCGCTGATACGCGTGATACGACCGCCCATGGTCCTCCACCGCGCTGCAATAGTCATGGCTCTATCGAAACTAACTTCGCCGCTGTGCATCATCGCCTGCAGTGCCAGTACCTTCGTACATGTTCAACAGCGATCCCGTCTGACCGAGCGTCTTGACCGTCGTGTGGAGATTGATGGTGACTATTTTGGCGCAGAAAGGGCAATAGCTCCTTCCACGGTCGGCTGGGGGGGCGTAGTACGGAAGGGACGGACGATACTCGGCACCGCTTTCCTCACCATTACACGAATATACGAGCCCCAACGACTCGTTTCCGTCTTGCCCAGTCTATACCATGAACGGCACATCTATTAGCTTGGCCATGGCGCGCTGAGACGTACCGCGCTTCCACGACGCGTACATTACACCATGCATCTATCGTCGATGGACTCCATCGTCTGCCTTCAACAAATCGACCCTGCCGAGCAGCAGCTTCATGGATGCGCCCCTAGTGCATTTCATCATGTGCAGCAACCTGGCCACAAGACGTTTGCCAAAACCACTCAGCCGAGATCATCGTATATGGTTGGCGCCAGCGATGAGCACGCAAGCCCTTGGCCAGCGCGCGATATGGGTGGGTTTTTTTTTCGCCGTCCTCTTACGACACTGTGCCCAAAAACGTTCGCGATCAAGAAGTGCGATGCATCTTGGCTACGGCTCTTTAATTCCGGTCTACGATTGCTGCCTTAGCGGCCCAGCTGCAAAAGCAGAACGCGATAGACGCACGCACTGCAACAAGTCTCATGCCGACTCAGGATCTTGTACTTCTTTGCCACACGAGTCCACTGGGTCGAGTTTAGCCTTTTTGCACGGCTTGCGGCGTCCTCAGATCCCTATCCAGTTCCCCGCTCTCTGGTGCTGAAAGAAGTAGGTCAGACGGTTCCCGACGAATGAGCAACGCGCAACCCCACGCTCTAGAGCGAGCACGCCTTAATCATTCAGCAACCCAACATCAAGGTCTGCTCGTCCAGTATGATGGATCCCTTGCTATGCTTAGATGTGATCCTCTGGTCATTGTATTAAAGTATAGTGTGACGCAACCACATCGCACTCGGGCTGCAAAGCCGTTCGTCTGACAGTGATACAGCATGCTGACCGGACAGGCCATAATGCGGGAGGATAGGCTTTATCCAAGGGGTACCGATACTTGCTACTTCCCACCGGAGATTGAATGTGAATATGTACAAGGGCGTTGGTACCGATCCACGAGGCCATGCTAGCCTGCCCGATGCACAGCTGACCCGTATCATCTATCCCGCGGCTGACACTGTCATGGAGGACGACAAGTCCCGTATGCGTTACGCCACGAGCTTCATTAGCACACTAGCGAAGCCACTCACGCGTCAGTCAGCCAACCAACTTTGTGTGACCAAGTCGCACCTTATTATCATGCCCCATGCGTACCAAGTATCATGCAGGAGGCTCCATCTATTTGCGCCAAAGACAATGCTTCCGACGTCGGTAAACCCTCGCTATCTTTTCCAAATACAATTCATCGAGCTAGTTTGCCAAGTTCAGGCTCTACTTTACTTTATTGCCGGGCGAGACTCCTTCAAGGCTACACAACAAACGACTTGCAATTCGTTGGCTGCCTAGCGCTCGATTCGAACAACGATGTTCCAGCTTGGACATCTGGCGGTGCTTTCGACGCGCGCGACGAGTCATCGTGCCACCATCATGCAACAACCAACAAAGGCGACCGGCTAACATCACTCCACACCTCCTTCCGTGTTCAGAAGCAACTTTTGGGGTGTCGCTCGCGGAGCCGGTTGCAGCTCACCTTCCAGACAACACGAACGCACCCCGTGTACAGACGTTGTACTTGCTGGAACGGACTCAGGCCGCGCTCACCCCTCTAGGAGCCGCAGTACATTGCTCAGCGCATTTGATTCAACCTATAAGGAAAAGCGACGCATCACTTTCTTACTTCAAAACGAGACAGCCTTTGCACCACGTGCATGTCACCGAATGGATCAGGATACGTTGGCTTGCGCCACCATGTGCATTCACAGATGATCCTGCCGAGTTATCGCTACGCATCCCCATAGTCACTACTCAGCCTTGTGCAGCGACAAAGAGAGACGAAGCAAGCAAGAACGCCGCACGCAGCCGTCGACTCAGAGGATCTGTAAGACGTGCAGACAGTCTCACCGGCTCGCACAAGCGGAGCGCCGACCAACTAGGTCTATGCTGACTCCTATGGACATGTCGCGGCTGTTTACCACCGGCACGAAGGCTTTCATGTGCATCATCATCTTCCATCGTCCGTCTCTCACTGCAGCTAATAGTTTTGTGACATGTTTCCAAGGACATCCAGAGGAAGCTCATGTCTCAACTGCACTGCCTGACAGGGCGGGATTCCGCATAACTAAAATCCCTGTCAGCGTCTGTCAATCCATGTCATGTCCACATATCTAGTTTTACATTGGCCTGACCTCTCGTCATCGGATAACGTCCTCGTTGATTGCAGATCACAAATTCCCGTCACACGGGTGCCCGCCCTCCGGTGAGGATGCCCCAGCCTCGACTAAACAGGCATTATTGCTGCCGATGAAGCTGAAGTTGGGCTCCGCTATCACGAAAACAACCGTCGCTTCTACCGGCACGAACAAGCTCGTTTGTTCGCTGGGTTGTATCCCAATATTGAAACGTACTGCAAAAGGTGTTCGCCTTCGACATTGGTGTTTCGATGTAATAGAGGATTGCAAATACATTTGCAGCATTGGTTAATCGGGCCCAGGCTGCTTCTTAGAGTATGCGATTAAGTGAAGATTATTCGGGTCATTCTTAGAGGAGAAACGACTCAAGAGGGAAGTTAGCCGAACTAGCACACGTTAACATAGATTACGCTGCGGAACTTAATCCTCAGCTGAGACACCTTTGGGGCTACCTAGCTGCCTGTACCACATTTGGCTCATCGGCCAACATGAATCGAATCTCAACACGCTGTTGTAGACTTTCAACGTGAGGCTTGCACTTTTTCTATTCCTCACACCCAGACCGACATGACATCAGCAATATAAAATGACACAAGGCCTCTACTTCCAGCACAGGGACTCTGCCGACGTCCGTGCCATCTGACATGAATTTCCCATATCTTGCACCAAGCGTGATCCGTACACTGGGGTAATGTCGCAGGATTTAACAGTGAGGACTGACCATTGTGGACAGTGCGACACGTTTCATGGTGATAGTAATAAAACGTTTCGAAACAAGCATGATCCCGCGCTTCTTTGTTGACGCCGACTTCACTAAACACACCGCCGCAGTGGTTGTTGTTGGGGCTATGCACAAAGGTGCTGAATTGTTGGTTGTTAATTGGGTTTTGGGTTACTTCTGCTTTTAGGGATGCCGCGCAATGGCTGATGTTAGGCTGCACAGCCACTTCCTACTATGTGCCTGCCGGATAACGACATCGTGGCAGAGCTAGAGACGATGGTATCTGAGCCTATCTGTTAGTCAATGGTGCCAGTGTTGGTCAGCGGAGCGAGCGTCCAAAGAATGTTTGGTATGGACGAGAATTCGTAAGCCGATGGATGCACGTCAGGTCATTGTTCTGCATTGCGTCTCCACCCACTGTAGTAGTACGTCCGCGTGGACGACTACTGATTATACACATAGTATGATACATGCTCCGGTGCCCCTCTCTAAAATAGCTTGTTGTCCGCGCTCGCCTTGGCGGCATCTCTCCTCGCGCTCTGCTTCTTCCTGTCTTTGGCCTCGCCTGGCGGCTTGAAGAACAGACTCGGGCTCTCGCCATCCTTCATGAGGTAGTTCAAGTACCCTCTATGTGCTGGATCGCGGTAGTATTCAATGTCTTTTCTGCCAGTCGCATCAGGCAGTCTGTACTTGTACTTGGAACCAATCTGCTTCATGACAGCAGCCATGGCTTCGTTCTTCTTTTCTTCACTGGCTGTCTGAAGGGCGCTAAGGATAGGCGAAGGGATCTTGGCGGCTGGCAAGCGGCCGGTGAGAGCGACAAGGTCTGGTGAGGCTTGAAGAGATATGGTAGGGTGTGTGTCGCCTCGAAGGACGCGCTTGATGGCTGTGGGGGAGTAGAAGCGTGTTGTTACGCTGCCGCCGAGAGCTTCAATGCGTGCGATAGCGTCGGCAGAGGCGCGCGAGACGACGATGTTGATGGGTGTAGTCAATTGCTCCGGATTCTGCAGTCACAATTAGCATCCATGCAGCGGGCGTAAAGGGTAGATGCATACCCTCGCCAGCAACTTGACGCCATGCCTCTTAACGCCGTGCAAACACCTTGATTTGGCCAGTTCCTTCATAGTGATGGGTTTCTTGGGGTCTAATCTCCCTTGGTTGATCCAATCCTGAATTCGGTCCAGATTGATCGGCGACATTTCCACCTTGAAGGGGTTGTACTTCCCCCGCCCTCGCTCAGGATTGGTGATCCATTGTGGTGTCTGACCTCCCTCAAAACCTGCCGGGACTTTGCCGTGTGCGTGCTGACCCTTCTGACCACGTCCACCGGTTTTTCCCTTTCCTGAAGCAGGTCCGCGACCTCGGCGGATCTTTTTATTGTAGGCGCCTGAATTGTCGGAGAGCGAAGACAGAATGGACGCGCATCTTTGCTGAGCGGGCCAGAGAAATGGGGCGATCGATGCCGCTGTAGGTGTTCTTGAACATACAGACAGCAGATTTGAGGCGGCTCGGACCGCTCTTAGCCGTGGTGGCATGGCTGTGGATGGCTATCCTCCTGTTGGCAACAGACTCGCTGGTGTTGAGCGGATGCGAAGATTCGATGATGAGTCAGCATTCATGTCCGCGGGATCTAGCCTTTCTCGGACGTTAGCCCTGTGCAACCACGCCGCAACTATAGTCTTATCTTCTTGTGTCACTCTTACGATTAATTCTCAGACTGCTTCTTTCCAATCTTCTGATGGTCCTCGATAATGGTTCGTCTTTTTGTGCCTCCGGGTGCAGGTGAGTTTGGTGACTACATAGCATCTTATCTTGAGCGATAGCTATTCACACACAACAAGGTCTCCATCCAGCCATACGCGAACAAGAAGAACCTTTTTGCGCAAACGAACTAACTGCAACTATCTTGTTGCCGCCGATAATTGCTACTACTCTCCTTCTGGGTCGAACTATTATTAAAAGACCATTGCTGAGTTTGCCGACAAAATCTGCGTACTTCTTCACTAGAGCAGGTCTTGGTACAGTCATTAGCGTACCTACGATGGTTTACTTGACGCACCGTGAACGTCAGCTGGATGAAATGATCCTTCGCTACGAAGGCATTACCCCGCCAAAATACCAGTTGTGGCAGAGCAGCCACGGCTTCACGGGCGATGATGCTATGCTTGCCGGAGGAATTGCAGGCCTACTCATTTCCTTTAGGATGAAGGGTTTGAATAGTATTTCAGTTGGAAAACGTCTGCTTGGAAGGCTCGGAGCCGTCTCTACAGGAACGTGGGCCGGGTTATTGGCTTTTCCATTCCTGGGACTGAATATGGATCAACACATGCCATCCATACAAAGGTCTCGTTACGAGGAGGCTGTGGCTTTGCGTAGACTTAACGACGACCCGAAGTTCAACAAGTCTTTAGTCCATGTTCCCATGCTTGCAGAGCGACACTGGAAGCGAACGGTTATGGCTGAACAGGAAGCAATGTCATTCGCCTCCTTGACAAAGGAGGAGAAGGCTGTGTTGCGCCCCCACATGGCGTTCAGTTGGCTGGATACTGCCAGTCACAAGTTTGTGACTACTATGATAAAGAATGGCCATCGCGTGGAATGGAGATTTCCAAGGGATGCATCACCAGCGCAGAAGAGAGACTATATCCTCAGAGAAGTCGAATGCGTCGCAGCAATGTTCAGGCCATTTTCGCTCGATCACAGTGAGGAATATATCATTCTAAACCACATATTGTTCGATTTGATATCTGGACTACCTGAAACAGAAGATGGGGAGCATCAGAAGCAGTTTTATATGCACGATTGGCTGAGCTTAGTCGATGTGGCAAGGGGAGAGACTCACGTTCCAGTAGAGACTGTGGAACAACTGCACAATTACAAGAACGGGCTTCTAGAGCAGGAAAAATTCAAACATGCTGCAGCAGCAGAAGCACTTATACGGGACTTTGAAGAGCGTGCATTGCGGAACAAGTAAGCCAGAAGGTATTCTATACGACACTCGGAGGCACCCTGGAGGAGAGTTAGTATGAATACCGTCATGCTACTTTACTGGTAAGCTGATATCCAGCGGGCCAAAGCTGACGCCGCTCGCACTATGTCCCCACCTGCGCACGAATACGTATCTTTACATTATACAAAGCACATACAGTAGATATGGAGGATACAGGAACAGAGTGCAAGAGCGCAGACATTCCAAGGACGTATCCTAGTCAAGCAATGTCCTCATTCTACGCACGCCATAGGTGCTACAGAGAAATTGCACTTCAATGATCAAACACGTACGCACGCGCACATACACACAACGTTGGAGTGGTCAAAACCTAACGCCTCTTAATCATTGTATTTCATGCATTTACACCTGCGAATAGTGCGTTTTACGGCACCCCTGGACTCCATAATAGATGGAATTCGTATTCATTCACACACTGACCATGTACATTGTACCCCCAATCTTGCGTTCAAGTACGTTTTCCTGAACTGTATATACTCAACAGCCACACGCTACAATCGAACTAATCTACAACGTCTACCCACTCACCCTCTTCTATCCAAAACAATTGAGATGTCCGAAAACAACAACGTTGAAGACTGGCGAAAGGTCACAGGCATTGGCACTGGTCAGAAATGGGGCGCAACTACACAGCAGTCCACTGATGGGCGCGCATGGGGCATTGCGATTAGCCAGTCGGTCAACGAAAGCAAGCCGCCGCCTTCTAAAGGGTTGAATGCTGCGGCTCCGTCGTTCACCCCTGGCAGCGTCAAGTCGAAGACGTAGGTGGTATGTCCTTTGGTGGAGTTTGACTATGGCAAGAATTGATATCTAGAAAGAATAAAAGCTGTAAGATCGGCGTTTCCAAATCTCACCTAAGTGCATCGTAAGCACGGGGCTTGAATGTTCCTGGGTGTTCTTTATCTTGGTCCTTTCTCCATGACTTGGATTTTGAAGTCTCACGCATCTATTGTTAGTCTCTATGTACACTAGGGTGATGCGTGTACGATAAGTAAAGCGGTGAGCAAACAGATCAGACTCTCAGTGCGAGTTGTTTGCACTACAAATACTGCACACATTCACGAGATCTATTATAAACTTTCCTGGAGCCTAACCTGATCCCCCTTGTTGGATTTATCCAAGGATATTCCGAGAAGCGAAAGTAGTTGCACCTACTAGCAGCGTTGTTCCAAGGTTTTCTTATCAAGGAAAGTCAGAAACAGCCCGTTCTACAAGAGCTACCCTTGTAACGTACTTGATCTCGGCCATCGCGTAGACTGGGGTATCAGATGCCCCCATGATCCTCGCTCACGCTCGGTCTGGAACTATCACGATGACAGGAAAGCTCTTGAGCCCGCCTCGACCCAGTAAACCATGGAGTAGCATACTTTAGGACTTCCAACCCATCTTTCTGTTTATGTTATATTCTTTGGATCCAGCAGACCGCGCAGCAGCTATCAGTGTAGGAGGTCACAATATGGTAGAGGGAAGCAGAGGGAGAGGCGAGGACCCCGCCAGGTTGCCTACTACGAAGTTTGCACTACTATGGTGACTTAGTGTTGAACGTGTTAGATTGAGATAATGTTGTAACTACGTAAGTGGTAATGCTTATAACCTTCCTATTCTCCGTTGTTCCTTTGTTATGAGGGTTGACTGTACAGTTGCTTGCCATAATCAACGCTTGGAACGGTACTAGATAGGGGAAATGATCACAGTTGCAGGTACTTTTGGTTGTATTGCTTGAGTCGATAGTATCTTCAATACTGTATCACTACTCCATTACCCTCAAGGTCTATATATAAGGCTCTACTACCGCCTATAACCCGAAGCAATTGGCATAGTAAGTGACTGTGGCTGGCCAGTCCGAGAACATCCCCAAGATCTTTACATCCTGAGCAAGCACATCAAGTACTGTGTACATATCGCCATCATTGTTCGTAATGTTGGCGACGTACTGGTAGTAATATCCACCGCCCTCAATTTGCAGCCATCCAGAGCGCTCGAACGACCATGCGACCATGTCCAGACCATGCTCTTGGCAAGCGATGGCATATTCCGATGGGACGATCTTACCCGCATCATTCAGCTTGGTAAGAGCGAACATAGCAGGGGCCATAATCTTAACGCCACGAGCAGCAAGTTCAGGAATGCTAGCCGTAGCGTTGGCGTAACCTTCAGGAGTGTCAACGCGTTCGTCGAGATACACAGCTTGTACTCCGAATTCAGGCTCGTTATCAATCCAGTAGAAGACGTCGTCAGGAAGGAAAGACTGGAGCCACACGCGACTTGGATCGATGCCGTACTCGCGAAACTTGTCAACCAAGTCTTGAGCATACTGCTCCTGTGTGTATCCATTAAAAGGCATTTCAACCTCGGGTGTCTTGAGCTCGGGAGTGTACTTTAGGCCCCAGCTGTCCACCAAAGGAATGTATTCGTCAACTGTCATGAGTTTGGGGCAGTCTTGAGCGTAAAGATCGGTGCGGAAGTAGGGGG